>Ga0257113_1000134_pt1 | contig 21752 bp, 26 predicted proteins | sample LP_taG_4_FD_191568 | JGI IMG/M metagenome (GOLD analysis project Ga0257113, IMG submission 191568) | Marine microbial communities from Northeast Subartic Pacific Ocean, Canada - LP_J_2015_P26_2000m | ecosystem: Environmental > Aquatic > Marine > Oceanic | place: Canada: Northeast Subartic... | reverse complement strand
CATGAAAGCATATTTCAAAATTATGATCGCTGTTGAATCTGTTGTAGTTATAGTTGTGGTCTATTGGGCTTTCATCGTTAATTAAAAATGAATAAAATTAAATTAAAATTAATCAACTAGTATGAACTTAGAATGTTATGAACGATAATCTAATCCCTCTTTCAGAACAAGGTATATTGTATTATATCACTAAACGTAGTCAATTCCTAACATTTAATTCAATAACTGATTTTGTGTGAAATTATGCGTATTTTACAATTACATTGTGACAGCATTGAATACACACCAACAAAGAAAGAAATTAAATCTGCAGAAGAAATTGAACCAAAATCAACTCGGATAGAAGAAGTTGTAGTGTGTTTTATTGCAGTTGAGAAAGATGATGACTCAAATATAGCAAAAAACGCAATGATCGAGATTCAAGAAACAATGAAAAAAGTTGGATGTAATAAATTACTACTTTATCCATATGCACATTTAAGCTCTAATCTTGCATCTCCTGGTACAGGTCTTAAAATTTTAAAGGAAATGCAAGAAATCTGTACTGGAATTGAAGTTACACATGCTCCATTTGGATGGACGAAGGCTTTTAGTATACAAGTTAAGGGTCATCCACTTGCAGAATGTTCCAAAGTTTTTTCTAAAGATTCAATCAAGGAAAAAACATCTACGGCATTAGAATCCGAATCTAAGATCAAATCATATTGGTACATTATGACACCTGAAGGAAAAATGGAGGAGATTGAAAAATTTAATTTTTCTAATCATAAACAGCTTGAGATACTTGCAAAATATGAATCAGCAAAAACAAGAAGCAGTGATGAGATGCCTCCACATGTAAACTTGATGAAAAAACTTGCAATTGCTGATTATGAACCTGCGTCAGATTCAGGAAATATGAGATTTTATCCTAATGGACGTTTAATCAAATCTCAAATAGAACAATATGTTACTGATAAAATTCGTAATTATGGTGGAATTGAAGTTGAAACTCCAATAATGTATGATTCACATCATCCAAGCATGGAAAGTTATTTCAATAGATTTCCTGCAAGACAGTATAGTATAGATTCGGAAGGCAAACATCTTTTCTTAAGGTTTGCAGCATGTTTCGGGCAATTTTTAATGACTAAAGATTTTCAATTATCATACAAAAATTTACCATACAAACTCTATGAATTAACACGTTATAGTTTTAGACGTGAACAATCTGGTGAACTTGTTGGATTAAGACGATTGAGAGCATTTACCATGCCTGATTGTCATGCATTTTGTAAAGATATGCCACAAGCAATAGAGGAATTTAGAAAAAGATTTGATCTTTCACGTGAGGTGTTATCTGGATTGGGAATTGAAGAAAACGAATACGAAATGGCTATCAGATTCACTGATGAATTTTATAATCAAAATAAAGAATTAATCAAACAAATGGTTTCAAAAATAGGAAAGCCAGTTTTAGTTGAAATGTGGAAGGAGAGATTTTTTTATTTTGTTCTGAAATGGGAATTTAACTTTATAGATAATTTAGGTAAGGCTAGTGCATTATCAACTGACCAAATTGATGTTGAAAACGGTAAACGCTATGGTATAACATACACCAATGAAAATAACGAGCAGAAACATCCTATAATTTTACATAATTCACCGTCTGGAGCAGTAGAACGCGTGATTTATGCATTATTAGAAAAATTTGCTAAGCAGATCAAAGATGGTAAGAGACCACAATTTCCACTTTGGTTGGCACCCACACAAGTGAGATTAATTCCTCTTAAAGATGAACATCTAGAGTTCACAACTCATCTTGCTGATAAATTTATTGAGCAAAATATACGAGTAGATATTGATGACAGAAATGATACAATTGGGAAAAGAATTCGTGATGCAGAAAAGGAATGGATTAGTTATGTCTTAGTTATTGGAGAAAAGGAAGTGAATTCTCCAAAATTGAGTATTCGTGATAGGGCAACTGGTGATATACGTGAAGTTTCTATTGAAGATTTTATCAAGGAAATCACAGATGCGACAAGTGGTAAACCAATTTCAAGATTAAATTCAACACTTCTATTATCACAAAGACCACAAATAATGGTGTAAAAAAATGAGTTTTTTGGATCTTCACATGACAAATTCACCATTGATTATTAACCCTAATGATAATGATGAATCAAAAGTTACTATTTTTGGCATACCATTTGATTCAACACATTCTTACAAACCTGGGTGTCGTTTTGGACCTGATGCAATACGTGACGCATTTAATAATATTGAAATCTTTCAACCAGAATTTGGTGTTGATCTAGAAACTGTAAATATCAGTGATCTTGGTAATACAAAGCATACAGTAGTTGCCACAGAAATGTTAAAAATGGTTGAAAATATTACTTCTGAATTAGCAAAACAAGGCAAGCAGATAATAATTTTGGGTGGAGAACATTTGATTACTTTAGGAAGTTTCAGATGTTTTCCAAAGAATACAGGATATGTAGTATTTGATGCACATTATGATTTAAGGGATCAATATGCTGACATTAAACTGAGTCATGCTGCATATCTTAGGAGAATAGTTGAAGAACGTGGTTCTGAAAATATTGTTCATGTTGGTGCAAGAGCGTTTGTCAAAGAAGAACTTGCGTTTCTAAAAGAACATAATATTAAAACGGTATCAGACAAAGATATTCGTGATGGTAATGGTACTAAATTACTCAAAGACATCACATCTACTTTTGACAAAATTTATCTAAGCATAGACTTGGATGTATTAGATCCTGCATTTGCGCCAGGAGTTGGCAATCCGGAAGCTGTTGGAATTACATCTAGGGAATTATATGATTTGATCACAGCATTACAAAACAAAAAAATACTTGCCGCTGATATTGTTGAACTAAATCCAACTTATGATAATGGTTCTACTGCATCTATTGCAGCAAAAATGATTTCTACAATTATTGCTATGAATCTTAAGTAATTATTTCCATTCTGGTTCACTTTCTGGTTCGTCAGGTTTCTTTTTCCATTCTGGCTCACTTGCTGGTTCGTCAGGTTTCTCTTTCCATTCTGGCTCACTTGCTGGTTCGTCAGGTTTCTTCTTCCATCTTTTTTTAAACCAAAATGTAAGAAGAGCTATACAAAAGAAAAAAATTAAAAATTCTAGTATTGGTACATCCACGTAATCAATATTTCTTTAATACTGATTAATGTTTTCACAATTAGAAAATCAGAACAGGCATGAAATAGAAGATAAGTATATCTAACGTTCATAAGAATGTGAATCAAAATGAATTATACTTTTATAATTATGTATATATTCAATTTTAGCTTAGTTGATTTTAATGTTAAATAATTTACGAAGTTCACTTCAGCCGCATTTAGAAAAAATTGGCAAAACATTTGCCGCAACTGGTATTTCTCCAAACGGTTGGTCATGCATTGGGTTAATCTTTGCTTTTGCTTCTGCTTTTGTTTACGGATGGAACATTGAATTTTCATTGATCATTGGAGGCATAATTTTGCTTGTTGCTGGTTTTTTTGATATAGTTGATGGTCAAGTTGCTAGAATTTCTAAAAAAGTTACAAGAACTGGTGGTTTTCTTGATTCAATATTCGATAAAATAGCGGAGGTTGCTATATTTCTTGGAATACTTGTTGGAGGATTTGCAGAACCATATTTGGTATTCCTTGCAATTACACTTTCATTACTTGTGAGTTATACACGCTCAAAAGCAGAATCATTAGGTGTAAAATTACAGGGTATTGGAATCGGTGAACGAGCAGAAAGACTTCTTGTCATTGCTGTTATTGGAATTATCGGGTTTATGGAATATGCCGTAATCATTGTAATAATAATTGCGGCTATTACCTTAATTCAAAGAATTATTGTTACAGTGAAGGAATTAAAAGAATAATGCTATCTAAGTTTAGTATGTTCCCTTCTTTTAGTGGCAGAACGAATTTTTAGAATTTTAAAGTGGATTGCACATGATATACAATACCATTTTAGAATACGTGGGGATGCAATGTAAGTTCCCTGGGCCCTAAGTTCTTTAGCTAATTGATGCTCGACAAGATTCAAACGTGATGTTACCTTTTTTGCTTTATCTTTTGGTACAGTTTGACCACAGTTTGTACATTGAACAGTACCAGATGATCCTTTACCTCCTTTCTTACGACCTCTACTAGCACGTTTTAATGGCATAGTTATTTTTATCTTCTCTTACATATAATTCTGAGTATATGAAACTCGATATTTTTTCTCATTGTGTTATTGATCATATACATATAGATAATTCAATATTCACCGTATCTGGCGGTCCTGCATGTTATTGCAGTTTTACTGCTAGAGCTCTAAAATTTGATGTAAAATTACATACAAAATACGGTTCAGATTTTCCATTTGCTGACAATTTAACACAGAACAAAATTTCTATTAATAATGGGCCATCAGAAAAACTTACTACACAATTCACATTGAAAATTCATGATTCCGAAAGAATTTTGTTTTTAGAAAATCTGTGTGATTCGATCGATTATGATGAATTAATTTCTGATAATGTTTTAGTTAGTCCAGTATTTGATGAAATTTCATCTGATCTTTTGGAAAAATTAAAATCAATATCAGGTTTTATTTTTTTAGATCCGCAAGGATTTTTAAGACGAAAAGGAATAAATAATAAAATTTATCTTGAATCTACGGATCTTAATCTATCTAAAATCTCTGCAATCAAAACAAGTCCTGATGAACTGAATGCACTTACTGGTATTTCTACGATTGATGGAATGAATGTTCTTCAAAAAAAAGGAATTGAATATGTAATTTTAACGGATAAACAAAACATATCATTATTATTTGATGGTAAAATTTATTCCTTAAAATTACCAAATATTGAACTTTATGACACAACAGGAATAGGTGATATTTTTTCTACAACATTTTGTTGCACAATAATAAAAGAAAAAGATTTTTTGTGGGCGTTGAGCTTTGCTGCTGGTTCAGCACAAGCTGCACTTGAAAACAAAAAGATTGGTCTTGATAAAATTCCATCAAGGGGTGCAATAGAAACTAATGCAACATATTTTTATAACACGGTAAAATTTAGAGAGATTTGATTTTATATTATAGAATCATAGTTTAGTTATGATGCGTATCGGTATATCTGGGATTCAATCTACTGAGATTATAGCAAAATCAGTTAAAGAAACACTTTCTGATTCAGGCTTTGAATCATTTTATTTCAAAAATAATTCCAAGGCTTTAACAGCTGATTTAGTGATTGTTTTGGGTGGTGATCGTGGAGTACGTAATTATTTTCATCACGCATTAGATGTTGATACACCGGTTTTAGGTATAAGTGAATCAGAATCTAATGCATTTTTAGCCCAAATTGAGTTGAAAGAGTTATCTAGGTATTTGAAACGGATTAAAGAACAAAATTACATTATAGAAAATGTTCCACGTATAGGAGTAAAAATTGATGGTAAAGATGTTTATCCTGTACTTAATGATGTAGCTGTCTTTACATCAAAAAGCGCTACATTGATGGAACATGTCTTACGAATTAATGATGAAGAAGTATGGCATGATAGTAGTGATGGTGTAATAATTTCAACACCTATTGGGTCTTCAGCATATTCAATGTCTGCTGGCGGTCCTGTTATTTTTCAGGATTCTAATGTATTTGGTATAATTTCAGTAAATTCCTTAGATATTACAAGAAGACCACTAATTGTTTCTGATAACAGTTTGATAGAAATAGATGAAATTTCATCACGTTTACACTGCGATGTTGTTTTAGATGGAATTGATCGATTTAAAATTAATAATAAAATTGAAGCCACAAAGTTTACACCACCTGCAAGAATAATTCGTATGAAAACAGACTCTACTACTATATCAGCACTTGCAAAAAAGGTGAAACTTGCAGAAGAATTATTTGCGATGCCACCTAGTTCAAAACTTCTATTAAAAATTTTAGAGTATGAAGGTTCTATGACACAAAAGGAACTTGCAATAAAAACATTGTTACCAGATCGAACCGTAAGATTAGCATTAAGGCATTTAATGGAAAAGGGACACATAAAGCGAAAAGTCTCCATCCGTGATGCAAGACAAAAGATTTACGAGATATCTAAATTAGATTAATTCTACGCAGATGCATTGACAAATGTTTTGAATGCCGCTTCCGGAAATCCAGGTCTACTGTTAAATTCTGGATGAAATTGTACACCGAAAAAGAATTTATGTGATGGAACTTCTAAAATTTCCATTCTCCTTCCACCATCACTTTCAGCTGAGAAAATCATTCCATTTTTTTCAAACTCTGTTCTAAACTTTGTATTGAATTCATATCTATGCCTATGTCTCCTAAAAATTGTTTCAGAGCCATAAATTTTATGTGCAATTGAATTTTTACTAATATCAATTTTATTTGCGCCTAAACGTAACGAACCACCCATATCATTTTCATTATTTTGATCTGGTAGTAGATCAATTATTGGGTATGATGTATCAGGCGAAATTTCCGCTGAATTTGCATTTTCAAGGTTGCATTTACTTCTAGCATATGCAACTGCAGCTAATTGAAAACCAAAGCAAATTCCAAGATATGGTAAATTATTTTTTAATGCAAAATTTGCTGCATTTATGATACCTTCAGATCCTCGTGTGCCAAAGCCACCTGGAACTATAACACCATCAAAATTTGAAAGTTTTTCTATATTACCATTAAAAGTTTCAGAGTCTATCCAATCAATATTTACTTGCCTTCCAATTGATGCTCCAGCATGTTTTAGAGCTTGGTTTACACTTACATAACTATCAGCTAGTGTAACATATTTTCCAACCATTGCTATTTTTATTGGGTCTTCAGATTGATGTAACGAATTAACAATAGAATTCCATTCACTCCAGTTTTCTGATGTATTCATATATCCAACCTTTGCAAACTTACTGAATATTTTTTCAACCAATTTTTGTTCATATAACACATGAGGAATCATAAAAATAGATTCTACGTCATGACATGATAATACATCATCTGATGAAACATTTGTAAATAGTGAAATCTTTTTCCGAGTTTTTTCTAATAGTGGTTGAGTACATCTTACACATAAAATATCAGGTTGAATACCAATTCTTCTTAGTTCTTGTACACTGTGTTGAGTTGGTTTTGTTTTTTGCTCTCCAACTACATCTAATGATGGCGCTAATGTAACATGAACAAAAATAACATTTTCTGAACCACCTTCTAATTTTATCTGTCTTAATGCTTCAAGGAAAGGGAGGCTTTCTATATCTCCTACCGTACCACCACATTCAACAACCAACACATCTAGATTTTCATCTTCCGCAATAGTCATTATTCGTTTTTTAATTTCATCCGTGACATGAGGGATAATTTGTACACATGCACCTAGATACTCACCTTTTCTTTCTGCATTTATTACATTAGAATAGATTTGTGCAGTAGTAATGTTATGAGATTTTGGTATATCTTGATTAAGAAATCTTTCATAATTTCCAATATCCATATCACATTCACCACCATCTTCTGTGACAAACACTTCACCATGTGCAATAGGATTCATTGTGCCAGCATCAAAATTTAGATATGGATCAATTTTGATGCATGAAACTTTCTGATTTGAAAGTTGTAAAAGTTTAGAGATTGAAGATGAAACTACGCCTTTGCCAAGACCGGACATCACTCCGCCTGTCACAAAGATGAACTTAGTCTGCATATATGTGGAAATGGTTTCCCATTTATGTAGCTTTTCCTAAACTTTTGTACTTCTTTTCAGTCTTTTTGTATACTCGGTAATCCTCTTTTGTAATTTTGTTGTAGGCGTGTTCTCAATAATTTTTAGATTTGCACTTCCAACAATTACTGCATCCACGCCTACGGAAACATACTTTTTCACATCATTAGGAGTTGATATGCCAAAACCAATTCCAATTGGCAGTTTATTACCAATCAGTTTTTTAGCATTTTTGATTGAATCTATAGTATATTTGTGAATTTTTGTCTGTACACCAGTTGTACCAAAAACTGCTACCATATACAAAAAACCTGTACTAACTTTTGCAATTTTTTTCAGCCTATCATTATTCGTATTTGGTGATACTAAGAAGATGGTATCAAGATTATTTTTTTTCGCAGATTTGAGATAATTTTTTGATTCTTCAATAGACATATCTGGCAGAATTAGACCATCAATACCAGCATTCTTTACTCTTGACATAAATTTTGTATAACCATGTGTATAGAGTATATTCGTATATGTCATTAAAATAAGTGGGATGTCTGTCTCCTTCCTAATTTTTTTCACAATTCTAAAAAATTTTTCAATTTTTGCCCCCTTATTTAATGAAACTGTACTTGCATTTTGTATAACTGGTCCATCCGCTATCGGATCTGAAAATGGAAATCCCAGTTCAATAATATCAGTACCACCATTAACAAGACCCCTAACAATTGATAGTGTTGCATGTTCATTGGGGAAACCTGTCATAATGTACGAAATTAACGCTTTTTCATTCTTGGATTTTAATTCCTTGAACTTATCTTGTATTTTTGGCATTTTTCCTCAAGTATTGTTTTACGATGTCAATGTCTTTGTCACCACGTCCAGATAATGTAACTACTATTGAATCAGATTTTGATCTAGTTTTAGCAATTTTCATCGCATGTGAAACTGCATGTGCAGATTCTAATGCCGGTATTATTCCCTCAGTTTTTGTTAGTGTTAAAAAGGCGTTAATCACTTCGCGGTCTGTTGCACTTTTATATTTTACATTTCCTGCATCTTTCAAAAATGCATGCTCTGGTCCAACACCAGGATAATCTAATCCTGCTGAAATACTGTGTGTTTCTTTGATTTGACCATCATCATCTTGTAGTAGATATGTCATCATACCATGTAATACTCCTTTTTTTCCAGTGTTGAGTGTAGCAGAATGTCTACCAGTCTTCAATCCCTGTCCAGCTGCCTCAACACCAATCATTTCTACACCATCACCTATCATTGGATAGAACGTACCAATTGCATTTGATCCACCACCAACGCATGCAATAACCGTGTCAGGGACATTTTTCATCTGTTTTTTTATTTCTTTTCCTATTACAGATTGAAAGTCACGCACCATTACTGGATATGGGTGTGGGCCAACTGCAGAGCCTAGTAAATAATATGTTGTTTCGACATTTGTAATCCAGTCACGAATTGCCTCATTAATTGCATCTTTTAGTGTTTGTGAACCAGATTTTACTGGATAGACTTTGCAACCAAGTAAATCCATTCTAAAAACATTTTGTTGTTGTCTAACTGTATCTCTATATCCCATGTAAACCTCTGAGGGTAATCCCAAACATGAACATGCCATTGCGGTTGCAACACCATGTTGTCCTGCACCTGTTTCAGCAATTATTCGCTTTTTTTTCATCCTTTTTGCAAGTAATGCTTGACCAAGTGTATTGTTGATTTTATGAGCCCCACCATGCAGTAGATCCTCTCGCTTGAGGTAGATTTTTGCACCCCCAACAAATTTTGTTAGATTTTCTGCAAAATAAAGCGGTGTTGGTCTTCCTGCATAATTTTTTAAATAATATTCAAATTCTTTTTGGAAACTTTTATCATTTTTAATTTTCTGATAATTTTCCTCAAGCTCTTCAATAGCTGGAACAAGTGTTTCTGGAATATATTTTCCACCAAAATCTCCAAATTTTCCATCTTTAGGCATTCCTATTTTCATATTGCATTCACCAATTTTGATACACTATTTTGTATATCTGAGCTTTTCATTATACTTGTACCTATAAGAAATGCATCCGCACCACAATCACGTAAAAATCTTACATCTTCTGCTGACTTGATTCCACTTTCAGACAATATTATTTTAGGCACCTGGTAATTTTCTAAAATTTGTTTTGTTGTCTCAAGATTAATTTCAAGTGTGTCCAAGTTTCTATTATTAATTCCAATAATATCTGCATTAGTTTTTATCGCATTATCAAATTCTGCTTTAGTATGTGATTCTAGTAAAATTTTTAGGCCATTTTTATGACCGTAATCAATTAATTCATCTATTTCACTAACAAAATCGTTATCAAATAATGCCTGAATAAGTAAAAAATAATCTGCACCCATTTTTTTTGCCGCATCAATCTGTATTTTATCAATCATAATATCTTTCATCAATAATGGAATTTTTACATTTTTTCTGATTTTTATAAAATATTCAGGTGAGCCATGGAAAAGATATGGTTGTGTTAAGACGGAGAGTGCTTTTGCACCACCAGATATCATTGCTTCAGCTATTTGTAGAGGATCAGAAATCTGTCTAATATCGCCTTCTGCAGGTGATGAAAACTTTATTTCCGTAATGAGTGAGGCATGAACATTATTTCTTATCGATTCTTCTAAATCAATTTCTGATTTTGGTAATGTTTCTGTGATATCATAAATACCATCATCGATAGCCTTTCGTGAATTTATAACTAGTTTTTCTAGAACATTCTTCATAATTTTTCAGCACCATCTAATTTTTCTATATTGCCATAGTTTTTTACAAAGTTTTCCAATTTATCCAATGCCTTGCCACTATGAATAGTATCTAATGCCAATTCAACGGCATCAGTGAAATTATCAGCAATATCTGATATCACTAGCCCACCAGCAGCGTTTAGTGCAGTGATTTCAATTTTTGTTTTGTTTGCAGTGTTGTTTAGTACAGTAATGAATGATTTTATTGCATCCTCTTTTGAACGTATTTGTATATCAGAGATGTTACCTTTTTGCAATCCAACTTTCTGAGGATCTAGAGTCATTTTTGTAATTGTACCATTTTTTAACATACAAATTTGGTTTTTACATGTAGTAGATAATTCATCCATTCCATCAGCTGATCTAACAGCCATAATTGTTTCTGCATTTTTTCTTTGCAGAATTTTTACAATTTTTTCTTGATATTTTTCTGAGAAAACACCAATAAGTTGGTTTTTTACCATTGCTGGGTTAGTTAATGGTCCTAATAGATTGAATGCGGTTCTGCCGCCAACAATTTTTCTAGCCTTTGCAACGTTTTTCATTGCTGGATGAAATTTTTGTGCGAACATAAACCCAATACCAAACTTTTCTATTGTTTCATTTACTTTGTTAGGTTCAGAATTCAAATCAAACCCTAAGTATTCAAAAATATCTGCGCTACCTGATATGCCAGATATTGAACGGTTACCATGCTTAGCAACATTCCCTCCCGCACCAGCAATGACAAATGATGCTGCTGTTGAGATGTTGAATGTTTTGAGTTTATCACCACCGGTGCCACATACATCAATAATTTTTCCTTTGCAATTTGGTGATATATGCAGAGAAAATTCTTCCATTTTGTTTAACATTGCAAGAAGTTCGTCATCTGATTCGCCTTTTTGTGTTAAATTTTTTAAAAATTCTGCTACATCATAATCATTTTGTGTTCCAGTAAGTATTTCATCCATTACGTTAGACATTTGATCAATTGTCAGATTAGTCCCAAGGGAAAGTTGTTCTGTTAACTCTTTAATCATTTTTAACCCTCGTTATGAAATTTTCCAAGATTTTTTTTCCTTCATCTGTCATGATGGATTCGGGATGAAATTGTACACCTTCTATGAAATATTCCTTATGGCTAACACCCATAATTTCTCCATCATCTTCAGCTATTGCTGTAATTTTTAATGAATCTGGAATAATTGTTTTGTCTCCAACAAGCGAGTGATAGCGAGTAGCACTAAATGGATTTTTTACTCCATGAAAAAGTGAGTCATTATAGTGTTGGATCTGGCTTGTTTTACCATGTCTTACATGTCCAGCATTTACAACTTTACCACCAAAGCAATCTATTATTCCTTGATGACCTAAACAAATACCTAAAATTGGCAGTTTAGGCCCAAGTTTTTGTATAACATCCTTGCAAATTCCAAAATATTTTTTTTCTTCAGGGGTTCCTGGACCTGGCGAGATAATTATCGCATCATAATTCTTTTCTTTTATTTCATTAATAGTAATTTTATCATTTCTGATAACATCAGAATTTACACCTAACTCACCTAACCTTTGGGCAATATTATAAACAAATGAATCATAATTATCAATGATAAGAAATTTCATTCTGCTGCCTCCTTTAATGCGGTCAACATAGCATTAGCCTTATGCTCAGTTTCTTTCAATTCATTTTCTGAAACTGAATCAAAAACAATTCCAGCACCTGCCTGCACAAAGCCTAAGTTTCCATTAGCAAAAATACTTCTGATTGCAATTGCAAAATCACAGCATCCATTAAATGAAAAATATCCAATCGCCCCAGCATATGGTCCTCTTGATTCAGGTTCTAATTCATCAATTATTTCCATAGCTCTCACTTTTGGTGCACCCGAAACAGTTCCAGCTGGAAAGACCGCTCTGAATGCATCATACATATCATAATCTTTTCCAAGTTTACCAACAACATGTGTAACCATGTGCTGGACATGACTGAATTTTTTTACTTCCATGAGCTCTTTAACATGTACTGAACCATATTCACAAACCTTACCAATATCATTTCTGCCTAAATCAACCAGCATTGTATGCTCTGCTAACTCTTTTTCATCACTGATCAATTCTTGTTTCATCTCCTCATTTTTTTTATCATTATTTGTAATCTTTCTTGTACCAGCGATAGGAAATGTTTCAACTTGATCATTTGTAACACGTAAAAGCATTTCAGGACTAGAACCAATTACAGTCTTTTCATTCATTTTCAAGTGATATAAATACGGTGACGGATTTAATGAACGAAGTTTTTGATATACTTTAAGATAGTCACCATCAGCTTCAAACGAAAATTTTCTTGATAAAACAACTTGGAAAACATCTCCATCATAGATGTATTTTTTTGCTTTATTTACAATCTCAGAAAATTTTTCTTCATTAAGATTATTGGTTATTTTTGATATTGTAAAATCTTCAAATTTTGATTCAGAACTCTTTATCTCATCTACTCTATTTTTATCATAATAGAAGTACAATGATTTTCTTTTTTTATTATCAAATAATATTCCATCACTATAAATACCAAATTCCATTATTGGCTCTGATATATCATGATGTTTTGGAATATTTTCCCACAATCTAATTGAATCATAATTAATAATCCCAACAGCACCTCCGAGATAACGATATGATTGATCAGTTGTTTCTTGGACTAGATCTTTTATTGTATTTAATGGATCTGATGTAGAAATTGTTTTGATAGAACCATCTCGATTCTGGATTGTAACTTTATCATAATACCCCTTTACAATAAATTCAGGATCAAATCCCATGATTGAAGTTTCAGATAATTCTTCTGGACCGGTTAATGATTCAAACAGAAATGAATATGGATAATTTCGTGATATTTTATTATAAATTTCAAATTGGGTGCCAGAATAGTCTAGAGAAATTATCCTAGGAGTGCTCGTGTGTCCAAATATGTCCACCCATTCATATAAACAAAATTCAACTGTATTTAAATCATGATTTTCATTATACAGATTTTTGTATCAAAAAATGTATTTTTGACTGTTAAATCAGTGTTTTTACTATCATAATCACGATTTTTGACACAAAAAATCATAGGGAAATTACCGTATGGTACGGTATACTTATAAATATACGATCTAATTCAAATTATGAAGAAAAAATGTCACAAGTGCGGCACAATTGGCTTGAATTGGAGTCAATCATACCATAGGATAACTGGTAAATGGAAACTTGAAAATCATAAAGGCTGTCAAAATATTTAATCTTCACGTTTTAACTTCTTTTTCTGAAGATATTCTTTCATTTTGAGAAGTTTCTTGGATCAGTTATTGCACCATTTGCAGCAGAACCAACAAGAAGTGCATATTTGGCTAATGCGCCTGATACATACTTTGGCTTTGGCATCTTCCATTCCCTCTTTCTATTTTCGAGTTCATCACTTGAAACCTCAAGGTTGATACTATTATCCTCAGTATTAATACTAATTTTATCACCATTTTTGATAAAAGCGATTGGTCCACCAACAAATGCTTCAGGTGCCACATGACCAACCATAAATCCTCGTGTTCCTCCAGAAAATCTACCATCAGTTACCATTGCAACTTTTTTTCCAAGACCTTGGCCAACTATAGCGGCTGTGGTTGCAAGCATTTCTCTCATACCTGGACCACCTTTTGGACCTTCATATCTAATAACAATAACATCACCTTCTTCAATCTCACCCTTTGATATTGAATCAAATGCAACTTCTTCCGTATCAAAAACTTTAGCGGTTCCAATAAATTTAGTCATATCAACACCCGCAGTTTTAATTACTGCACCATCAGGTGCTAAACTACCCTTGAGAATTACTGCTGTTCCAACATCATGTATGGGGGTTTCAACTGATTTAACAATTTGTTGATCTGATTGTTCTGGAATTATTATTTTAGCAAGATTTTCTTTAATTGATTTTCCTGTGACAGTTAACGCATTGGAATGAATAAGTGATTTGTCATCAAGTTTTTTCATAATAAGTGGGATACCACCAATTTTATCTAAACTATTCATTACATAATTTCCACCTGGTTTCATGTCAGCGATATGAGGTGTTTTTTTTCTAATTCTTTCAAAATCATCATATGTGAGTTTTATTCCAACTTCATTAGATAATGCTAGTAAATGTAAAATAGCATTTGTTGATCCTCCCACTGCATTCAACATAGTAATTGCATTTTCAAATGCTTCAAATGTTAAAATATCACTTGGCTTTATACCAATTTCTAATAAATTAACACATGCTTTACCTGTATCATATACTATTTTCTCCCTTCTATCATTTTCAGCTGGCGGACTTGCACTACCAGGTAATGCAAGACCAATTATCTCAGATATTGATGCCATTGTATTGGCTGTAAACATTCCACCACATGAGCCAGCATTAGGACATGCATTATCTTCTATTTTTTTTAATTCTTCTATAGAAATTTTTCCAGCATCATACTGTCCTACTGCTTCATATACATCAACAATTGTTAACTCTCTTTCATCAAGTATACCAGGCATTATCGTGCCACCATAAACAAAAACAGAAGGAATGTTTAATCTTGCCATTGCCATCATAGTACCCGGTAAACTTTTGTCACATCCAGCAATTCCAACTAGTGCATCATATTGATGAGCTCTCACCATCAATTCAATAGAATCAGCGATAACTTCCCTACTAACTAGTGATGATTTCATACCCTCGTGTCCCATTGCTATTCCATCACTCACAGCAATTGTACTAAATTCTCTAGGAGTTGCACCAGCTTCACTCACTCCATCTTTAGCCTTTTGTGCAAGTCCTGGTAAGTGAATATTACATGGGGTGGCTTCATTTCCTGTATGGCAAACACCAATGAAGGGTTTTGCAATATCAGCATCGGTTAAGCCCATAGCCTTGTACATAGCGCGATGAGGTGATCTAGCTGTCCCTTCTACTACATTTCTACTAGATATTTCCATTTTTAATACAATAAAGTGAAGTTACTATAATTTAAATTCTAAAATAAAAATTTGATAAACTAGTAGTAATTAAAAAATATCTATGGATTCAAAAGAACTTCAAGGCTTCATTTCTGATGTTAGAGAGGATCTTCATAATTTTGATGAGTTATTTGATTATTACAAGTTCATAGATGACCATAACATCAGAAAAATTGTTTTTAACCCAGATAACGATGAGAATTTTTTTGAAGGAAGTGTTATAGCAGTTTTGGAGCAAAGATATCGTGAATTCTTTCGTAGTAGATTTAACGCTGATATGGATGATCTTGTTAGAATTGATATTCTAGAAATTATTAGAACTTATCTTCCAACTATTCATGAAAAAATTAGTCAAGAATGATAATATGTTATGATTAGTCATTTATGAATTGTGCGTCAAGCTCCATTAACTGTTCGTTGATTTGTTCTTCTTTCTCGTTACCATACGAAATTAAAATTCTATCACCATCTTCAATAACATAATCTTTAATTTCACTAACAGCCTGGTGGTTAATATAGAATTTTAATGAATAATCTTCATTTGTACAAAACTTTCTTCCATCTGATTCTGGAAATGCAAAGCAGTCTTTGAGAATTCCATCTGTGGATACTTTACCAACAGTGAGTGACAAACTATCAAATAAATATTCAAGTGCAACTCCAGATGAATGTCTATGGATTGTAGTACCATCACTTTCTTCAAAATGAATCCAACTATTTTTGATCTGATATGTACTAGTAGAAAAATCAAATTGATCGCCAAAAATTCTTACAAGTAATGACGCATGTATATGTTCATCACCTAATTTTCCAGCACCTTCAGGTACACCAGGTCCGCTAGAATCCATATCGATAAACGTATAAATTGAAAATCCTACGATAACTGCAATTATTCCAAGAATTCCAGCTGCAAGAAGATTTGATTTCCGTTTTTGATGTGTACGTTTGGAGGCAAAATCTTCACGTCTTTCACGTCTATGCTCTCTTGTTTTTTTACCCAATCCTTCAGAAATTCATCATAGCCCTATATAACATATGAAATTATAACATTACACTTTTGATTTAGTTTTTTACTTAATGGGAATATCTACATTAAGCCACAAGTGTCCTGCAGCCATCGTATAGTCATATTTTTCAGCATCAATATTGGTTTTTAATAACTCAAAAAGTTCATCCGGTATATCTTCCCAATAATCATCTTCAGTTTCTACTTTCAAAATATCATGCTTCTGAATTTTTTCTAACCATTGATGAACTTGTTCTTTTGTTAATGAATCAGTAGATTCGTATCTATCTCCAATAATTGCTTCAATACGAAATATCATTGGATTATTGTGTTGGTGCTAATATATTAATGGAATTTTATAGATAAAGGTATGTCATCTTGTATTTTTTGTGACATGATACGAGGAAACTGTTCGTACCATGAAATTTATCAAGATGAAGATAAAATAGCTATTTTGGATAAATATCCAATTGATATTGGGCATTCATTGGTAATTCCAAAAAAACCATATGAAAAATTGACAGATATGAGTGTTGATGAGGTATCAGAATTATTTTCAAAAATTCCAAAAATTGCTAATGCTATAATTAAGGCAACTAATGCTGATGGATTTAGTATAGCACAGAATAACGGGAAGGCGGCAAAACAAATTATACCACATGTTCATGTTCACATAATACCAAGGTACAATTCAACTGGTACAGAATGGACAAAAAGAAAAATTTTGAATGAAGATGAATTAGATGAATTGGCCAAAAAAATACGAGTTTGTCTGAAATAATTTAGTTGGAATAATTGGGATTGTAGCGTAAAATGGCACCTATCTTACCAATACTTGCAAGCATAGTACCATGTTCAGAAACCCCTGAAATCACTTCTACAGCTGTCCCAGTTTTTAATGCAAGTATGGCAATATAATCAATTATGTCCTGATCAAATACATTGATGTCAGTTGACTGACATGATGGACATGACGAATTTTGTAATTCTGTTTTGGTTGAAATGACTTTTATTCGTTCAACAATTTTTTCTTGAATGTGTTCACATTTTTTACATTTTGATTCAATTCTATAAAGTTCAGTATTATCTGTAATTATGATTTTATTTACAATATTATTTTTTAGGTGATTTATTATATCATCTAATCCATATATACCAAGACCGGTATTATTATTTATTTCATTAAATAATTTTTCAACAATTTGTTTTTCTTCAACCAGCCTGAAATTAGAAAGAATGTCCGAAGATTTTGCAAATGCTTCACGAATTCCTTCTGAACCAGAATAAGATGCATCAATTGTTGCAATAATCATATTTTGTAATCTATATTCAAGATAATTATTGTTGATGAATTCTTCTTTTGTTGGACCAGGTCCAGAGATTACTAATCCTTTGATTGGATAAATATCAATAAAATATTCTCTAGTTATAGTTGCTAATCTATTAAAATAATATGTTAATTCCATTTCCCTTAGTTTTTGGAATCTTTTTGCAGATTGCCCTCCCTGTCTGTGTTTTCCGGCAACTCCAGAACTTGTTTCTTTTAAAACCTCAATTTTATCATTATGCAATAGTCCCCATCCAGCATCCTTAGCATCAACTGCTAAGAATCCAATCATATTTTCATCTTTTAACATATTTTTTAGTATATCAACATGGAAGTGATCATCACATCTGTATAGGAAAGTTTGCATGTCTTTTGGTGGATCAATCTCAAACGCTTTTACCACTTCACTGCCTGGTGGTCCACCTTCTTCTCTTGGCAATGCACCACAGAATATTGCTAAACCTCTTTCAGGAGTTTTTTTATATAATTTTAATCGTTGCACTACTTTTGATAAAGAGTCAACAACGTGTGTTCTAGTAAGATCTGATTTTATGTTATCAGCAGTACCTTGCTCCTCCTTCAAAATAGTAATTACTTCATGCAATTGTTTTCCTTTGGGAATGTAGACAGTAATTAATTCTGTTCCACGACCCGCTATTTTTGATAATTCTTCGATCGTTTTTCTTATTTTATATAATTTGACCGAATCATATTTTTCAATCTTAATTTTTCCCATATTTTACATTGGAATTTATTAATATAAGATAAATGATTTTAATTATTTTATTTTATTTTAGAATAATTTGATGAAATATTTCAGATATTTGATGATCTGTAAAATAAATAACTTAATTAACGCTTAGACATCAAATCATTTAAGAATGAATACTAAGCAATTTGTACTTTCTACTAGAACTGTTCCATTTTCTGCTTTAATCATCCTTACTTCAATTCTTTGTTTAGGGTTATTTTTTGTTGGATTTGATCAAGGACATTTTTTTAGTATTGTACAAGGTGAAGATGCTTTTATTGAACAATTTTTACATGAACTTACCCATGATATGAGACATGCTGCAGGATTTCCATGTCATTAACTAAAAATCAGTTTGTTTTTACACTATAAAGATTCACTTCATAATCATTAACACCAATTTCTATACTGGCCTTTTTGATTTTACTTCGATACCGTTTAATTTTTTTCCCTTCATTCGAAAATTCGAAGTCTTCTATAGTTACCAGTGTTAATTTTTCCAGATTTGCCAGTGTTTTGTAAACTGTGGATAATGATAATTGTAATTCTTGAGATATCTGTACTGCATTTTTTGCCTCTGTAACGATTGAAAATAATATTGCATGTGAACATGTATTTGTTAAAGCTTCTATGATACGCTGTTTCACATCATATTCATTCAATTCAAGTATTGATGATTTTTGAAGTTTTTCTTTCATTTTAATCAATTAGCAGATAGTTGTATTTCTGGTTCCTTGCTTTTTATTATTATATCGGCTTTTTTAATTCTACTACGATAAATTTTTAGACGTCTTCCTGAATCAGTGGTCACATATTTTTCTACCTGAATAAGTGTTAAATTTTCTAGGTCTGTCAATTTTTTATACACACTACTTAATGGAATTTTTAGCGTCTCAGCAAGGTCATACGCAGTTTTACCCTTTTTAATGGTTGTAAATATAATTGCTCTTGATTCAGCATCTGCTAAAGCCTCAATTACTTTTTGTGTTATGTCATATTTTTTTAATTGTGGTAATGTGAGTTTATGTCGCATTTTTCTTAATGGCTATTGTCTATAAAAAAATGTTTTTATTTATTCTAAGAATGTAGAATAAAAATCATAATATACATGAATATGTTTTATGTTGTTATTTCACTAATTTTATTTTCAATTTCAGCTTGTTTAATTTCACGTGCAATGCGACGACCCATACTCATAGGTTCATTATAGATTAATGTGGTGTATGGTGAACCATTCATAAAAATATTTGTGCCAGCTACAATTCTTGCTGAAAATTCAAATGATGTAAATTTAGCATTTTCATCATATACTCCTTCAATACAAAATGGACCATTCATACCTGGAGAAACAACTCTTTTTGCAGCATCAACAAAATTTTCACCCATCGTATATACTTCATCTAATAATGATTCTCTCAAAACTAGTGGACTGTTTCCAATTACGTTAAAGGATGGAACCTTTTTTGATTTTAATTGTTGTTCTGATGGAATTCTCCCAAGACCTTCAATATCTGATTCATGTCTTTGATCAACTCCAAAGAATTCTAATTCATTAGTTAGTGGTGAGTAAAAGAATTGTAAATAGGCTAAAACACCTGTTGCATATTCTTGAATGTATAGGGTTTCATCTTTTGAAATCACTCCTTCAGAAATTAATTGATTTCTTTTTGTGTTGTAGTCTTCTTCATTAGTTGCCATGAAATATCCTTTACCCCCAGCAGCTCCTTGCCTTTTTACAATTACTAATTTTTCAATATCTTTTGGTTCTGTTACTGGTTTTGGCATTGGAAGGTCTGCTTCTCTCATGAGTTTTTCTTTCATTTTTCTATCTGATTCCCATCTAAGAATCCATTTATTTCCAAAAATTGGTACGTTAATAGATTCAATCTCTTCAGAGCTCATTTGTGCGATTAATGTTCCATGAGGAATTAATATCGCATCTTGCTGTTTGAGTTTATCTTGTATTTCTTGATTCAATATCTCGGAAAATTTTTCAACAATGATTAATTCATCAATAAACTTGAATCTTCTGTATAATCTTTCACGTTTTTTCTCACAAATAAGAATCGTTTTAAATCCTTCATCTTTTGCACCTTTTAAAACTTGAAGTGCGCAGTGTGAACCTAAAGTTACTATCGTTGCCAAACTATATTTTCATTAGAAAAACACAACATATGAAACTATGTATCAAAATGTGTGCCTGACACATATGAAAAAACATCATCAATTAAGTCAATAGATACTTTTGCCTCTAGATTTTTCGGTATTGTTTTTAGTATAAAATCAATCATAGAGATATCATTTGTTAATATTCCATTACTACTTCGTATAGAATAAACAGCAATGGCACTAGATACATGTGCAATGATTTTGTCATTCTCATTAAGCATATTTAATTACTTTTTACTAATTATTTTTATAAATACTATTTGGAAAGAATCTAATTTATAGTGGTGCATCCATCAAATTACTATTGCAAGTAATTCCTCAAATTGTTAAAATTAATGATGAAAATCGTAAACAAATTTACCTTGATGTATTATCTGATCAATTTTGTTTATCAATACTAGCATCAATAATTAATCAACCAAAAACTGCTGTTGTGGTTGCTAAAGAAACTAGCATACCTATATCTACAGTATATAGAAGACTACAATTCCTTCAAGAGAATAAATTATTGAAAGTTTCAGGTGGAATTAACAAAGATGGAAAATATTTCATTTATCAAAGTAAGATAAAGGAAGTTTCAACAAAATTTGACGGTATATCTACTATGATTTATGTTACACCTAACCTTAATTTTACAATAATGTAACAATTACTAAAATAATCCTAATAAATACTCAGTTATAAAAAATCATATGATGACAGAAACAGAATTGGGTGATTGGAGAAGAACACATTATTCAAATGAATTAGTTTCATCCTTGGACGAATTGGATGTTATAGTTATGGGATGGATATCTAGTGTAAGAGGTCATGGAAATATCTCATTTGTCACTATAGAAGATATGACAGGTCAAATTCAAATAGTTTCTAAAAAAGGTGATTGTCCAGATCTGGTGTTAGAAAAGATTTCTAAATTAAAAGAACACACTTGTATTGGTATAAAGGGAAGAATAAAA
>Ga0257113_1000131_pt1 | contig 22129 bp, 18 predicted proteins | sample LP_taG_4_FD_191568 | JGI IMG/M metagenome (GOLD analysis project Ga0257113, IMG submission 191568) | Marine microbial communities from Northeast Subartic Pacific Ocean, Canada - LP_J_2015_P26_2000m | ecosystem: Environmental > Aquatic > Marine > Oceanic | place: Canada: Northeast Subartic... | reverse complement strand
GAAGGGGGCAAAATAATATGACTCCATACGAGTAATACTGCCGCATCAATACTAAAAAGTACAATTAGAATCCACCGAAATGTTGGTGCAATTTGCATTTCCGGAATAGATATCCAGGTACTGATCTTTAGTGCTAGAACCCACAGCAATACGGTTGTTAACACGCCAGTAGGGCCAGAACCAAATATATTTTTATATCTTCCAGCCATTTATTTGAAATTATCACTTTTATTATAGATAACATTTCCTCTTTTGACAACTATAAACAATAATACATTGTTAACAACCATGAATTATTTTATGATATTTAACCTGCAAGTGTATATTCGTTACAATCAAAATGATAACTAAATGATAAGCAATTAATTTATGGCCGTTAAAATCGTAACCGAAATACCTGGACCGAACTCATTGAACCTGGACAAAAGACGTTCAAAAAGTGTTTCGAAAGGGCACGGTACAGTATGCAACGTATATATTAAGGAAGCAAATGGATCTATTTTAAAGGATGTTGATAATAACGTGTTCATCGATTTTTCTGGAGGTATTGGTACGATGAACGTAGGTCATTCCCATCCTCAGGTAACAGCTGCTATTAAAAAGCAGCTAGAGCGCTACCTGCATACCTGTTTTACTGTGGCACCGTACGAGAGCTATATCGAACTCGCTGAAAAATTATCTGATCGGATACCCACTTCCGAAGCATGCAAAGCCGCTTTTTTTAATTCCGGGGCCGAGGCTGTGGAAAATGCAGTAAAGATTTCACGATCTTATACGGGAAGGCCAGGCGTGCTGGTATTTAGCGATGCATACCATGGCCGTACCCTCATGACGATGACCATGACCTACAAGAAAGATCCATATAAAAAAGGATTTGGGCCTTTTGCCCCAGATGTACATTGTTTGCCTTACCCTGCTGAAGGAATTGAGTTGAATTATAATGATGTATCATTTAATCCTGAACATATCGCCTGTGCTGTAATTGAGCCTGTCATTGGCGAAGGAGGTTTTATACCAGCTTCCAAATCAGGACTGTCTGCATTGAGAAATTTTTGTACAAAACATGGTATTGTATTGGTCATCGATGAAGTACAAACTGGTTTTGGTCGTACGGGCAGCTTTTTTGCAATAGAACAATTCGGTGTGAACCCAGACCTTATGACCATAGCCAAATCTATCGCTGGAGGTCTACCTTTAAGCGGTGTAGTAGGCCTGGCAAAAATCATGGATGCTGTCCATGTTGGCGGGATTGGCGGCACGTACAGTGGCAATCCTGTAGCCTGTGCAGCTGCATTAGCCGTCTTAAATATCATTGACCAGGAAGCATTACCGGAACGGGCCATTGAAATCGGAAAAATGGTGCGGGCTCGTATTAATAGTATCATACCGAACTGTTCCTGGATCCAGGAAGTACGTGGTCTTGGTGCCATGATCGGCATCGAAATTGTAAACCAAGAGTCTGGTGCTGCGGATAAGGACAGAACTAACCGAATACATCAATATGCCCTAGAGCATGGTCTGATCATGATCACTGCTGGAACTAACGGGAATGTGATTCGCACCTTAATGCCCCTAACGATTGATGATGATACACTTGATGAAGGTCTGCACATATTAACTGCAGCGTTAGCACAGGCTTGATGGGGAAGATTAATAATGGGTAAAACTTTACAATTTCAAAACATTGGTGATCGTGGTAACTGGGTAGATGATGAATGGGTTCCCGCTCAGGAAGGAAAAACAATCAGTATAGTTTCCCCTTATTTCGATAAAGAAATTGCTACCGTGCCTGATTCAAGTAAAGCTGATCTTGATGCAGTCGTAAATAGGGCAAAAGAAGCTTTCCCTGGTTGGGCATCTACCAATATCCAGGATCGATCTAAGGTCATGGTTCGTTTTAAAACAATTATGGAAAATGACATGGATAATCTGGCCGAGTTAATTGCCTTAGACAACGGTAAAACAGTCGCAGATGCCCAGAGTAGCATCCAGCGTGGTATTGATGTAATAGAATATGCCACTTCTTTGCCCAAGGTGTTAAAGGAAGAATCCTCGGAAGTTAGCCCCGGCATCATTTGTACAATGACGCATGCACCACTGGGGGTTGTAGCCGGGATTACTCCTTTTAACTTTCCTGTAATGGTACCACTGTGGATGATTCCTCTAGCAATAACCACGGGCAATTGTTTCATTTTTAAACCTTCAGAGCAAACACCCTTGGCAGGTCTTAAAATTGCTGAATACTTAAAAGAAGCTGGATTACCAACAGGTGTATTCAGCGTTGTGAACGGTTCCAGGGAAGCGGTGGAAGGAATTTGTGATCATTCGCATATTAGTGCAGTTGCCTTTGTTGGTTCATCACAAGTTGCAAAAATTGTCTATACTCGTTCTACAGCAGCAGGTAAACGTGCCCTTTGTTTAGGCGGCGCTAAAAATCACATAATCGTTGTACCTGATGCGGATGAAAATTCTACCACAAAGGGATTGCTCGCTAGTTCAATGGGTAGCGCCGGCCAGCGCTGCATGGCCGCCAGTGTGGCTATAGGTGTGGCTGATATAGATCCAATTATTGATCAATTGATCGCAGAAACAGAATCGTTTCAATTGGGTGAGGATATGGGTACGATAGTTAGCAAGCAAGCATTGGATCGAATAACAAATTATATTAATGAAGCAGTAGCAATGGGCGCCGAATTATTAGTAGATGGTCGAAACATTACTCCACCCGCAGAGTATCGAGACGGCTACTGGTTAGGACCAACGATCCTAGATGGAGTGGATCCAGACTGGCCCTGTGCAAAGGAAGAAATTTTTGGTCCCGTATTATCGATAATTAGAGCGGACACAATTGAAACAGCTTTGGAAATAGAGAATAATAACCAGTATGGTAATGCGGCGGCAGTATTTACAACTTCCGGTCAGGTAGCGCAAACTATTGCTGAAAATGCATCGGCGGGTATGGTCGGTATAAATATTGGTGTACCAGTGCCGCGAGAACCATATAGTTTTGGCGGTTGGAATCAATCCAAATACGGACATGGCGATATTACAGGACGTAGCGGCGTGGAATTCTGGACAAATCTAAAAAAGGTCACCGCCCGCTGGCCAGAATCAACGGAGACCTGGAAAAGATATTTTTAATAAAAGTCAAACCACTTTGAGTCCAGGCCAGGCCATTCACCTTCTTCCGCCTGATCTGTTCTTTCCGGCCAGTTTCGTTTTCCACTCCAATGATCAATCTTTATCCGGTAAACAGATGTTTGTTTAATTTCATTATTGGTAATCGGCCTATAATCTTTTCCAGAATCCATCTCACCAAAATATTTTTGCAATAACCCATTTAGTTTTCCCCTTTTTTCATCCAAGCTTTTAATCACCTGCACTTTCCCAAAAGCCATAACACTTTCATACTGGACACTTTTTTCCAAGGGTATGTTGGACGGCAATAACCGGCCAGAACTAAAACATTCGAAACATACCTCTAAATAATTATCCGCATTAAACCTGATGCGACCGAATGCATTCGAATGAAAATAAATCTCGTTATTTTCTTCAGAATACCAGAATGTTGTCGGTATCACAAAGGGCTGGTCGCCATCTCTGGTGGCAATGTGTCCAAAATGGGTTTTATGTAGAAATTGGATGATCCACTGGTCATCCATTTCCAATTCTGGTCGCCGGGATTGATTGATAGGTTTTTTATTTGGATCGTAATTCATACTAAAAATTAGTTCCACTGGAAATTGTTTGTATCATACCAAAAGGTTAAAAGATCATTACTCCATAATTTATGTGGAATATTATTTTAGTGGTTGTACGGATATAACCTGCACCAAAACTGATCCTTATTTGGTCATATCCAAGTCACAGATCACTACGTAATACGAAAGGTCCAGAAGTTAATTCAATCAACGAGTTTGAATCTTTTCTTTCATCCAACAATAGGATTACTACATATAGGATATTTGATTTACCAAGCCCACTGCAAATGGTGAGGCTAGTTTTTAGTACATTTTACAACAAGGCTTCTGGATGTTAGGTATATCAAATGTTTTGTTAAGAATGGTGGTAATAGATTACAGAAAATGTAGTCTTGTGGTACAAATCCTGCTTCCTTCAACAATGTGAATAATTGGTCTTTGGATATCTTGTGCTTGTGCGGGTTTTCAAATTTTAGTCTGCTAAGAAAATATAGGATTTGCAAGGGAGTGATGTCACCTCGAATTCTCTCCTGCGGTATTGCAATCACAAAAGTACCATCTTCCTTTAACAATCCTCGGATATTTACCAAAAAATCTTTGGGGTCGTCCACATGTTCCAAAACATGTGAATTTATTATGATATCAAATGAGAATTTGTACTTCTCATAAAATTTCGGGGTAATCAGTTCCACTGGAATTCCCTTTCTTTGTGCTACTGATATGGCCGCAGGATTAATATCCGCACCCATTACATTATATCCATAGGCCTGCTTTACATTTAAAGCATGCCTGCCCGTGTTACAACCATAATCGAGAATATTACTTTTTTTATCGGCAGCGGCAAACTTGATGATGCTTTCGTTTTCATACTTTCCAAAGCGCAGAATGTTTGTGCATATCCAAACCGACAGATCCATGACTTTAGTATAATAATAATCATATGGTACAGCTTTATTCATGTTAAGAAATACATCAAGTTATTAAAAGGCAGGTTTTTTAATAAAATACATTTTCCATTTATTGCCTTATATAACTTACTTATCATCGCACAGACAAAAAACCCCGCTATTTGGCGGGGTTTGATGTTGTAGAAGGGGTAGAATTATTTCAACAGCACCATCTTCTTGGTTTGAATAAAATCACCAGCCTGAATCTTAAACAGATAAACACCAGCAGCGGCAGGTTTTCCAAAATCATTCGTTGCATCCCAGATAATGGATTTGAAACCAGCCTCTTGATAACTGTCAACAAGCTGTTTAACCTGCCTGCCTAGCAGATCATAGATAATGATTGTAACGTTTTCATTATCGGGTAAATCATATCGAACTCTTGTCCTTGGATTGAACGGATTAGGATAATTTTGATGAAGAGCAAACTCTTTGGGAAGTAATGCTTCATCATGAGAGCCCATCCCTGTAACAGATAAACTTAATGGGATAAATACACTCCCGTCATCAGGATCATTACTCATGACGTAAATAAAGGCACTATAATTACCTGTCGATATTGCTGAGGCGTCTACAGTGAGTGTAATATCAGTTGATCCATCTGCTGCCACTATTCCCGACAAAGGTTCTATGCTTATCCATCCAGAACCGGTTGAGAATGCTACAGTCTCAGATGCACCGAATTGCCCACCGCTTGCTATTAAACTTTCATTTAAATATAGATTATACTCTCCACCACCATAATTACAACAAATGCCATCTCCCCAGGCATCATAGATCGTGAAAACATAATCACCGGATTGCAGTTCAATCTCCCATGAATAGGTCGCTCCTGCTAAAGTTAAATCACCAGCTAGAATTTCATCAATAGTTTCACCTGTACTGGTTGATAAATTCCATGAAGTTTCACCTGGATAACCATCGGTTACGATTATTATTTCAAATGCATTTGTAAGATCGCGATTGGTATGTTCAAACTCGATATAAAAATCCAGATCACTTCCGCCTCCATTGGCAATGGTAAGTGTTTCCGAAATAGTCTCTCCAGATTCTAACGTTAGATCAAATCCTTCTGGTGTAGTGCTAATATCGGGCGCAATAACAACTGTGGAAGTTACAGGTACTGTAAGAGTGGGTTCATCAGGGTCATTGGAAGTAATGGTTACATTAGCAGTGAAATCACCCAAATCAGTACCAAGAAAAGACAGTTCAACTGAATCAATTTCTAAGGGATGTATTTCCAGAGTCGTTACATCAACCGTAAGGTTTTCACTATCGGAAGTGATATTTTGAATTTCCAACATATCAGTTCCAGTATTTTCAAGTTTCAAGAATGCTTCATCTGAATAGTCCACATAGGAAATACCAAAGTCCACAGTTTCATCTGGAAAATAAATATCCGGTATTCCAGTTAAACTCATCTGCGCTGAGATTGAATACTCCGGGGCTAATGGATCATTGCTAAAAAAGACGATATCAGAAAAATAATCACCCCCTAACATTCCGCTACCATTAAAAGTAGCTGTAATATCTTGACTACTTCCCGCTGGAATTACCCCAGTTTGCAAATCGACGGATAGCCATCCTGGTGAAAAATCAAAACTAATACGGGAAGTACCAAAACTTGGTACTATGTCCACATTTGTCTCGCTTAAATTATCCACAATCATACCAAAATTTATGCCACTTAATCCCTCAAAATGGATGGCATTTACACCAAGAATTACCTCATTACCATATGGTTCTACACTATTAGTTGTCAAAGTATCAACATCATATGAAACCCATTCATCATAGGCTGGGTCATAATAAAAATGCACTAATTTAGCCCAATTATCATGATATCTTACAATCATCCCTTCTGCACCAATGTTCCACCAAGGAATCATCTCCGACATTGGTCTACCGGTATTTGGGTTCTGATCAGCATCAATATAAATAAACATGGTTGCAATTCCAGATGAGTTAGTCCACCCAACATAACTATCCCATTTTATTAATAATTCTTCTTCATTTATATCCCCGTATACGTTTTGAACATCAATAGTAAGCACATCTTCATCTTCATCAGTGTATAATAATTGCCACGAACGACTTGCATCCCTGGAATGTCTTGCATCATCAGCAGTTTCTGAGTCAAGATTGCTTACAGTATTATTTAATTTCTGTAAAGATTTACGATACTTTTGGCGTGTTTCAGTTTCCAAAACATCAAAATTTCCTTTAAATGGTATCGGGTTCTTTCGAGAATTAACTTGACTAGTCTCTGGTCTACGGCGTTGTTGCCGCGACTGATCATATAGATCAATTTCATAAATAAGATCACTCGCTCCACTATTGGTTACTGTAACCGCCTGATCCAGGGTATCGCCTACATTTAAATCAGCCGTTATTAAATCCGGTGATACCGCTATTACCGGTGGCTCAACAGCATTTGCATACACAGGAATAGTGAAAGTCCCTTGATCCGGATCATTAGACACTATTGTAATGGTACCACTGTCCGTACCTACATCTGTGGTTGTAAATGTTACATCCAGTATTATCCTTTCGTCATAATCAATACTTGCAGAAAATTGTGAAAGTGAGAAGGCAGTATTATCTACAGTAATACTGCTTACATTTAGAGAATCTGTTCCATCATTGCCCAGCGTTAATTCCAGTGTACCACCATAATTTCCTGGGCCGGCATAATTCACATATATTTCTCCAAAATCCGCCGGGTACGGATCTGCCCAGATATCAGCAGCGCCTGTAACACTCAATTGGGCCGATAGTACCACTTCCGGATCAACAGGATCATTACTCGCAACTATAATATCTGCGGAATATTCACCAGCAAAAATACCGCTAGCATCAAAAATGATATCTACATCCGATGATGAGCCCGCTGATACTGTACCTGATTCTGGTGACATATATATTCCATTATATTTTCTAGTCCTAGTGTATGAAAATCCGCCGCCTTGGCCGCCTTCAGTCCAACTGTGAAACTGCACTTCATAGTAAATATCATCCTCAATAAGATGCATAACCATCGGCAGATTATTAGGTATTAATAGATTGTTTAAGTTACTGCCAACATTATGCCCTAACGTCATTACAAAACTATCAAAGATTAGATTATCAATATCTTCTAATGTTCCAATTGCCCATTCTACACCATCTGGACCATGGGGATGCCAACCATACATTTCATTAAAGGCATTGAAAATAGCACCATTATCACCCCGGGTAATCCAGATATTATCGGTGACCCTGTCCTGGTTTTGAGGTAATTGCCAATCGGCATAGTTATTTTTAGTAAAAGTGACGGAATTCAAGGTGATCCAATCAGTGTCACTATCCCAGCGAAGGTCACTGACACCATTATTTGTGATCGTTACTGCCTGTGCCTCTGTCTCACCTGTATTTAGATCAGCCGAAAATGAATTCGGTGCTACCGCTATTACTGGCGGCTCAAGAGCATTTGCATATACAGGAATAGTGAAAGTCCCTTGATCCGGATCATTAGACACTATTGTAATGGTACCACTGTCCGTACCTACATTCGTGGTTGTAAATGTTACATCCAGTATTATCTCCTCACCATAATTAATACTTGCAGAAGATTGTGAAAGTGTGAAGGCAGTATTATCTACCGTAATACTACTTACATTTAGAACATCTACTCCATCATTGCCCAACGTTAATTCCAGTGTACCACCATAATCTCCTGGGCCGGCATAATTCACATATATTTCTCCAAAATCCGCCGTGTCCGGATCTACCCAGATATCAGAGGCACTTGTAACACTCAAATGCGCCGATACTACCACTTCCGGATCAACAGGATCATTACTCGCAACTATAAGATCTGCATAATACTCACCACCAAACATACCGCTAGCATCAAAAATGATATCTACGTCTGATGATGAACCCGCTGATACTGTACCTGATTCTGGAGAAAGTGAGATTGCATCATACTCTATAACTCTAGTATATGAAAAACCACCTCCGCCGCCTGAAGTCCAGCTATGAAAATACACTTCATAGTAAATATCATCCTCAATAAGATGCATAAGCATAGGCAGATTATTTGGTATTATGGTGTCATTTAAAACATTTCCAACACTGTGACCTAAAACATCCGCACCAAAATTTGCAAATTCTACTGAGTTAATATCTTCAAATGATCCAATTGCCCATTCTGTGCCTTCTGGGTTATGGGGATGTTCATCACCAGCTTCACTATAGGCATTGAAAATAGCATTATTATCAGCCCGGGTGATCCAGATATAATCGGTGACCCTATCCTGGTTTTGAGGTAATGTCCAATCCGCATAGTCAGCTTTGGTGAAAGTGACGGAATTCACAGTGATCCAATCAATGTCTATATCCCAATTAAGGTTACTATCTCCATCGTTAGTGATCGTCACTGTCTGGGTCTCTGTCTCACCTGTATTCAGACTCGAGGACAGTGAATCAGGACTTACCCCAATATTTGGTTGTCCTTTCAGGGGTTGAATTATTGTTACTGCAAAAAGAATAATTATTATTGACGGTTTGAAATTATTCACGGATTAATCCTCTCTTATTAATTATTTAAATAATATACTAGGCTGGAAAGTGTTCTCAATTTAATTGAATATAATAATTATTACAATACTACCAATCTGCATTTATAAAATATTGATATATATCACATAATAATTAAACCATAATTGTTATTTAAGTAATACCATCCACTTGAATGCCAAACCATATTTTTTGAATATCCTTTACCATAGACTGCCGTATCTAATTATCACCAAGCTTATGCAAAAAATAACTGAGACTTATATCTCATCAACATTTATTTCAATACCAGAAAAATCATCTAATACATTTTCCATTTGGATTGGATTCATTGAATAATGAATAACGCAATCACCTCGTCCTTTATTTTTCCTGCTGATAGTGACTTTCATTTCATCCACCAACCAGGTATAAGAAAAACCAAGCCCCAAGTGCTCCTGATTATAGCCCAAACCGTACTTGCGAACATAAATATCCCGTAACTCCTCAGTATTTTCATAATTATTGGAAGAGATCAGTTTTATTTCTGATAGTTCATAATCCACATAACTCATGTGCACCGCAAAGGGTTCTTTAATGCCCTTGACAAAATACCAGTAATTGGGTTTCGTGTAGCTAAATCCGGGATAGCGATACCAGCTTAATTGACCATTATCAATCAACTGATTTCTTTTTTCATTTACTGTAAGTAAGTGATCACCAAAGTTGAATGTCAGAAAAATTCCATTTGGGAGAGTCGGATGTGCCACTGATGGTTCTTCCGCAGTAAGGACAACAGTCATGCCAATAATTAATAGAGTAATGATTGGTAGAGCTTTTCTATCAAATGTTAGCATCAGGGAAATCTAGGGCTAATATTGGAAAAATTAGAGTAGTAGATAAATAACGGTTTCATAACGCCAGACACTACTTCATTCAGGATCAGTAAATACAATATTCAGCGTGAAATTTTCCAGCGGTTCACGTTCCCACCAGAATCCTTTCCTTTTCTGCTGCGGTTCAGAAAAATTGTAATAATAAAATGTAAGGCGCATATATTTTGGTTTTTCGGATAATTGGCTACCCTGTTCCAGAAGGCTTAACACTTTTGTATTCCCCTGGCGCAAGGCTCGTAAAAACCGGGCAAACCAATAGCTATGATCCAGATAACTGGTAATGTGCATTTGAATATTATCTAAAAGCTGCTGTCTTTCCCCAATCTCCAAGGTATTCAGGTTTTGCAGTTCTGACGGAGTTAAAAACTGATCCAAACGCAGTTCACCCAATTTCATATCACCCCTGGTCATAACCTCAAGAAAACGTTTATACATTGAAAGAGAAAATTGTGCGTCCATTAATCTCTCGATATACAGTGCTTCAAACCACATTTGCCAATCCAGTCGTGGCATGTGTGGGAAAAAGAATCTTGGTCGCATTTGCAAAGCAACGGGTTTGTACTCAAAATAATAAGGGATCCAATTTTCTCCATCAGAACTATGTTCTATGATGATTTCCGGACGTGTGGTGGTCATGACCCGAAAAAGACCATAGGAATTCATAGATCGGGAATATCCTGCAGAACGAATCAGGGATCGAGTCACACCGGAAGGGGCAATACTCACGCCTGTAATGTTTGATCTGTTACCCCGCAGGTCTAAGCGTAGGTAATAGCAACCGGTCCAAACAAACATGAACAGTACCAGCGCGCCCACAGCAGATTGCAAACGCCTAGGCAGACCAATACGGTAGTTTTCATTATTTTTTGGTTCAAAAAACATTCTTATGGATGCCGGGATAGTCTGGTCATCTAGCAATGGCAAGCATAGTATTATCGTTAGCAAATTAAAGAAACCGTAGTTGCCAGTAATGATGATCATTACCTGTAAAAATATGAGTCCGGTAATGGCAATGTTTTTTAAACGGCGGGGCAAGAAAATGAAAAAAGGCAGAATCATTTCAATAGCATAGGTAATAAGCAGTGCTAATTTGTGGAACCATTGGGGCAACCAATGAAAATACCAGCTGATCCACGATGGAATTGGCTGAGTCCAATAGTGATAATTCAATGCAGTAAGATCCAGCCAGGTATTTGTGCTTCCTGATCCGAAATACGTGAATTTTACGGTGCCGGACTCGAACATTAATTTGAACAATAACAGCCATAACAGCCACCGTCCAATACCATTTGGATCAAAGGGTTCAGAATACTTCTCACGCAGCTGCCAGGGTAAATAAAATAATGAGAGCAACATAATTTCCAACAATAATAGATCCCATTGAAAATTGAGAAAAGGTGTGGCCACCACTTGCAGTGAAAGATAACAACTCCAACTCACCAGTACTGAGATGGCAGGTAATACACCCAGAATCAGCAATACTGCGGTTGAACAACCAGTAATAAATAATGCAGTCATGCCGCTAGTTCCAGGAAAAAACCACAACCAGGTAGGCTTTTCCAGCAAACGTGATGCTGCCATTGAACCGTTTACATTGTTCAAACGTGCTTGATCAAGATTTTCGCTATAGGGAACGATACCTTCCGGACCAAATAAACCTGCTGATTGCACCCACAGGGAAATGAAAGCTATCATAATAGTAATACCTAAAAGCCGGCCATAGAGCCAGGCACTAGTACAGTAAGTAGGCAACACAAAACTCTTACCCCAGAAAACGCTCACCAATCGCCCAAAGGTCTTCCTGTTATTGGCTACAAATCGATACCCCCATTCTGACAAAAGAGCAAACCAACGAAATCGTTTATAAGCCCAATTGGCCCAACCTCTCCATGGATACTCCGCATAAAATCGATATATAGCAGCGGCAGCACGATAAGACTTTCCCGCTGGCGTAAAAAGGTAAACCGCTGAACCATAATCTTCTGCTGGCGCCTGGGGCCATTTTTGGTGCAGTGACTGGTAAGGAATTAAGTCTACCTTTTTTTCTCTGTGAGAATCAAAGCGCTCTGCGCACAATCGGCAGAAATTGCAATCCCCATCCCAAACTAATATTGGTCTAGGGGGTTTGAACATTACTGAATTATTGGTCAAAATAATTTAACCAGCAGCAATAAATTATTGCAAAATGATGTCTAAATCGCTTTCAATCATTGCCGTAGTATTTGGCGATTCTTAAAGTACCCGCATCATTCAGGTAATAGATCCATTTACCATATTTTCTTGATCCACCATCTTCAGTGATATCTTTATACGATCCCTCGATCTTTTCCTGACCATTCGCATACCATTCTTTCCAGGGCCCATGGATAATACCATTCCGATAAGTTTCTACTGCTAGGTTTTCACCATTCCAATGCCAATACAACCAGCTACCCTCCTTCTTGCCAGAAAAATAATACCCTTCTTTCCAAGCCTGTCCACTTTCGTACCAGCTTTTCCATAAATCACTTTTTGATCCGTTTTTGTAATAACCTTCATGCTCCTTTTGACCGTTGCCATACCGGGTTATCCAGATACCATTTCTCATACCGCGAGCGAATCTTCCTTCTAAAATGATATCACCATTCTCGTTTACATCAATAACTTTACCAGTATATGGCTTGCTGTCTCGTGGCTGGTAGTAAAAACCATCCCTTTTTTGAAGATTATTGATTCTCACTGCCGGCTGGGCACTAATTATGCCAATAAAAAATAAATAGCCAGCGAGTCTAAAATGCTTCATGGTATATTTCCGGTAAAACCGATAACTGCTTATAAATTAGCTGAAACTATTTCGCAACCCATCTTTCAGTTTGATTTGCCCAATCAATTTCATGGAAAGCGTTATTGTCATTCGGCATATCCGACACAAACCGCGTAAACATTACACCAGTTTTGCGATTTAGCACCATCATTGCATTGGAACTGCCATATGTTCCAACATATTCAAAATCATTTTCCTTTTCAACGGGCGTTTGTCCCATGAAAACAATGGCGCATAGCACTAACGATGCACCGGTTATTATACCCATGATGTATTCTTTCATTGTAACCTCCTATTTACTAATCTAAAACCGAATCCTGGGAACGTTCATTCATTTGTTCATACCACCGTTTCACAACTTTGAACAGCTCCCATTTGTCAAGCCCTTCAATACTGAAATATTTATCCTTGAAGGTATCGTAAAATTCTTTATTAATAAAATATTCCCAATCCTGGAGTACAATGGCATTTGTTTTTTTTGTAGCAACTATAATTCCCTCAGCCCAGATATCTAAGATGAGACACCGCAACGCATTTTCAGCGACGTCTGACCATTCCATATTATATAACTTGGCTAGGGTATCCGCTTTTACTTTATACAATAGTGCGCTCATTTGCACAGGAATCATTATATCTTTATCAAAAACCCGCTTTAACCAGGAAACTATACTATCGAATCCCATTTCAGCAAAACCATTAACAACAAAACCTGGGGGCAAGGTATCAATAAAATATTCAGGAGGTTCAGGATTGCGCACCAGTTTCCCATTATATTTAATATATAATGGATCTTCTGGATCTAACCATCTGGAATCAAATACAACCATATTACTTATTTCGATTTGAAAATTATCAGACATTTATATACATAAAATTCTATGGATAATCGACCGTATTTCCTTCAGAATCTGTTTTTACGATCCAGAGTTTGGTATACTCTTCACCAAAAGAATCCGTAGAACCGATAACTATAAATCCACCATCGTAAGCTTCAACTACCCCATAAGCCTTGTCATCCTGGTTCCCGCCATGTTTCTTATTCCATAAAATTTGGCCACTATTTACATCCACGCCCCAAACTCTGTATTTAAAAGGGGATCCTGAGCTGCTACGGGTATAGCCTGCAGCCACTACAACATCTTCATTTTCTGTAACTGTCAGTGACATACCTACATCATAATTGTTATTTCCGTGGTTTGACTGCCATAGAATTTCACCGGAAGCTGAAATACGCATTATCCAGAGGTCCAGGTTCGATTGCGATAATGATTTTTTACCAGCAATCACATAACTATCATCAGAAAGTTTTACAATATCCTGGGCTTCGTCCCAGTAATTACCACCCAATTCATGCGACCATTCTATATTTCCACTAGCATCTGTTTTCACAACCCAGAAATGATCATAAAATTCAAAATTACGATCATGCAGTTTATTGCCTGCCAATACAAATCCACCATCATCTGCTTGAACAACCCCCCAAAAATTATCCATAGGAGAATTTGCAATCCCATACCGCTTCACCCATTGGATGTCGCCTCCTTCTGACATGCGAAGGATATAGGCTTGTCCTTTCTGGCCATGCCCTCCCGTGCCAGGATCTCCACCTACACCTCCCACGACAATATAATCACCTGCAACCGTTTCAATCACGTCTTCTACATAGTGCTTATTAGAATATGGTAGTTTATAATCCCATTCTATTTCGCCATTTGGATCTGTTTTGAAAACATTTATACCACCTCCAATGATCAATCCACCATCAGATGTATGGTTTACGGCATTCCCCCTACTCAGACCCGATAAATCGCTATATACTTGGTTCCACAATTCATTACCCAATTCATCAACTTTCATTAGCCACGCTTTATTTGAGTTTTTTCCAGAAATGACATAGGTACAATTTTCTGCATTTATAATATCATAACCTGCTGTATTAACTGGCTCATCATAAGTAATAACATATTGTGTGTTAATTCCACAGTTTTCCAGGGTGGAAGAGTCATCATCACAGGAACCCACCAACACAACCACTACACTGATCACTATGTATTGCTTGTAACGTATTTTGATTCTTCTCAACAACAATAATATCAGGTTATTTAGGGACACAGTAGCAAATAACAGTTACATGAAACTATAAAATAATGATATAAAATAATAAGAAATCGATACAACCTATATTTTATAATTATACGTCAATGACCGTACCTACAGTAACACATTTATTCTTCCTTGTAGAATTCCTTGATTTCCTGTGCATATTTGGGCAGTAGATCGTTCGGTATAGGCAATACAAGATTATACTGCATTATTTTCCACTCTTGATCTACTAATTTCAACACACCAGTACCTCTCAGCTGACCATATTTATCGTTCCTTATTAATTCATCAAACCAACAGGTCTGGTCATCATCAGAGAAGTATATATTTCTTTCCGTCATATGGTAGGTCCAGCCTTGACCAGTTTCAAAGCGAGCCAGACCATATTCTTGAAAGGCATTCTTTTCCCAGCGTTCACCGATATCTGTACCGAAAAAGATCGCATCATCCGCAAACAGATCAAAATATTCAGGTCCCCTGGCCTCCGCAGCATATAAATGCAGATTATTTAAGACGCCGGTAACAGCTTGATCAGGGCTGGTATTCTGGCAGCAAATTATTAGGGGTAAAACTAAACTGAATAAGGTTCTTTGCATTTTTGATCCTTTATTCATTGAGAGATAAGGTTGAATTAGATTTTGTGGTAAGTGGTCTCACTTTTGGTATTTCAAATTACATGAAATGTGATCATATTGCTTTTTATATATTTAGTGAAAAAGCGGAAGAATGCAATTACCAGAAATACCTGACAAGATCCCCGTAAAAAAGCGAAAAATACTGGGCCCCATAGCCAGGTTTATACTCAGTAAATATAATTGGAGTATTGTTGGTAAATTTCCAAACAGGAAAAAAATGATCCTCATTGGTGCGCCACACACAGCCCGTAGAGATGCCTTGTTTGGTTTGCTTGTCGTCCTGTCCCTTGATTTACGGGTGAACTTTTTTGGTGCGAAATGGATGTTTTCCCGACTGCCTAGTCCTATTACCTTCTCGAAAAACCTGGATCGACTGGGTATGCCATGGCCGCTGGGTTGGTTGCAAAAATATATGCTTATACGACTTGGAGGCATACCAGTTTATCGAGAAGAAAACAAAGGTATGATTGAAAGCACTACAGCCATATTGAAAGAATTAGACAGCTTCCTTTTACTCCTTGCTCCAGAAGGAGGCATTAAACATGTGAAACATTTCAGAAGTGGATTCTATTACCTGGCAAAAAATTTAAATGTGCCCTATGTACCGGTAGCGATTGATTATAAAAACAGACAGTTTAAAATACACGGTTTCAGAAAAGTGTCAGATTCTTTCGAAAAAGATACCCAGGAAATAAAAAATATTTTTGATGGTGTAGAAGGCTATTATAGAACTTTCAGAGCATAACACTTCCCAATTATTATTTAATTTTACAACAACATGGATTATGAACCATATTCTGAATTATAAAAAATAATAAATATCTAATTTGTCAGGTATGGTTATGATAAATAGCTATTTTCTATTCTTGCTGCTGATACCGGTTGCAACCTTTTCTCAACGTTTGGTTATACAAGATCTGCAAACCAAATCTTCATTGGCAGGTGTAAATATCTATTCAGCAGAGCATGGTACAACAACCGATACAAATGGTGTTTGCAATCTCCAAGGATTCCCAATGAAAGATGAAATAACGCTCTCCCACATTGGTTATGTGGCAATCAAGATTACGAAAAAAGATTTGCCTGACACGCTTTATTTGCAGGCAGCTAATGTGCCAATCAAAGGCGTAAGTGTTATCAGTTTCAAATCCAAAAAAGAAAGAAAGCGCTATAATAAGCTTGAACGCGATGTTATTAGGGTATACCCCTACGCTGTTTTGATTGGCAGGCTGCTCCAAGAATATTCAACAGTGATGGATAGTATTGCTGAACTATCCTTTTTCAAACGCAGAAAGGAAAAAAAAGAAGTGTTCACAGCCATTGAGGATCAATTAATTGCAACTTACGGGAAACAGGTACGCAGACTTACGAAAAACCAGGGCCGCATACTTATCAGGCTGGTAGATAGGGAAACATATTTTACTTCGCACCAGATCATAAAAGATTTCAGAGGGTTTTTTATCGCCGGATTCTGGCAGCTTACTGCCCGACTATTTGGTCACAATCTAAAATCTAATTATAATCCAGAATTCGGTGAAGATAAATTAATTGAACATATCTTGAATACCAGAATAGGGAAATAACTGGAAAAATCTAGGGACTTTGGCCTCGATCAATGACAATTTGATCACAAATTGTCTCACACATATCTTTTATTTTTTCTTTGATCTCTGCAAACGAATAGTTAATTATTAAACTACCGTCTTCATAGAGAATTTCTTCCAATGGCACCCCCAGCCAAAGATCCTGTGTAGCATTCGGAAATTGATATTCAAGAAAATCAGAGTTGGTAATTCGATAAATTACAATTCTTAGATATCCAGTGTATTTTTCGCCAACTACTTCTGGTTCTATGGTATTTACCTCCCAATTGAGATATAAGGCAACATTCTTTCCAGGATGATAGCCGTGATATGTGCAGTTTTCGATGTAAGCATAACTAATCCCAAAAGGTAATGATTCATCCATAATTAACTTAATCGCATAATTGATATCATCTATTTCACCTGCCGTTAAATGGTAGGCAGTGGGATCTAGCGGAGCATTTATACAAACAATCTTCCTAAAACCCCGGTACAAGAGTGTATCAGCTTGATGATCATTCTGTCCCAGCAATAATCCGCAATAAACTACTAAGGGTAGGAAAATATTCATTTGATCAATCCATGGTTAATTCGTCAGCCAAAGGCAGTACTTCACCTTTTTTTATTTTCTTTTTGACCTCGTATTCACGAATGAGTAAACCAAAAAGAATTACACCGATGACATATAGCGCTGCAGTTATCAAAAAAATCTCATAATAGCGAAACTGTAGCAACCGTAGCCACTCAAACACTTTAGCACTAACAAACCAGGAAGCGCTCCACAAACTGGAACTCAAAGCACTAATAAGTTCCTGATTCTTCTTGCCAACATAATTCATTAATAGTTCATTAGCAGCAGGATGGGCCATATGCATCAGTGGTTGGCGCAGGATGAAGGCGATCACAGCGATTACAATAGCAAAAGAAAATTCAGCATAGAGTTCCATTATGGCCATGATGACCAGACAACAGATTGCCAAAGCTTGTACCACAACGATCGTCATCCAGTAACCATATTTCTTCCGTAGAAAGGGTACCGATAAAGAAAAAATGAATACTAGGAATGCGGTAATACTACCCAGCAGGCTGAAATTGCTGGATGTCAATCCAAATACAGAATTAAAGAACAGATTTACAAATGGTATCGTCAAACCGGCGCCAATAGAAATAAGTATCAGTGGTGAGATTGCTTTGAAAATAAGCGACCAATCATAGGATTTACGTATCGAAAATAAATCATCATTCCGTTCAGTGTCTTCTTGTTCACCTTCAGTTATCCTTACTGCAAAAAATATGGATGTAGCGCCCAATACTGTAATGATCCAGAGCGTACTCTGTTCATTAAAAGTTAATGTCCATGTGCCCAAGGAAAGGTAGTCTACCCAATCCAAACCGCTGATTAAAATACCGGAAAATATAGTTGCTAGAGACCAAGTTGCAGCACTCAGCGACAATGCCTCTGTACTATTCTCAGCAGTGGTGCTGCGAATAATAAACGGCAGTGAACAAACCCGCATGAGCATCATTCCAAAACCCCAGGATAGAAAAGCCAGCTGGATCAATGGCACTACCTTGTGTTGAACAGATTCAATGATCAAACCGCTAGTCAGTGGTACAATCAGGGCAGCTAGGATAAAAAAGGGCTTCAGTTTTTTACCGCGGATATAGATTCCCAGCGGCAGAGCAAAGGCCAACGCACTGATAAAGCGTAGCGAGTTAAACGATGCAATTTCAGGATCACTAAATCCCTGTTTGCGAAGAAAAATGTTTAATATCAGGATAAAAGCAACATGGATCAGGTTTAGGGAAAATTCCAGCAAAATGAGCAGATGTATCACCCGCGGCAGATCACGATAACTGCGAAATATTTTACCCAACATAATTACTTGATTGGTATTTTATTAATGGTCCTTAGCTTCAATTGCTAGCACACTGCTGGAAACAACCATAGAAAACAATCCTGGTTGGTATCACTTATATTTAATTTTCAGGATTAATATAATTCCAGCAAATAATAATGTTACTGTATTGGCAATAATAATAGGTAGGTCCCTTAACAGAATACCGTAAGATAACCATAACACTATTCCTACTGTCATTATTACATACATGATCAATGACAAACTTTTCGTATTCTTAGTCTTAATGGTCTTAACTGCCTGGGGCACATAGGCAAAAGTTGTACAAGCAGCAGCGATTAATCCAATTACAGTAACGGGCTCCACGGATCTACTAGTATATCACAAGTTAATAATGGGGTTTTAGTTAGCCTGTTAACTTTGAAGCGCAATTGCTGCAGAATTTTGCATGCTCATCGAGTCCTTCTTTACCGCATACAACACAGCGCTGTTCTTTAGTACTTTTGGCAGCAAAAGTGATCTCAGATGTCACTATCCCTGTCGGGACAGCGATAATACTGTAACCAAGAACCATGATAAAAGAAGCAAAAGCCTGACCCAAACTCGTTTGCGGTACAACATCACCATATCCAACAGTAGTTAAAGTAACTACCGCCCAGTAGATACTGCTAGGAATACTATTAAATCCAGTGTTACCTCCTTCAACCAAATGCATAACTGAGCCCAGGATTATAACGATATTCATCACTAAAAAAAGCCAAATGAAAATTTTTCTGCGGCTGGCAATCATAGCGGTCATCAACAGATCGGCTTCACCCATAAATTGGACAAGTTTCAATACCCGAAAAATTCGCAGGACACGCAAAACACGAATAATGGCAAAAACCTCAGTTCCCGGCATAAACAAACTCAGATAGGTAGGCAGAATTGCTAAGAAGTCAATTATACCAAAAAAACTAAAAATATAACTAAAAGGTCTCCTGATAGAGTAAATGCGAAGTATATATTCCACAGTAAACATGATTGTGAAGGTCCATTCAGCAATCCTGAAGATGTGGCCGTATTGCTGATTATACTCTACTACACTATCAAGCATAACAGTGATAATACTGAGTACTATTGTGATGATTAGAACAACATCAAAAAGCTTTCCCGCTTTGGTGTCCGTTCCAAAGATTATTATCTTTATCTTTTCTCTAAACGTGCTCATACCAGTTCTAATTTACCGATTGGTCATTTATTTCCATTAGTTCTGAACTGAATATGTTTGGTGATCACTTTTCGATTTTTATGATCCTCATCTTCATTATCAAAATGCAGTTCGATCTTGCCCCCATCCTTTGACCTCCACTGCATTGTTTCTCCTTCCATTTTGAATTCATCGGTATCCACCTCTTTACCATTGACCATAATAGTCATGACCGTATCCCCGTTTATTATATTTTTCTCCACTTCAACATCCATAGCCAAATCTTCATCGCCAAATAACATTACATCATGATCCTTATAATCGTTGCTTGTGAAACGAAATACACCTATGGCAAGCACGAGTAATAATAGGTATTTCCAGAGTAATTCAAGTTTTTCTTTTGTTTTCATGGCTGCTTCCTAATAATACCAATTTTACACTTATCAATTCTAATTATCTATAAACAATAATTTGCCCTGAGCAGAAAAATAATAACACCTCAGGTAGAATTTAATTCCTTGAAAAACAATTTCGGTTACTGGATGTACTTTTCCAAACCATAATTGGACAGTAATTTGAGCGCCTCAAATATGGCCGCACTGATAAAATATTCTTGAAATAATGAAATTCCGAATCCAGTGGCTAGGTGTTTTAGTAACCTTAACGTGGTCTTTTGCATCTAATCCAGATTATGTAACCACAGCCGGTGTAGTAAATATCGAACCAGTAATTGATGGTCGCGTTATTAATGATCCAGCCTGGGAATCGTTGCCAGGAATTAACACATTCACCCAGAAATCACCGGACGAAGGAGAGGCCGTAACGGAAAGAACTGTAGTAAAGGTAATGTATTCTACAAATAAATTATACATTGCAGCAGTATGCTATGATTCCAATCCGGAAAAAATTGTTATCACTGATACACGCCGTGACGCTCCCTTAAATAATACAGATAGTTTCATGTTTATATTGGACACTTTTCAAGATCAGCAGAATGGCTATGTTTTCGGAACCAATGCTGGCGGGATAGAATATGATGCCCAAGTCAGTAAAGGTGGTGAAGGTATGTCAATAAGCATCAGGCGTCAATCGGTAGGAACAGGTGATGCATTTAATATTAATTGGGATGCTCAATGGGAAGTCAAGACCAATATAGGGGATTATGGCTGGAGTGCAGAATTTGCAATACCATTTAAAACGTTGCGCTATGCGACAGGGAATGAACAAGATTGGGGTATCAATTTTCAGCGGGTTATTGCATACAAGCAAGAGCAGGTGTTCTGGGCACCAATCCCAAGACAGTACAGTCTTAACCGTCTTATGAATGCGGGCACTATTACAGGCATTAAGGTCCCCAACGCCCGCACATTAAAAATTATGCCTTACGGTCTAGGATCAAAAAACGATGTGGTTTCAGAAACAAAATCTTCTTCTACCGCAAGTGATTTTGGATTAGATGTAAAGTTCGGCGTTACATCCAGCTTAATACTTGATCTTACTTACAACACTGACTTTGCCCAAGTGGAAGCTGATGAACAGCAAATTAATTTGGATCGCTTTAGCCTGTTTTTCCCAGAAAAAAGAGGGTTCTTTTTAGAAAATGCAGGTCTTTTTTCAGTTGGTGAAAACACATTTAGTGGACCGGATATCGAAATGTTCTTCAGTCGCAGGATCGGTATTGGACCTAATGGAGAACCTTTGCCAATCTTGGGTGGCGGCCGGTTGACTGGAACGGCAGGCGGATTCAGGATCGGAGCATTAAATATCCAAACAAAGACCGTAGATAATGTAACGAATGGAGATAATTATTCTGTTTTGCGTATTAAAAAAGAACTGCCCAATCGAACGTCATATGGTGTAATGATGACTAATCG
>Ga0257113_1000126_pt1:20000-22218 | contig 22218 bp, 13 predicted proteins | sample LP_taG_4_FD_191568 | JGI IMG/M metagenome (GOLD analysis project Ga0257113, IMG submission 191568) | Marine microbial communities from Northeast Subartic Pacific Ocean, Canada - LP_J_2015_P26_2000m | ecosystem: Environmental > Aquatic > Marine > Oceanic | place: Canada: Northeast... | reverse complement strand
GGCGGCATCTTCACCGATGTGGTGGTGCACACAATAATGTTATTGAGGCGGCAAATAAATTGCCCCCAGCACAGATTTCTTTTTTGACCCAGTTGTTTTTGTCAGTTCTACCGGCTTAGCTTGCATTCTTTGATGTGCAAGAAATGCGAAACCAGCTGCTTCCACCCATTCAGGAGCAATTCCCCAATCTGTTGTTGATTGAATGTGACGGCCACTCAATTTGTTCTTAATTAAGGCCATCAGTGATAGGTTTTTGATGCCTCCACCAGAGAAAGCAATGTCACTATCTTTTGGACATTTATTAATGGCATCAACAATCAATTCAGCAGTCAATAGAGTCAGAGTCGCTTGAATATCTTTAGCCAAAAGCCTCTGTCCAAATCGTTTTTTCGTAGACAGAATCCATTCCAGATTGAAATCATGAGATCCTGTGCTTTTGGGTGGTGTTTTTTTGAAAAATGGATCCGATTTAAAAATTTTTAAGAGTTTCATATTGGGTTTGCCACTTTTGCTCCATTCACCTTTATTATCGTATTTTTCTTGCTTGTTTTTTGCTATCCAAGCATCCAATAAAGCATTGCCCGGCCCTATGTCATAGCCAAAAAAGGATTTCTTGTTCAATAGGATTGATATGTTGGCTATGCCACCAATATTGATCAAAATTCTCTTGTGTTTGTTGCTGCCAAACATCCAAGAGTGAAACGCTGGGGCTAGAGGCGCGCCTTGACCACCGGCTGCAATATCAGAATTTCTGAAATCTGCCACCACTGCTATATTGGTTTTTTCTGCGACAATACTTGGGCTACCAATCTGTAATGAACCTGAATATTGACTTTCAATATGGTGAAACAGGGTTTGCCCATGCAAACCAACTGCTGTAATACCGCCGGGTTTAATGCCTTGATGTTCAATTAACTGGTTGATGCACTTGGAGAATTCAATGCCTGTTTTTGCATTAATCACAATGAAATCTTTCAAGGAAATATTTTGACTTTCTCTCGAGAATATTAATAGTTGTTCTCGCAAACTGGGAGTGAATTCTCTTCTTGCTGAATTGATAATTGACCACGAATTATTTTCAATTTTCACCAAAGCAGCATCCATTGAATCCATGCTGGTACCTGACATTACTCCAATATAAAGTTTAGATTTCATATCATATTTTCTTTTCTAAAATTCATTATATATCCGAAAAAAAATGACCTACATAATTTCATTCAATCGTTTATTATTAAGATCAGAACCATCAATAATATAAGAAAGTCTACATATGATTTCTAAAGATAAACAATTGCTGGAAATCCAACGGGGAACCGAAGAAATTCTCGTTGAAGAAGAATTTACCAAGCGGTTCCATCAAAAGAAACCATTAAAAATAAAAGTTGGTTTTGATCCAACCGCACCTGATCTTCATTTGGGACACACAATCATCATCAACAAAATGCGTCAATTCCAGGAATTTGGTCACGAGATAATCTTCCTGATTGGTGATTTCACAGGAATGATTGGTGATCCATCCGGTGTGAATGAGACACGACCTGTGTTGACTCGAGAGCAAATTGACGAGAATGCAGCAACCTATGAGAAGCAAATATTCAAAATACTGGATAAAGATCTAACTAGAATTGAGTTTAACTCCAGTTGGATGCAACAAGTTAACTCGTCTAAATTAATTGAGATTGCATCGAAATACACTGTCGCAAGAATGCTTGAGAGGGATGATTTTAAAAATCGATTCAAGACAGGCAATCCTATTTCTATACATGAACTTCTTTATCCATTGGTCCAAGCTTATGACTCCGTTGTTTTGGAAGTAGATGTGGAACTAGGAGGCACGGATCAAAAATTTAACCTTTTGGTCGGTAGGCATCTTCAGCAACTCTATGGGCAACCGCCACAAACGGCTATCACTTTGCCCTTATTAGAGGGTCTCGATGGGGTTAAAAAGATGTCTAAAACTGCCAATAATTACATTGCCTTAACAGATTCTCCAAAGGACATGTTGGGCAAGATTATGTCGATCTCCGATGAGTTAATGTGGCGGTACTTTGAATTATTGAGCGCACGTTCACTCGATGAGATCGGGTTGCTGCAAAAACAGGTAAAGAAGGGCAAGAATCCAAGAGATATTAAATTTCTGCTTGCCGAGGAAATTGTTGAACGATTTCATGGCAAACAAAGTTCTGATGATGCAAAAGCATCCTTTCTCAGGCAATTC
>Ga0257113_1000126_pt1:0-15000 | contig 22218 bp, 13 predicted proteins | sample LP_taG_4_FD_191568 | JGI IMG/M metagenome (GOLD analysis project Ga0257113, IMG submission 191568) | Marine microbial communities from Northeast Subartic Pacific Ocean, Canada - LP_J_2015_P26_2000m | ecosystem: Environmental > Aquatic > Marine > Oceanic | place: Canada: Northeast... | reverse complement strand
AGAGTTCACATCGACGGGGGAGTTTGGCACCTCGATGTCGGCTCATCACATCCTGGGGCTGTAGCAGGTCCCAAGGGTATGGCTGTTCGCCATTTAAAGTGGTACGCGAGCTGGGTTTAGAACGTCGTGAGACAGTTCGGTCCCTATCTGGTGCGTTCGTTGGAAACTTGAAGGGAGCTGCTCCTAGTACGAGAGGACCGGAGTGGACGTACCCCTGGTGTTCCGGTTGTCACGCCAGTGGCATTGCCGGGTAGCTATGTACGGAAGGGATAACCGCTGAAAGCATCTAAGCGGGAAGCCCACCCTAAGATAAGGTTTCCCTGGATCCTTGAGATCCCTGAAGGGCCATCGAAGACTACGATGTTGATAGGTCGGGTGTGGAAGCTCAGTAATGAGTGTAGCTAACCGATACTAATTACCCGTGAGGCTTGGTCATTTAACAATCAAATAACTTTAAAATCAGTGTATATTGTATATTTTAAACTAAGTTCTTTTCCTGGTGACCATAGCGTGTAGGAACCACCCGATCCCTTACCGAACTCGGAAGTGAAAATGCACAGCGCCGATGGTAGTATGGGGTTTCCCCATGTGAGAGTAGGACATTACCAGGATCGACTCTTATAACGAAGATGATTTTCTCGATTGTCTTCGTTATTGTTTTAAAATCATTAAAAAATACCTAGAAAAACATCGCTTAGCATATTATTGGCAGACAGACAGCTTTTGCAAGCACCCACTGTTGGTATAATATTATTTTCCTTACAAAAAAAGTTTTTTGATATGTTTGAACTCGCATTATCCATTCTTGTTAGTTACCTAATCGGCTCTCTCAATTCGAGTTTAATTCTCGGTAAAATTAATAATTACGATGTCAGAGAGCATGGTAGCGGTAATGCTGGAGCTACCAATACATATAGAATGCATGGGAGAATCCATGGCACCATAGTTTTTTGTTTTGATTGTTTTAAGGGATTCTTTGCAATCATATTAGCAGAGTCATTAATACTTTCGGGGTTAGATAACCCGCTGTTTGATATAGAGATTTATTTATATTTCTCAGCACTTTCTGTTGTTATCGGCCATTGCTATCCTTTATGGTTTCAGTTTAAAGGAGGGAAGGGTGCAGCCACCGGTCTTGGCATTTTTCTATATTTTGAACCCTTTCTAGTAGCACCTTCTCTATTGATCTGGATGCTGAGCTTAGTCGTCTTTCGTTTTGTAGGTTTGGCGACAATACTCGCGTTTGCATCTCTACCGGTATTTGTTTTTCTGTTTGAAAGACAAAGCTTTGTCAACTTGGTCTTCTTTTCTTTTATTTTAGGATTATTAATTTTATTTACACATCGTCAAAACATTAACTCAATGCTTAAAGGAACTGAACACAGAGTATCATTTTCACTGAAATCTGATGCAAATTGAATCTAGATTGATCAGAATCATTGCTGATGGCAATGTTTATGAAAAGAAAGATCTTTTGCAATATTTCACCTCAGAAAAAGAACTTAATAAAACCATCAATAACATCAAATCTTATGGGCTAAATTTGATTGAAGAGGGCAATCGTTATCAGTTAGAGGATTCCATAGAATTCCTAAGAAAATCAAAAATTTATGATCATTTGAGTGTATTAGGTTGTGCCCAAAATATTTTCATTTCAGTCAAAAATATAGTGGAATCAACCAGCAGAGAATTTGACACTAGTGACATTAGTACTAAAGAAATAAAAGTAAGCTTAGCAGAATACCAAACCTCTGGTCGGGGAAGACAGCACCGAACATGGATCTCTCCTTTTGCTTCAGGAGTATGTCTTTCTGTGTACCAAGAAGTCGCCTATGCTAATTTTCCAGTTGGATTAAGTGTTTTTATTGGGATTGAGTTGATAAAGTGCCTTAAAAAACTGGGTTTAAGACGATTGAGAATAAAGTGGCCTAATGATCTTTATTGTAATGAAAGGAAATTGGGCGGGCTGCTTGTTGAATTGCATCAGAGTAGCTCTTATAAATTGGTTGCAAATGTTGGATTGGGTATAAACTACAAATTGCCAGCAATACGGAGCTGGGAGAAAAATCTAGACCATAAACCAATTGGTCTTTCTGAGATTAAAGGAAGCACTTATCTAAACCGTAATCTTTTGACCGCCCATTTTATACACTCAATCACCAACAGTTTATTAAACTTTAATGGGGATTCTTTGAGAATAACTCAATCTGATTGGGGTGGTCTCGATATGCTTTTTGGCAAAGAATTAAAAATTCAAGTAGGCAGCCAAATCATCAGGGGTATCAATAAGGGCATTGACCGTGAAGGGAGGCTGGTGTTAGAGACGAATGGGGTGGCAAAAACTATCGTTTCAGGCCATATAATTGACTCGAGCATTTAATTCTCATCCTATCTGTTAATATCGAGCAAAATGTTTATAATTCACCCACAAAAAAAGACTCAAATGTTTTCATTTGTTGGTAAAACGCCGGAATAGCTCAATTTGGTAGAGCAACCGCCTTGTAAGCGGTAGGTTGGGGGTTCAATTCCCTCTTCCGGCACCACGTTGTGCATCAAAAATTATTTATTTTTGTTGACACCTAAAGTAGTTAATCAGAAAATAGTGGGTTATGTCCGCGGAGGGGTACCCAAGCGGTCAACGGGGGCAGACTGTAAATCTGCTGGCTTAGCCTTCGTAGGTTCGAATCCTACCCCCTCCACCAATAGTAATAGTAATTACAAGGTGGAAAAAGGCTAACAGAAAACATTGACGATGAGAAAATATGTTGTATATTGCGAATAAAAATAACGAGTTGGGGCACACATCGTTCTTGTGCGGGCGTAGTTCAATGGTAGAACCTCAGCCTTCCAAGCTGATGATGTGGGTTCGATCCCCATCGCCCGCTCCATTCTATCAAGGAAGTGCACCTGCCCACATAGCTCAGGAGGTAGAGCACTTCCTTGGTAAGGAAGAGGTCACCGGTTCAACTCCGGTTGTGGGCTGAGATTATAGATAACATAAGGATCAATATAATTTAATTTAATAGGGAGTTTAAAAGTTATGGCTAAAGAGAAGTTTGAACGAAATAAAATGCACATCAATGTTGGAACCATCGGTCACGTAGATCATGGTAAAACCACGTTGACAGCTGCTTTGACTAAAGTAAGTGCTGCCAAGTATGGTGGTGATGTTTCTTCATTTGACGATATAGATAATGCTCCTGAAGAAAAGGAAAGAGGCATAACTATCGCAACAGCTCATGTTGAGTATGAAAGTGATACTAGACACTACGCGCACGTTGATTGTCCGGGACATGCCGATTACGTTAAAAATATGATAACCGGTGCTGCTCAAATGGACGGAGCGATTTTGGTTGTATCCGCTGCTGATGGCCCGATGCCTCAAACTAGAGAGCATATTCTCCTAGCTAGAAATGTCGGTGTTCCCAATATTGTTGTTTACCTTAATAAAGCAGACCAAGTAGACGATGAAGAGCTTGTTGAGCTTGTTGAGATGGAATTGAGAGAATTGCTATCAGAGTACGATTTTCCCGGGGATGATGTCCCTATCATAACGGGAAGCGCCCTTAAGGCTTTGGAAGGAGATACCGGCGACTTAGGCAGCGTAAGTATTGAGAAACTTGTCGCAACAATGGATGAATATTTTCCAGAACCTGAAAGAGCAATTGATGGTGATTATTTAATGCCCATTGAAGATGTATTTTCCATTTCAGGAAGAGGTACGGTGGTTACTGGTCGGATAGAAAGGGGAATCGTCAAAGTTAATGATAAGGTTGCAATTATTGGCATCAAAGACACTCAGGAATCGGTATGTACTGGCGTTGAAATGTTCCGAAAATTACTTGACCAAGGTCAAGCTGGCGATAATGTTGGGGTATTGCTTCGGGGCACCAAACGAGAAGAAGTTGAGCGAGGACAAGTGCTCGCAAAACCCGGTAGCATAACACCCCACACAAAGTTTGAAGCTGATGTTTATGCACTATCCAAAGAAGAAGGTGGCAGACACAAGCCTTTCTTTAATGGCTACCGCCCACAATTCTATTTTCGCACAACAGACGTAACCGGAGCCGTTACTCTCTCAGAGGGTTCGGAGATGGTGATGCCTGGTGATGATACAAGCCTCACAGTTGAGTTAATTGCACCCATAGCAATGGAAGAACAAGTTCGTTTTTCCATTCGTGAGGGTGGTAGAACTGTTGGGTCTGGAGTGGTAACAAAAATTATCGAGTAAAGCTACAAAAGGCCAGTAGCTCAACTGGTAGAGCGGCGGTCTCCAAAACCGCAGGTTGGGGGTTCGAGTCCCTCCTGGCCTGCCAGAGTAAGGAACCATTGGGGTTAATATTATGAATGACAATACAGGACAACAACAATCAAGTTTGCTTGATACAGTTAAACTTTTAGGATCGGTTCTGGTCCTTTTAGCGGGTATTGTGTCCTATTACTATTTAATTCAGATATCAATACTCTTTAGGGTTTTGATAATTTTAGCTTCGGTTGTTGTAGCTCTTGTAATTTTTTTCCAGACCCTTAGAGGTAAAACATTGTGGGAATTCTTCCAAGGATCAAGGGTTGAAATTAAAAAAGTTATTTGGCCAACGAGACAGGAAACATTGCAGACTACCCTAACGGTCTTTGTCTTTGTTTTGATAATGGGCATATTTTTTTGGGTGCTTGACTTTCTGTTACTTTTTCTTACAAATTCAATTACTTCTTAGAAGCTAGAAGGAAATACTTATGGAATATCAGTGGTACGTTTTGCAGGTCTTTTCAAATTATGAAAAAAAAGTTCTAACAATGCTGGAAGACAGAAGTAAAGTACTGGGTCTGGAAGAACAATTTGCTGATATTGTTGTCCCAACTGAAGAGATCGTTGAAATGAAAGGAGGCCAGAAGAAAACAACCGAAAGAAAATTTTTTCCTGGGTATGTTTTGGTCAATATGAATTTAAATGATGAAACATGGCACTTTGTAAACTCTATACCGAATGTCATGGGGTTTGTAGGAGGTAGCAGTGAAAAGCCAGCTCCTATTTCTGATAGGGAAGTAATGATTATATTAAATAAAGCTGAGGATGCTGCTAATGCCCCCAGACCAAAAATAACCTATCAACCTGGAGAAGTTGTGCGGGTCATTGAGGGCCCTTTCAATGATTTCAATGGTGTTGTTGAGAAGGTGAATTATGAGAAAAATAAGCTTTTTGTGGCAGTACAGATTTTGGGAAGAGCAACACCAGTTGAACTGAATTTTAACCAGGTTGAGAAATCCTAATCAATAAATAAAATAATTACTCTTTTTAAGAGGAAGATTGCATGGCGAAGAGAAAGAATAAAAAATTAGAATGTGTTGTCAGGTTGCAAATCCCAGCAGGCCAGGCAAATCCAAGCCCACCTGTTGGCCCTGCTCTTGGTCAAGTTGGCTTAAACATCATGGAGTTTTGCAATGCCTTCAATGCGAAAACAGCTGATGCAGAGCCAGGTATCTTAATTCCTGTGGTTATTGACGTCTATAAAAATAAAACCTTTACATTCATCACAAAAACGCCACCAGCATCAACTTTACTGAAAAAAGCTGCCGGTATCGCCAAGGGTAGTGGTGAACCAAACACAGAAAAAGTTGGAAAGATTAATCAAAAACAATTGGAGGAAATTGCACAAATAAAAGCACCTGACCTGAATGCTATTGAGATAGAAGCAGCTATGAAGATCATAGCTGGCACAGCAAGAAGTATGGGATTGGAAGTAGAGGGTCAAAGCGATGAGTAAGTCATCTAAAAGAATGGCAGTTAATCGGGAGTCTATAGATTCCAATCAACACTACAGTCTTGATGAAGCAATTTCTCTTTTGAAGAAAACTAGCAATGCAAAATTCAATGAAACCATTGATATTGCAATTAACTTAGGAATTGATGCTAAAAAATCGGACCAAAATGTAAGAGGGTCGATGGTGTTGCCGAATGGCACTGGAAAAACATTGAGAGTTATTGTTTTTGCACAGAGTGAACAAGTAGACGCCGCAAAAAATGCTGGTGCTGACAAAGTTGGTTTTGAAGATTTAGCTGAGGAAATCAAATCAGGTTTTAGCGAATTTGATGTGGTAATAGCAACGCCAGACACTATGAGAATCGTAGGACAGTTAGGCAAGATACTTGGCCCCAAAGGCATGATGCCTAATCCGAAGGATGGAACAGTTACAAAGAATGTTGAAGATGCAGTGATTAAAGCCAAAACAGGCCAGATAAGATTTAGAAATGACAAAGGTGGAGTTGTGCACTGTCCTATAGGAAAAATAGATTTTTCAGAGGAATCGATAAAAGAAAACCTAGAGTCTTTGTTGGGTGCAATTATGAAAAGTAAGCCATCTTCTGCAAAAGGTGCGTTTATCAAAAAAGTGACCGTTTCATCTACCATGGGTCCAGGCATAACAATTGATCACAGCACAATCTAAAATTTATGAGTACTGATTATGCCCCTAACAATTGAAGATAAACAACGTGTAGTCCGGGAGCTGAATGCAACAGCAAGCTCATCTATTGCCGGTGCAATAGCTGATTATAGTGGACTTAATGTTACTGAGATTACCCAACTACGCACTAAAGCTAGGGAATCAGGCGTCTATCTTAAAGTGGTGAAAAATACTTTGAGCAAAAGAGCATTTTCAGATACAAGTTTTGAGTGTCTTACAGAGAATTTGAAAGGACCTATCATAATTGCGCTCTCAAAAGATGATCTAGCTTCACCAGCAAGATTATTTAAAAACTTTAGTAAAGACTATGAGCAACTGAAAACCATCAGTTTGGTTATAGATGGTAATACTTTTCCTGCCTCTGACTTGGATAGAATTGCAAAACTACCAACCCAGCAAGAAGCGTATTCAATTATTGCTTGTCTTTTGCAAGCACCTATAGAAAAAGCAGTTAGAACGTTAAAAGAAATACCAACTAAATTCACAAGAATGACAGTTGCTGTCAAAGATAATAAAGAAAAGGTTTCCTAAGGGAATTTTTTTATATAAAATGTCCATCCTTTTGGGCTCATTGAGGAGAATGTAATGGCTAAAAGTAACATAGCATCAAGAGAGGAACTTTTGGAAGCTATTTCAAAAATGTCGGTTATGGATCTGGTGGAATTGATTTCCGAAATGGAAGAGAAATTTGGTGTTAGTGCATCAGCACCTGCTCCAGTTGCAGCTGCCGCAACAGCTGGTGAAGAACCATCAGACAAGGAAGATGAACAAACTGAATTTGACCTTATATTAAAAAGTTTTGGTGATAATAAGATTGCTGTTATCAAAGCTGTTCGGGCCATTACTAGCTTAGGACTCAAGGATGCTAAGGACATGGTGGAAGGGGCACCGATAACAATACAAGAAGCGGTCTCAAAAAAGGAAGCGGAAGAAATGACAAAACAGCTAGAAGACTCTGGCGCTGTTGTAGAGCTGAAGTAACTTTAACTGATAGCTCATAGTTTACTCTGCATGTATTTTAGATAACACATAAACACACTCAGTAGATGGGTAGGTCTGCTGCTGTGTGATTATTATTTAAGCCATCAAACAATATGACATATTCATTTACTGAAAAAAAACGAATTCGTAAAGATTTTGGAAAGCAAAAATCAGCGCTTGATGTTCCAAATTTACTTTTAATACAGCTCGACTCTTACAATGTTTTTTTGCAAAAAGATATTAACCCAGAAAAAAGAGAAAATACCGGCCTGGAAGCAGCTTTTAATACACTGTTTCCCATTGAAAGTTTTTCCAAGAATGCGAAGTTGGAATTTCTCAGTTATAGATTAGAAGAACCAATGTTTAGCGTTAGAGAATGCCAGCTCAGAGGATTATCCTACTCAGCTCCTCTAAGAGTTAAAACTAAATTAACAACTTATAACAAGGAGACCGGGAAACACACAGTTAAGGAAGTTAAAAATATAAAAGTATCTGGAGACACTACGGATGTTTATTTTGGTGAAATTCCATTAATGACCGAACATGGAACTTTTGTTATCAATGGAACAGACAGGGTTATTGTATCTCAGTTGCACAGATCCCCAGGTGTATTCTTTGATCATGACAAAGGAGCACAAAGTTCTGGAAAACTGCTTTTTTCAGCTCGGGTTATTCCCTATAGAGGTTCATGGTTAGATTTTGAATTCGATGCCAAGGATGCAATTTTTGCAAGAATTGATCGCCGCAGAAAGATACCTGTGACTGTCATACTCCATGCATTGGATTTATCAGATGAGGAAATACTAGATACCTTCTTTGAAAAAGACAAATATAGCATCTCAAAAAAAGACATTAAACTGAAAATAAATCCAGATCACCTGAAAGGAACAGTTTCGGATTTTGATATTAAAGTTGGACGGAAACTGATCGTTGGTAAAGGAAATATGGTTAATGTTGGCCACTTAAAACAACTTAAAAATTCTGGGATGAAGGGTGCTTACTTAACTGTCCCAGCAGAACACCTAGAAGATAAGATCATGTCCCGAGATGTAATTGATCAAGAAACAGGAGAGCTTTTAGTATCTGCAAATGAAATACTCACAGCTGATAAAATAGAACTTCTGATTGCGAATGGCATTAAAGAAATAGAAACGATCTATATCAATGATCTAGACCATGGTTCCTACATCTCAAACTCTCTCAGAATTGACCCATCATCCTCAAAGCTAGAGGCACTGGTAGAAATATATAGGATGATGCGACCTGGAGAGCCGCCAACCAAAGACTCATCAGAAAACCTCTTCCAGAATCTTTTTTTTAATCCAGAAAGATATGATTTGTCTGACGTTGGTAGGATGAAATTCAACAGAAGAATTGGTAAAAAGTCAGATTCTGGTTCATCCATTCTCAGCAAAGAAGACATTATTGATGTACTTAAAACTTTGATCAATATAAGGAATAGTAAAGACACTGTTGACGATATTGATCACTTAGGAAATAGAAGGATTAGGACAGTTGGGGAAATGACTGAAAATGCATTCCGAGTAGGACTGGTTAGAGTAGAGAGAGCGGTAAAAGATAGACTCTCCCTGGTTGAAACTGAAGAACTTATGCCCAGAGACCTAATTAATTCAAAGCCAGTTTCTGCAGCTATCAAGGAGTTCTTTGGGTCAAGTCAATTATCTCAATTCATGGATCAAAATAATCCACTTTCTGAAATTGCTCATAAGAGAAGAATCTCCGCTTTAGGTCCAGGAGGTTTGACCAGAGAAAGAGCAGGATTTGAAGTCAGAGATGTTCACCCCACACATTATGGTAGGGTTTGTCCGATAGAAACACCTGAGGGACCCAATATTGGTTTAATTAATTCCTTGGCGCTGTATGCAAAAGTCAACAAGTTTGGATTCTTAGAAACTCCTTACCAAAAAGTTGTTAAGGGTAAGGTAACCAAAAAAATTGAATACTTATCCGCCATTGATGAGAGTCAATACGTCATCGCTCAGGCGAATACTCCAATTGATGCACAAAATCGTTTACAAGGAGAGCTCATTTCTTCCCGATACAACAATGAATTTAGTTTGATGCCAGTAGATAAGATTGACTATATGGATGTGTCACCAAAACAGATTGTTTCAATTGCAGCTTCCCTTATACCATTTTTGGAGCATGATGATGCAAACCGTGCCTTAATGGGCTCCAATATGCAGCGGCAAGCTGTGCCTACCCTTTTAGCAGAAACCCCTCTTGTTGGAACGGGCATGGAAAGAATCGTTGCAACTGATTCTGGTGTAACAATAATTGCAAAGCGGAGTGGTGTTGTGGATTCTGTTGATGCGTCAAGAATTGTGATTGCTGTAGATGATGAAGAGACTCAATCTGGTGAATCCGGTGTGGATATTTATACCCTGACTAAATATACAAGATCCAATCAAAATACGTGCATTAACCAAAGACCCCTGGTCAAAGTCAGGGATAAAATCAGTATTGGAGATGTTATAGCTGATGGAGCTTCAACAAGCTTAGGAGAGCTGGCTATTGGTCAAAATTTATTGGTAGCCTTCATGCCTTGGAATGGGTTCAATTTTGAAGATTCTATTCTGATTTCTGAAAAAGTAGTAAAAGAGGAAAGATTTACTACGATTCATATTGAGGAATTGCAGTGTATTGCAAGGGATACAAAGTTAGGATCAGAAGAAATTACAGCAGATATTCCAAATGTTGGAGATGCTGCGCTGAGAAAACTGGATGAGTCGGGAATAGCTTACATCGGTGCGGAAGTAGTAGCTGGAGATATTTTAGTTGGCAAAATTACTCCTAAGGGGGAAACACAGCTTTCTCCAGAAGAAAAATTACTGAGAGCTATTTTTGGAGAAAAAGCGAGTGATGTTAAAGATACATCATTGAGAGTCCCCTCTGGCATGGATGGTGCCGTTATTGATGTGAGAGTTTTCTCTAGAGAAGGAGTGGAAAAAGATGACCGAGCCAATACGATTGAAGCTTCTGATGTAGATGCTGTTAAGAAAGACTTAAACGATCAACAGCGAATTGTGGAAGACGACATTTATAACAGAATAGAAAAGCTGCTCCTAAATAAAATGGCAAAAGTTGGGAGAAAGACAAAAAAGATAAGCAAAGATGATCTTGAAAAATTAAACCGCGACAAATGGTTTGGCATCAAGCTAAAGGATAAAAAGAAAAATTCAGAATTAGAAAGCTATTACCAACGCTTGCAACTTCTTGAGGAAGAATTTCAAGGCAAGTTGCAAGCGGCAAAAAATAAAATAGAAGCTGCTGATGAGCTTGCCCCGGGTGTATTAAAGATGGTCAAGGTTTTTTTAGCTGTCAAGAGAAGAATTCAGCCAGGCGATAAAATAGCAGGTAGGCATGGTAATAAAGGAGTTATATCTAGAATAGTGCCAGTAGAAGATATGCCCTATATGGAAGATGGGACAACAGTTGATATTGTTTTAAATCCACTGGGTGTGCCTTCAAGAATGAATGTCGGACAAGTTTTAGAAACACACCTTGGTTGGGCCGCTAAAGAATTGGGAGTAAAGATACAAAGCCTTTTAAAAGATAACACTGGCAAGCAAGTTAAGAAGATTAAAGATTTTCTCAGCAAGATATACAATTCTGGTGCCCAAGGTTCAAAGATTAATTTATCTAAATTTTCGGATGATGAAATAATAGAATTAGCACATAACTTGAAGGACGGTGTACCTATGGCGACGCCTGTTTTTGATGGTGCTCATGAGTCTGAAATTAAGGATTTATTAGAATTAGCAGGACTTCCCACAACTGGGCAAACTGAATTAATTGATGGCAGAACAGGAACACAATTCGCTAGACCAGTGACTATAGGCTATATGTACATGTTGAAACTGAATCATTTAGTCGATGATAAAATGCATGCAAGATCAACGGGTCCTTATAGCCTTGTAACTCAGCAACCTCTCGGTGGCAAAGCCCAATTTGGAGGTCAGCGTTTCGGTGAGATGGAAGTTTGGGCACTTGAAGCCTATGGTGCCGCGCACACTCTAAGAGAGCTGCTTACTTACAAGTCAGATGATGTACAAGGCAGAACAAGAATGTACAAGCAGATTGTAGATGGTACCAACGAAGTTGAAACCGGTATGCCTGAGTCATTTAATGTTTTAATGAAAGAAATTCGATCGTTGGGCCTAAATATAGATTTGATTGAAACTTCGGCTGCTGCCAAACGCAAATAAGGAACACCCTTTATGAGAAATCTACTAAATATTTTCAAACCAAAAGACCAAACCCAAACTTTTGACGCTATAAAAATCGGCCTAGCTTCTCCAGAAATGATCAGATCTTGGTCATATGGGGAAGTAAAAAAGCCCGAGACGATTAATTACAGAACTTTTAGACCAGAAAGAGACGGTTTATTTTGTGCAAAAATTTTTGGACCCGTTAAAGATTATGAATGTTTATGTGGTAAATACAAGAGACTCAAACATAGAGGAGTTGTCTGTGAGAAATGCGGTGTAGAAGTTACTCAGAGCAAAGTGAGAAGGGAGCGAATGGGCCACCTGGAATTGGCTAGTCCAGTTGCGCATATCTGGTTTTTAAAATCTTTACCGTCGAGAATTGGTTTGTTGCTGGATATGACATTACGTGAACTTGAACGGGTTTTATACTTTGAAGCATATCTGGTAGTTGATCCGGGAATGACCACCCTCAAGAAGGGTCAGTTGCTTTCGGAAGAAGAGTATATTGAAGCTTTGGAAGAGTTTGGAAATGATTTTGATGCTCTCATGGGAGCAGAGGCAATCCACAGTGTTCTCAAAGATGTAAAACTTGATGATCTTTTAGATAGTATTCACCAGGATATGGGTGCTACCGCATCTCAAATTAAACTTAAACGTCTTACCAAGAGATTAAAATTGGCTGAATCATTATTAAAATCAGGAAACAGACCAGAATGGATGATTTTGAAAGTCTTGCCGGTTCTACCTCCAGATCTTAGACCACTTGTACCTCTAGATGGAGGCAGATTTGCAACATCGGATCTTAATGATCTTTATAGGCGCGTTATAAATAGAAACAACAGACTGCAAAGATTGTTGGAATTAAATGCCCCAGAAATTATCGTTCGTAATGAAAAAAGGATGCTGCAAAAATCAGTAGATGCATTGCTTGATAATGGGAGAATGGGTAGAGCAATAACTGGATCTAATAGACGCCCGCTCAAATCGCTAGCTGATATGATTAAAGGCAAACAAGGTCGATTCAGGCAAAACTTGTTAGGTAAGCGTGTTGACTATTCTGGACGTTCCGTAATAGTTGTTGGACCCACCTTAAAACTACACCAATGTGGCATTCCAAAGAAAATGGCACTTGAACTTTTTAAACCATTTGTTTTTAGTAAATTAATTTATCAAGGAGAAGCAGGAACAATAAAAGCGGCAAAGCGACTTGCTGAGGCTGAAGGTCCAGAAATCTGGGATATTCTAGAAGATGTAATACGTGAACATCCTGTTTTACTAAATCGTGCACCCACTCTGCATAGACTTGGCATCCAGGCTTTTGAACCGGTGTTGATTGAAGGCAAAGCAATTCAGTTACATCCCTTAGTTTGTAAAGCCTTTAATGCAGATTTTGATGGTGACCAAATGGCGGTCCACGTCCCGTTATCAATTGAAGCTCAACTTGAGTCTCGCGCTTTAATGATGTCTTCCAACAATATTTTATCACCTGCTAATGGTGAACCAATTATCGTCCCATCCCAAGATGTTGTTCTTGGTTTGTATTATATGACTCGAGAGAGGATTAATGATCTAGGCGAAGGGCATATTTTCACAGATGTCACAGAACTTCAAAGAGCTTATGATGGTGGATATGTAGGCTTGCAAGCAAAAGTAAAACTCAGAATTCTAAGAAATAGAGAACCTGAAGATGAATCTAATGTAACTCACGAGTTGGTAGAAACAACCGTTGGTAGAGGTTTACTTTCAACAATCATGCCACCAGAACTCCCGTACTCACTGATTAATCAAACTATGGATAGTAAACATATAACTCAACTGATTAATAAATGTTATAGAGATGTTGGCTTAAAAGCAGCAGTAATTTTTGCTGATAAACTTATGTATATGGGCTTTGAGCATGCAACAAAGGCGGCGGTTTCAATATCTATTGACGATATGGAAGTGCCAGAAAAGAAGGAGGAAATACTTGCAACAGCTGAGCGACAGGTGAAAAATATTCAGAATCAATTCTCTTCGGGGCTACTTACCCAAGGGGAAAGATACAATAAAGTTGTCGATATTTGGTCTAGAACAAATGATCTAATTGCTAATGCAATGATGGAGAGACTAGGTCAGGAAGAAGTTGAAGATCAAGCTGGAAATAAAAAAATCCAACCTTCTTTTAATTCCATTTTTATGATGGCAGATTCTGGAGCAAGAGGTTCAGCCGCTCAGATCAGGCAGCTTGCAGGCATGAGAGGGTTGATGGCTAAACCAGATGGTTCAATCATTGAAACGCCAATAACCGCAAATTTCAGAGAGGGATTAAATGTTCTCCAGTACTTTATTTCAACTCATGGTGCTAGGAAAGGTCTAGCAGATACGGCATTAAAGACAGCTAATTCTGGTTATTTGACGAGAAGACTAGTTGATGTTTCACAAGATTTAGTTGTTACTGAGGATGATTGCGGGACAACTAAAGGGCTAACAGTTTCAACCATTGTTGAGGGCGGTTCAATTGTTCAGGGACTTGGTGATCGCATACTTGGTCGGTTTATTGCTGAACCTTTAATAGATCGTGAAAAAAATGAAATTCTTCTCGAGTCAGGAACGCTAATTGATGAAAAAAATGTCCATTTGTTAGAACTTCATGGAATAGAAACGATAATAGTCAAGTCTCCAGTAACATGCGAAACAAAATATGGAATTTGTATTTCATGTTATGGAAGGGATCTAGGACGTGGCAATATTGTTAACAAAGGAGAGGCAGTTGGTATTATTGCAGCTCAATCTATTGGAGAACCAGGAACCCAGCTGACTATGAGAACTTTCCACATTGGAGGAGCAGCTTCAAGTTCTGCAGCTGTTAACAGTATCGAAGTAAAAAACGATGGAAAAATCCATCTCTATAATATCAAAACCATTAAAAGCAAAGATAAAAATTTGGTTGCTGTTAGTAGATCAGGAGAAATTTCAGTAACTGACAAATATGGTAAAGAAAAAGAACGGTACAAGGTCCCCTATGGGGCAAGAATCACCACTAAGGATGGCCAAAAAGTAAAAAGGGGTCAAATTATTTCCACTTGGGATCCTCACACGCATCCAATTGTTGCAGAAGCAGCTGGAATTATTGGATTTGAAGATTTTATTGATGGTGTCACTGTTACAGAACAAGTAGATGACCTCACTGGAATAAACAATACTTTAATTATGGATTCACAGAAGCAATCTGCTAAAAGTAAGGAATTAAGACCGAGAGCAAGATTGCAAAATGCGAAGGGGAAACCAATATTTTTTAGTGGTACTGAGACGCCCATAATTTATGCGTTTCCATCTGGAGCAATTA
>Ga0257113_1000125_pt1 | contig 22253 bp, 20 predicted proteins | sample LP_taG_4_FD_191568 | JGI IMG/M metagenome (GOLD analysis project Ga0257113, IMG submission 191568) | Marine microbial communities from Northeast Subartic Pacific Ocean, Canada - LP_J_2015_P26_2000m | ecosystem: Environmental > Aquatic > Marine > Oceanic | place: Canada: Northeast Subartic... | reverse complement strand
CAGCAGTACTATTTTACCTGTTTGTTTACTCAGTTGTAAATCTGGGTACCTTCGCCATCGTTTCAGTGGCCGAGAAAGAAGAAAAAGGCTTGGAGTTTAAGGATTACCGCGGAATGGCAGTTCAGCACCCATGGCTTTCCGCAGCTATGACTATTTTTATGTTATCATTGGCCGGGTTCCCGCCAACAGCAGGGTTTATCGCCAAATATGGTCTTTTATCTGCTGCTGTGGCGCAAGGGTACATATGGCTGGCAGTGATTGGTGTTCTGAATACGTTAATTTCAGTCTATTATTATCTCCGGCTGGTTGTAAATATGTATATGCAAAAAGAAGAGGGTGCTTTAATTCCATCTTATAATATGTTAGCGATTGGTCTTATCGGATTAATGGCAATTATTATAATCATTCTCGGAATTACACCGGGCTATCTTTTAGAAATTGCTGCTGAGGCAGCAGCGACTATTTCCTAATTTTTCAGTAGTTGCTGAATAATTAACTTTGCCCTATTTTCAAGGTGAAGTACATTAAGATGAAGCAAATAATTTTTTATTATTTTATCCTTTGTTTGCCGGGGTTCGCTTTTTCCGGAGGCCAAAATACACCGCATTTAAGCGGTGCAGAACTTTCCATCCTCTGGGTCATCCCTTTTGTCGGAATTTTGCTTTCTATAGCAATATTTCCCTTGGTTGCCCCGCATTTCTGGCATAAAAATTTTGGCAAAGTATCATTATTTTGGGCGGTAACCTTACTTATCCCTTTATTGATCAATCATAATGTTGGTGTTTCAATCACTTTATATGAGGTATTGCATGTAGGATTATTGGAATACATGCCGTTTATTATTTTGCTACTGGCCCTCTTTACTATTTCTGGTGGTGTCCAACTTACAGGAACGCTCGTGGGTAAACCAATTATCAACGTAATTATAATTTTAATAGGAACACTGCTTGCCAGTTGGATGGGTACTACTGGTGCTGCTATGTTATTAATCCGGCCATTAATTCGTGCTAATAAAGACCGTAAGTATAAAGTTCATACAATTGTTTTCTTCATATTTCTTGTTGCAAATATTGGCGGTTCGTTAACACCGCTAGGAGATCCTCCATTATTTCTTGGTTTCTTAAAAGGTGTTTCTTTTTTCTGGACTACCAGTGCAATGCTGATGCCCATGATCATGGTAGTGTGTTATCTGATCATTCTTTACTTCCTAATGGATACTTATTATTATAAAAAGGAAGATTTGCCAGTTACGAAGCCTCAAGAAGATGAAAAAGATCAAAAACTAGGTGTAGAAGGTTCTTTTAATCTGTTACTGCTATTAGGCGTAATAAGCTCTGTTCTGCTAAGTGGATTTTGGCAACCAAATATTCACTATACTTTGTATCATGTACCATTAGAACTGCAGAACTTAACCAGAGATATTCTATTGCTTCTTTTGACATTTGTAAGCTGGAAAGTAACACCGCAGAAAATTCGGCAAGCAAATGAGTACACTTGGTTTCCAATTGTGGAAGTAGCCAAGTTATTTGCCGGTATCTTTATCACAATAATACCAGCGATTGCCATACTTAAAGCAGGCGCGAATGGTGCACTTGCAGGTATCATTCAGTCCGTATCCAATGATTCCGGACCAGTAAATTATATGTACTTTTGGTTGACCGGTATTTTGTCCAGTTTTTTAGATAATGCACCAACATATCTTGTTTTCTTCAATACGGCAGGTGGCGACCCAGCTATGTTAATGGGTAAATATTATGATACCTTACTTGCTATTTCTGCTGGGGCGGTATTTATGGGCGCGAATACCTATATTGGTAATGCTCCGAATTTCATGGTAAAATCAATTTCTGAATCTGCGGGAATTGATATGCCTAGTTTTTTTGGTTACTTAGTTAAATATTCTTTACCCATTTTGACTCCAATATTTATTTTGGTTAGTCTTGTGTTCTTTTAATGCGGATAACTAAGGTCACAACGAAAACTGGCGATCAGGGCGATACAACGCTCGGTGATGGATCGCACGTATCCAAGGATAATGCCCGTATACATTGCCTGGGTTCAATTGATGAATTGAATGCCTCAATAGGTTTCGCTCGAGTTACATTATCAGAGCATCATGCAGCAGACTTGAAATCAATCCAAAATGACCTTTTCAATATTGGGGGTGAAATATCAATCCCCGCGGTGGAAAAACCATTGCTTCATAAGGACCGAGTCGATTTCCTTGAAAAAAGGATCAAATCGATAAATAAGCAATTACCACCACTGGAAGAGTTTATCATTCCTGGTGGTAGTGAAACTGGAGCAAGATTGCATGTGGCAAGGTCAATCTGCCGCCGCGCAGAGCGAGACCTAGTTTCATTAAATAATATCGAAAAACTATCAAGTGACATTCTTAAATATGTTAATCGGCTATCTGATTATTTATTTGTCTTGGCCAGGTTAGTAATCGATAAATCAGGAGGCAAAGAAATACAATGGGATCGCAACGATTAGCTGAGGCTCTTTGTTGGTTTATTTGTAGTTATTAATCCTAAATTCTTGGATTGATTGAGCATACTTATGATTGATTGGAATAAGATAAATAATTATATCAGCAAAGCGAAAACTATTTTACTTACCATGCATGAGAATCCTGATGGTGATGGCCTAGGAAGTGCGACCGCTATGTATCATTATTTGCAAGAAGTAGAGAAAGATTGTCGAATTATACAAGTTTCAAAATTACCTCTTGAATATTATTATTTGAACGAAGGTGATATTATTGAAACATATGATCCGGACCGGCACGGTAAATGGATAGCAAAGGTAGATTTAGTGATTATTTTTGATGTTGGTGATTTCAAACGGATCCGTGGAATCAAAGATCAAATTGAACACCACAATATAGCTACCCTTAATATAGATCATCACCCACACCCTGAAGACCATCCATTTACACACAATGTGGTAGATTTACAGGCCGCATCTACAGGCGATATGGTTTATGATTATATCAAAACCGTACGGGATGGTAATATAACTAAAACCATGGCGGAAGGGATTTATACTGCAGTAATGACTGATACAGGTTGTTTCCGTTATTCGAATACGGATTCTCATTGTCACAATATAGCTATTGAGTGTATTGAGGTTGGAGTAGACACTACTAGTCTCTACCAACGAATTTACGAATCAAGTTCCCACGCGAGAGTTGCCTTACTGGGCAAGATACTGCGGGATATTCATTATGAGCTTGATGGTGAATTCGCTTGGTTTGTTATTGATCAGAAAATGATGGATGACGCAAAGGCAACAAATGCTGATGTAGAGGGATTCAGTGATTTCGTGCGCACAATTCGGGGAGTAGAGGTCGCCATGATGGTTCTGGAAAATGCTGATGGTAGTTGTCGCTTGAATTTCCGTTCTAGTGGGAAGTATGTAATTAATGGAGTAGCAAGCAAACTTGGTGGTGGAGGTCATCAATTTGCTGCAGGTGCTGTCGTAAATGAATCAATTGGGACACTATTATCAAGCGCTGTGGAAAAAACAAGGTCCGCAATAATCACCCAAAGCGGACAAACATAATGAAGGTCCTATTAGCAAAAGATGCTGGATATTGTTTTGGCGTTAGAGACGCTGTAAGCCTGGCTTACGAAACAGCTGAGAAGGAAGGTGAAGTATACATGCTGGGCCATATCGTCCATAATGAAAATGTAGTAACAGAGCTCGAAAAAACAGGCACGAAAGTCATAGATGACTTGGATGAAGTCCCCGATAATAAACCAATATTATTTCGGGCCCATGGTACTGTACCAAAGGTTTGGGATGAAGCAGAAAAAAAAGGTATAAATATTGTCGATGCTACCTGCCCGTTAGTTACTGAAATTCATGAAGAGGTACGAAAATTAGCCGCTGAAAATCGGCGCATAATCATAATTGGAGATCATGGGCATGATGAAGTTAATGGTATAATGGAACAGGTACAGGATTCAATTGTAGTAGCCAACCCTGAAGAGGCTAAAAGGCTAAGAAAAATGAAAAAAGTAGGGGTAGTTTCGCAATCTACCCAAATGATTGAAAATGTTCAGGATATAATCAATATTCTCATGACTAAAGTTTTTGATTTAAGATTCGTAAATACAATCTGTTTTCCAACTCGCAGAAATCACGAACAGATAAAAAGTTTAGCAGAACTTTCTGATATCATGATAGTTATTGGTTCATTCACCAGTGCCAACTCAAAACGTTTGACAGAGTTGGCTAAAGAGAGAAATGAAAGAACTTATCAAGTCACTTGCGTTAATGACCTAGATTCAGATTGGTTTCAACAATCGGATACAGTGGGAGTATCAGCCGGTGCATCAACCCCGGATAACATAATCGAGGATGTAGTAACAGCAATTAAATCCTTCGGAAAGGTAAAAGAGGAGGAATTGATATATGAGTAAGGGATCTTATGAAGTAAAGGTTGGCCTTGCAGAAATGCTAAAAGGCGGAGTTATCATGGATGTAACAGACGCCAAGCAAGCTAAGATCGCAGAAGATGCTGGTGCGGTAGCTGTAATGGCCTTGGAACGAATTCCAGCAGATATTCGTGTTGATGGCGGTATTGCACGCATGAGTGATCCTGCCATGATCCAAGATATTCAAAAAACTGTATCCATACCGGTTATGGCCAAGTGCAGAATTGGCCATTTCGCAGAAGCTCAGATCTTGGAGGCCTTAGAAATCGATTTTATTGATGAGAGCGAAGTATTAACACCGGCTGATGAAGCAAACCATATCTGGAAGCATTCCTTTAAGGTACCCTTTGTTTGTGGTTGCAGGAACCTGGGTGAAGCCTTGCGCCGCATTGGCGAAGGTGCTGCCCTAATTCGAACAAAAGGGGAAGCTGGGAGCGGCAATATTGTCGAGGCTGTTCGCCATATGCGAGAAGTTCAATCCAAAATAAAGCAATTAACCAAAATGGATGACGATGAATTGATGGCGGCAGCAAAGGATATGGGTGCCCCTTTTAGCCTGGTGCAGCAAGTATCAAAATTAGGGAAATTACCGGTACCAAATTTTGCAGCTGGAGGTATAGCCACTCCAGCGGATGCATCCCTAATGATGCAGCTGGGAGCAGAAACTCTATTTGTGGGATCCGGAATATTCAAATCAGAAGATCCGGCAAGTCGTGCCCAGGCGATAGTAGAAGCAGTGACGTATTATCAGGATGCAAACAAACTACTTAAAGTATCGACAGGACTTAAATCAGCCATGAAAGGACTCGATATTTCGGAGATTCCAGAAGATCAATTACTGCAGGAACGCGGTTGGTAATGAAAATTGGCATCTTAGCCCTGCAAGGCGATTTTAATAAGCATCGCTTGATTCTTGAGCAACTGGAATTGGAACAATCTTTGGTACGGTATCCAAGCGATTTGAACCATGTCGGTGGATTAATAATTCCGGGTGGGGAGTCAACCACAATGACAAAATTAATGACCCGCAGCGGTTTTTATAAGTATATAACTTCCTTTGCCAATACGAATCCTGTCTTGGGCACTTGTGCCGGGTTGATTATGATGTCCAACCAGGCGAAAGATAAACGAATAAAGACACTAGGATTGCTTGATATAGATGTAGAAAGGAATGCCTCCGGTAGGCAAATACATTCTATTTGTGTACCATTGAATGTCGATATTATTGGTAAATCACAGCTAATGGATGCAACATTTATCCGGGCGCCAAAAATCGTACGGTGTGGGCCCAATGTAAATGTATTGGCAACATTTAATGGTTCACCGTGCGCCGTGCAGTCAGGTCTACATTTGGGTTTATCTTTTCATCCTGAACTTAATGGCGTTTCTATTTTCCATGAATTTGCATTTAAAAAATCAGTGGCTTTAAAAGAGGAAAGGATTCATGCAGCTTAAATATCTACCGAAGATTAGATCACCGCAGGATATTCGCAATTACTCCGGTAGAGAATTAAGTGAATTATGTGATGAGATTCGTCAATATACAATTGACACAGTAACGGAAATAGGTGGTCATTTAGCATCGACACTTGGCGCTGTAGAACTTACAGTAGCATTACATCATGTGTTTAATACTCCGGAAGATAAATTAATATGGGATGTGGGTCACCAGGCTTACGCGCATAAGATATTAACAGGACGCGTTGAAGAGATGAAAACAATTCGTCAGTATGGAGGATTAAGTGGTTTTCTAAAAAGAACTGAAAGTGAATACGATGTTTTTGGTGCAGGTCATGCATCTACCTCAATATCAGCAGCCCTTGGGGTTGCCATTGCACGAAATCAAAAAAATGAAAATTTTAAGGTTATTGCTGTAATTGGAGATGGTGGATTAACAGGAGGCCTCGCTTTTGAAGGATTGAATAACTCAGGCAATCTAAAAACTCAAATTCTTGTGGTCTTAAATGATAATGAGATGTCAATAAGCCCAAATGTTGGCGCAATTAGTAAATATTTAACCCGCATCACAACTAATCCAATTTATAATAGAATACGAGATGAGATTTGGAAGAGCACTGAATCTCTACCATGGGGAAAGAGTATTTCCAAGCGGATCCTGCATAAAATAGATGAAAGTTTAAAAGCGCTTTTGGTTCCAGGTGTATTATTTGATGAACTTGGATTTCGGTATTTCGGTCCCATTGATGGTCATGATATGAGTGAACTTATAAATACATTAAAAAATATCAAGGATCTTAACCAGCCAGTTTTATTACATACTATCACTAGAAAAGGCAAAGGAATGGATGTTGCGGAACTAGATCCAGTAAAATACCATGGTGTAAAGGGTAATGGATCAAATGGTCAATTAAAAAAGTCTGCAAAACCTTCAGTTCTCTCATTTCAAGATGTGTTTGGACATTTGGCTTGTGAAATTGCTCGGAATCGTAAGGATACGATTTGTATAACCGCAGCGATGCGAGAAGGTACTGGATTGGTGCCTTTTGCAAAGGAGTTTCCTAAAAGGTATTTTGATGTCGGGATTGCTGAGGGTCATGGAGTTACGTTTGCAGCAGGTGTTGCAACAGAAAATGTTCGACCAATAGTAGCAATATACTCTACTTTTCTTCAACGCGCGTACGATCACATTGTCCATGATGTAGCTATTCAGCATTTGCCGGTTGTTTTCTGTATCGATAGAGCAGGCATCGCTGGTGAGGATGGCCCCACCCACCATGGTGCGCTGGATATTGCTTATCTTCGCTGTGTGCAAAACATGATTGTGGCAGCGCCAAAAAATGGACAGGAATTTCGACATTTATTATATACTGCGCTAAATCAGAAAAAATTACCATTTTTTATCCGTTATCCTAAAGCCAGTTCAGTTGAATTTGATCCAGATGGTCAGGCAGAATTTTTACCTATCGGTAGCTGGGATGTAGTGCGCACTGGCGCGGACGTTGTTGTGTTAGCAGTTGGGCCACTGGTTTATGATGCAGAAAAAGCGGCACAATTACTTCATGAAAAAGGTGTATCTACCGAAGTGGTGAATTGTCGTTTCATAAAACCAATGGATGAATCATACCTGCAATCAATGAAACAGCGCTTTAATACTGTCATCACTATTGAAGAAGGTGTTGTTACTGGTGGTTTTGGTGATGGTGTTTCTGCTTGGCTGTTGGAGAATGGTTTTCAAGGCAATATACGTCGCCTGGGTCTACCAGACGAATTCGTTCAGCACGGCCCCAGGGAACGTATCCTTAAAGACCTTGGTCTGGATGATAAAGGAATAGTAAATACAATAAATTCCTTGATAAATATTGCAAAAGTAACTGTCTAGCCCTCCATGAGTTCAATTATTCTGGTCCTTTTTGGGCTAGGAATATTTTTCTTAGGGTATTGGTTTTATTCCCATTTTATTGAGTCCAGGATTTATGGAATCAACGATCCTGATCTAATTACGCCAGCTCATGAATTTGAAGATGGTATCGATTTTCTACCTACCAAACGACACATTCTTTTTGGTCATCATTTTACTTCTATAGCTGGCGCAGCGCCCATTATAGGACCATGTGTTGCTGCATATTGGGGGTGGGTGCCAGCATTTGTTTGGGTAGTACTAGGAACCGTATTTATGGGCGCTGTTCATGATTTTGGTGTTTTAGTGGTCAGCATTAAGGAAAAAGGTCGTAGTATCGCAGACATTACTGCTAGTGTAATTAGTAGCCGTACAAGGATTATGTTCCTCATATTTGTAATGATGTTGATATGGTTAGTCCTGGCTGTTTTCGCTATGGCAATCGCTGACCTTTTTGTAAGTATACCTTCATCTGTTCTACCAATTAATATTCAAATTATTGTTGCATTAATTATTGGTTGGATCATATATAAGAAGGGCATGAATTCATTTATTCCTTCAATTATTGCACTTGGGGTACTTTACCTTTTTGTTTGGTTGGGCACCCAAATACCCTTGAGTTTTTCATCATTAGGATGGGCAAAAGACCAACAAACTTCAGTATGGATCATTATTTTATTTATTTATTCTGGAATTGCTAGCCTTTTACCGGTCTGGTTGCTTTTACAGCCGAGAGATTATATCAATAGCCATCAGTTATTAGTTGGACTTGGTCTAATATTTCTTGGGATTGCAGTAGCCAATCCAATTATAGAAGCGCCACCGATCAGAACCAGTTTTGAAGCATCTGCGCCATCAATTTTTCCTTTATTATTTGTGACTATCGCCTGCGGTGCAATTAGCGGATTTCACGGATTAGTATCTTCAGGCACGACCTCCAAACAAATTAATAGTATAACAGACGCTAGGTTGATCGGTTATGGTGGTATGATTGGAGAGGGGACATTAGCATTGGCTTCTACTATATGTGCTGTAGCGGGGATCGGGTTAGTATCTACTTGTAATTTACCAGCAATAGGTGCTGTATCAGATTTAACCTGGTCTGTTTATTATGATTCTTGGGCGCATGCTAGTGCGAATAAAGCTACTGCCTTCGTACTTGGTGGAGGCGCACTACTCGAATCATTAGGTATCTCACCTGAGCTTGCAAAAACGCTGATGGCGGTGCTTGTTATCGCTTTTGCAGCTACTACATTAGACACTGCCACTAGAATACAGAGATTTATAATAACCGAACTTGGAATTGTCCTGCGGTTTAAGTTATTAACGAATAGATATGCAGCTACCATTGCTGCTATTTTTCCGGCAATATTACTGGTTTTTGTAAATGTATCCCTGCCCAGCTCTACTGAGGCTAAACAAGTAGCATGGGTACTTTGGCCCATATTTGGTGCAAGTAACCAGATGCTGGCTGCGTTGACATTGATGGTATTGACTTTATATTTCTGGCAGAAAAATAAGCCAGTGCTGGCATTACTTATACCAATGATCCTTGTTATGCTGGTCACAATTACAACATTGTGTTTGAAAGCCATGGAATATTATAGTCAGAATACAATACTATTCGTAATTGACCTTTTTCTGATTGGGCTAGTTTTGTGGATGATCGTGGAAGGTATTATTGTCTTTCAAAAGAAGCGAAAGATAAATGCCAATAGTTGAGTATGAGTCTTAATAAAATTTTTATAGAAAACTTGGTTCCTACTGAATTAATCAAAATAGCCAAATTTCAATCCGAACAGCGTACAAAGTATATAAAAACTCAATTTTTTCCTTAATAATAGTATAAACATCAAGTTCAAATTTTTCCACAAGGAAATATGCGGAATAAAATAGAACAGCTAGCTCATGTTTAATTTTTTATTTTATTAATATCTACCATTTTTACCCTTTGTAAATGTTTTCATTATGCCAATTGATATGATCTTCTGATGGGTGTTCCATAACATTTTTAGGCATGATTTCTAAAGAATTACCATGGTATTTGTAATATTCCTTACCACTATGAAACTCTTCTTTTATGGTTCTACTAACCTCAATTTTTAATTGTTTTGTGATTGTAATATATCCTTTATCAAAAAGTTTATGAAAATCTGAACGAAGCAATAGGCCATTGTTTGTGTGGTTAGGTTCGGAAGATACATAGTGTTTTATATGAGCAGCTTGCCCTATTCTAATATTGTTTAACATTTTTCTGTATCCCGGGGAAGTGGGCTCAGAAATAATATTATTATTTAATGAATCTTTTAAATTATTATTACTAATCTGGTGTTCTAGAATAAGGACCTGTACAATATCCCAATAATCTTTCCCTATTTTCTTCTAAGTATTATAAGTTTTACCAACAACAATATTTTTTTCCAATCCGATGGTAAAGGTAGCCAATCAGATTTTTTGAAAAATACTGGATCAGTAAGAGTTATGCATCCAATTAATGGGTCAAGATTGTACTTATCTTTAGCCCTGTATCGAAAAATTAGTTTTTCGAATTCACTGAATCAATTTGTTCCATTTGATTTACCATAGAAGTCCCACGCTATTGAAATCGGAAGAAATGAATGACAAATAAAAAAACCAACTCCTGCAATTTTATTTATGGGAGCTTTCAATTTGAACAAAAATGACAATCCGTATGAAATCGCTCGGGATGAGGTATGCCCACTTGGTTGCCAGAAATTCAATTCATTTACATTTTTCTCGATCAGGAAATCGTACCAATCTTTATCAGTATTTGCTATAAAATATTGCATTTATTTATCAATTTAATGTAGTTATAATTTTGCATAAATATGAATTATACTTTCCTTTTGAATCTGCATATTTAGGAAAATTTATTAACCTCAGCGGCTTTTTAAGAATAGAAAGTCTAATTTCCAAACAATCAGAATTATTTAATCAAGCTAAATAACGGTGGGAAGTAGAGGCAAAATCTTCTGCCACAAGGGATTACAGTTTCCAAACACAGGATTTACTATGAATGATATCTTTTTCCATAAGCAAAGATTTAGTGTATCATTTAATCTTTGCAATTGTTAAATACTATGTCTTCTAAAAGCATCCAATTAATGATCAAAGTGTATTAATTTCTTAATAAAGTAGAATAAAATTGCATATTGACCGTGGGTAAAAGACAAAAATCACAAAGAGAAGAACTCAAAAAATGGCAGGCTGATGTAAAAAATTCACCTGCCCGTGATTACAATTTTGATAGCATAAGTGGTAGATCGCTTGAACTACTATACTCTCCCCAAAAAATCGATGATGAATATATCGAAAAACTCGGTTTTCCGGGGCAATATCCTTACACGCGAGGTGTTCATGCAAATATGTATCGCGGAAAACTTTGGACGATGCGGCAATTTTCCGGATTCGGCACCCCTGAGGATTCTAATGAACGCTACCATTATTTACTAAAGCAAGGACAGACAGGGCTATCCATTGCCTATGACATGCCTACTTTAATGGGGTATGATCCAGATCATCCAATTTCATTGGGTGAAGTAGGTAAATGCGGAGTGAATGTAGCATCGCTAAGAGATATGGAAATTCTGTTGAAAGATATTGATTTAGGTAAGGTTTCTATATCCCAAACGATAAATGGACCGGCCATGATTCTATTGGCTTTTTATGTTGCTCTTGCCGAAAACCAAGGAATTCCATTAGATAAACTTCGTGGTACACTGCAAAATGATATCTTAAAAGAATTCACTGCCCAAAAAGAATGGATTTTTCCTCCGGAACCTTCCATGCGTATTATCACTGATATGTTGGCCTTTTGTACAGAAAATATGCCCCAGTACAATTCTATTTCAATTTCGGGTTACCATATTCGCGAAGCTGGTTCTACAGCAGGTCAAGAACTCGCTTTTACATTAGCAGATGGATTCACCTATATCGAATATGCTTTAAATGCAGGATTACAGATTGACGATTTTGCCCCAAGATTATCCTTTTTTTTCAATTCCCATCTTGACTTTTTTGAAGAAATTGCAAAGTTCCGTGCTGCTCGTCGTATTTGGGCTCGCCATTTAAAAGAAAATTATGGTGCAAAAAATGAGCGGTCCTGGAAATTACGATTTCATGCTCAAACCGCAGGGTGTTCTTTGACTGCCCAGCAACCTGAAAACAATATTTCCAGAACGGCCTTTCAAGCAATTGCTGCAGTATTTGGTGGTGCACAATCGCTGCATACAAATTCAATGGATGAAACATTAGCACTTCCTTCCGAAAAAGCAGCGGAGATCGCACTCAGAACACAGCAACTCATCGCTTATGAAACAGGCGTGGCTAATGTTGCGGACCCTCTGGGAGGCAGCTGGCTGATTGAATCATTAACTGATCAGCTCGAACAGGAAGCGGAGAAATATTTTGAAGAGATTGAACACCTTGGAGGCGTTATTCAGGCAATAGAAAAGGGCTATTTTCAAAGAGAGATCGCCCGTTCTGCAAAGAGCTACCAAAAACTTGTTGATGAAAAGCAGCTTTTTATTGTAGGAGTGAACCAGTTTGATAAAGATGATGAAAACATTGATATCCCCATACTAGAAATTGGACCAGAGGTGGAACAAATCCAGGTAAAAGCTGTAAATGAATTGAAAAATACTCGTAATGAAACTGCTGTTCAACAAGCACTTTACAAAATCCGAGAAGCTTGCGCAAATGGTGGTAATATTATGCCGCCAATCATTGAAGCGGCAAAAGTTTATGTCACACTTGGTGAGATTGTGACTGCGATGAAAGCTGAATATGGGGAATGGCAAGAAGCTGCAGTATTTTAATAATTATGGAAATAAATAGGAGATGAATATTTACTAGACGCCCAATGAGCCAGCGCCGGTTTAAACCTATCACTAAACCGATTATTTGATTTATTTTGCAACAGCTACAATGATGGAATAAAATTTCTTTCCGAACTGCGGGAAAAAGAGATCAATAATATGGATCCATTGAGCATCTGATGCTAAAATAAAACAGTAATAATTTTAAAACAGAGAACCACTAAAATATTTTCTGTATTTATACCAGGATTTTACCATGATAAAAAATCAGATAACTTTTATCTTAATAGTTATAGCATTACTATCCTGTGACTCTGGCAACCACACCCGGACATATCATCTACCCAAAGCAAAAAATAAAAGTTTCATACAGCCAGCCGTAGAAAATAAAAAGGAGTCATCTGGGTTTACATGGGAAAAACCTAATTTATGGATTCCAACTGAAGGCACTTCAATGAGACTGGCAAGTTTTGAAGTTCCTTATTCTACTGGATCTGGAGATTTGTCTATCATGGAATTAGGTGGAGATGGAGGAGGCCTCGAAGCCAATGTAAACCGCTGGCGAGGGCAGATAGGCTTGGATCCCTTAACCAAGATTGAGATTGAAAATGAAGCAGAAAACGGGGTGAGTGAACTTGGAACTTATCAATTATTTAGGCTGATCAATCTTGAAAAAAAGGAGTCTGCTTTTCTTACGGTTATTGTTCCACTGAGGTCCAGCACACTATTCATTAAACTAAATGCCAGTGCAGATGGTATATTAGAATTAGAGGAAGATTTTAAAATTTTCTGTTTATCTATAAAACTTGAAAATAGTAACCAATGAAACAGATCATTAAAATAGTAAGCAGTCCCAAAATTTTTGTCTACACGATAATTTGGCTTATGGTACTGGTTGTTCTTGGCACCCTTGCCCAGCGGGATATTGGTCTTTATGCATCCCAGCAGAAATATTTTTCGGCTAACATTACCTGGTTGGGCGGTATCATTCCTGTTCCGGGTGGTAGAATTACCATGATTATTATGCTGGTAAATCTCACATTCATGGTTTTATTTAAACAAAATCTGTGGAAAATTAAAAAAATTGGTGTTCTTATTATGCATATTGGAGCACTTCTCCTTCTTATAGGTGGAGGGCTCACAGCAATATTTAGTTCAGAGGGAAACATGGTAATTGAAGAAGGGGCTCAATCAAATCGTGTGGATGACTATCATGATATGGAGCTGACTATTATTAATACTTCAAATGAGATCCTGGATAAATACACAGTTTTTGATCAGCCCATATTGGGAAAGGGAAATATTTTATCCCATGAAAACCTAAATTTTAATATTGAGATTATCAGCTATCTTAGAAATTGCGAACCCTTAAAACGTACTGCACCCGCAGGATTTCATTATAAGGGTATGTTGAAAAATTTTAGGTTGAGTACGTTAAGGCCGGAAAAAGAAAATAACCGAAATCGTCCTGGGATTACCTATCGGATTACAAATTCTGGATCCAGTAGCGATGGAATTTACGGCCTCTTCCTTGGACAATCTGTGCCACAAACTGCGGTCATAAATAATCAGAATTATGAATTTATCATTCGGAGGAAACGAACATACCTTCCCTTTGCAATTGAACTATTGGATTTTAAGAAAGTAATGCATACCGGAACAGGCATAGCAAAAAGTTACAGTTCGGAAGTTAACTTGATTGAAAATGGTATCCCCAGGAGAGTTTTGATAGAGATGAATGAACCACTCCGCCATAAAGGATACACTTTTTTTCAATCGTCTTTTATTGAGGGCCCGGAAGGAGAAGCAACGGTGCTGGCAGCGGTAAAAAATTATGGCAGGTCATTCCCCTATATTTCAAGTATCATTATGAGCATCGGACTGCTCCTGCATTTATTGAAAAGTATTCCGAAACTTCTACAGAAAAATCCCAGGGTTGCTGAATGATGAAGCTTTATTTAAGATTATTTTTTTCTATTTTCCTACTTCTTCCTTCATTATACGGAAGAGATTTTGAAGTGAGGGATTTTCCTATTCAAGATGGAGGCCGCATCAAACCTCTTGATACTTATGCCCGGAATCAGCTGTTGGCATTTTACGGAAAACGGTCGGTGAAACACGAAAAGCTGTCTGCTATTGACTGGGTTTTTGATCTGATACTCAATCCTGAGAAAGGAGGGGAAAAAAAAGTATTTAATATCCGGAATCCTGAGGTTACTGCCAGCCTGAGATTGGAATGGACCAATGAGCATAAATATAGTTTTAATGAGGTGATTCTAGGACTCAAAGAACAGTTGGAATTAGTTAGCGAATTCTACAATAAACCGGACGAATCTCGTACCATTTTTGAAAAGCAGTTTCTGGAAATATACTTCAATGCCCTACGGTTCAAAGAAATTACCTATAGCCTGAGTTGTCTGGCGCCGTTTATCGAAGTCAATGATTCTCTCCTGGCAGAAAAACTTAATACATCACCTGGGAAAGCGGTCAGTTATGCACATCTTGTAAAACAATTCCACACTTTAACCGAGATGTTTCTTACCGTCATGAATAAACCTGAAGAAGAGTTATCACAATCTGATAAAGAGCTTAATATGATTCTTTTAACACTCCAACACACCAGCTCGGATGATTATGCACAGGCACTAAAATTAATTCCTCCGTCACCTCTTGATGAGACCGGAACCTGGCTTTCCCCCTGGGAGTTAATGGATGGCAGACCTCGTGCACCCTATCAGGATAAAATCCTCAATGCTCTGGAAAAATATCTGTCTGGACGAGCTTTGGGTGATGAAAACATAATGAATTCAGCGTTGACGGATTATGAGGCAGGAATTTCAGCCATTACCATAGGCAAACCGGACATCAATATTCTGAAGAAAGAAACCTGGGTGAATAAAGCGAATCTATTTTATATCAGTGTGGCATTTTATTTGTCAGCATTTATTTTCCTAGGATTGAGCTGGATGTTTCATCAGTCCAAATATCTGCAGAGAATTTCCGCAGGCTTTCTCGGCCTGGGGCTTTTGTATCATACCTATGGTATATACCTCAGGATGTTCATTATGGGGCGTCCTCCGGTGTCTACTTTATATGAGTCAGTTATCTTTGTAGGATTTGTCACCGTGGTCTGTGCAGTTATAATTGAATATTTTCGCAGAGATGGATTGGGATTATTCGTCGGAGCATTAAGCGGAGCTATTTTCCATTATATTGGTTTTGGTTATGCTGCGGATGGAGATACACTGGGGATGCTGGTGGCAGTACTCAATTCTAATTTCTGGTTGGCTACCCATGTTACTACCATTACACTGGGCTATGGGGTAACAGTAGTCGCTGGATTTATTGGGCATCTGTATCTCATACAAATGATACGGAATCCTAAAAATAATACCCTATTAAAAAGTATCAATAAAAACATGTTTGGAGTCACCCTCATAGCTCTTTTCTTTACTCTGTTTGGAACCATTCTGGGAGGGATTTGGGCTGATCAATCCTGGGGTAGATTCTGGGGATGGGACCCCAAGGAAAATGGGGCTCTGCTGATTGTTATGTGGCATGTAATGATGATTCATATGCGTATCACTGGCAAAGTAAAACCAGAAGGTTTTGCCCTTGGCTTAATAATGAATATTATTATAGTAATGATGGCTTGGTTTGGTGTGAATCTATTGAATGTAGGTCTCCATAGCTACGGTTTTACCAGTGGTATTGCTCGGAATTTATTTCTATTTACGGCCCTTGAATTGATTACCGGTTTTGGGACATATTACTGGGCGCAATCCAGAAAGGGTAGATTAGTTGTCTAAAGATTTTTCTGGATATTTAATTTGGACTTGGTTTTTCTATCGGTATTCAAAAAATAGTAAGTTTTCAAAAAGGAGCAATTCATAATGGGTCGGAAAATCGTACATGTTATTGGTACTGGAACTATTGGTGAACCGCTTATCGGTTTATTAACGGACTATAAAGATCAATTGGGTATCGATGAAATAACATTTCATAAAAACAGTGCATTACTTGGAGATTATACAAAAGTACTTGATTTACAGCGTCGCGGTGCTCGCTTAGCAGTCGATAAAACAAAAGTAGATGATTTCTGTGCTCTCGGTATGGAACCAGAGTTTAAAACGGAAGAAGCGATTAAACGGGCGACTGTAGTAATTGACTGTACACCAAAAGGGATAGGGCATCGCAATAAAGAAAAATATTATTCTAAATTTTCTGATAAGGTAAAAGGTTTCTTAGCGCAAGGCAGCGAATCTGATTTTGGAAAAAAATATGCGGTTGGTATCAACGATGATGCTTTATTACCTGAAAGTGACCAATTCATACAGATAGTATCCTGCAATACGCACAATATTTCTTGTATTACAAAAACAATTGCATTAGATGGTGTGGGATCTGAAAATTTTGTTGCAGGGAAATATGTCTGTATTAGACGGGCTAACGATATGCATCAGGAAGGTGGTTATATACCATCACCGCAAGTCAATGTTCATCTTTCAAATCAGTATGGATCACACCATGCTAACGATGCTGCTGCGCTATTCAAGACATTAGATATGGATCTGAACATGTTTTCATCAGCAATGAAAGTCAATAGCCAATATATGCATGTGTTGTGGTTTAATTTGAGAGTAAATGAATCAACATCATTGAATGAAGTAAAAGATAAACTGAATGCAAACAAATATGTGGCACTCACTGCAAAAGATATGACAAGCACAGTCTTTTCGTTTGGTAGAGATCATGGACATTATGGCAGGATATTGAATCAAACTGTAGTTGTTGAGCAGACACTGAACGTGAGAAATGGGAATGAAATCAATGGGTTTTGTTTTACTCCTCAGGATGGTAATTCGCTGCTGAGTAGTTTATCTGCTACTTTATGGTTTCTTTATCCCCATTCCTATAAAGACAAGCTTAATTTTTTGTCTAATTTATTTTTTGATCATATTTGAAACTAATAGTCCAAAGTATTGTCACTGGTCCATTCCAAGAAAATACATACATAGTGGGCGATCAGGTAAGTAGTCAATGTGTATTAATTGATCCTGGTGATGAGGACCAAAAAATTATTCAGGTCCTGGAAGAAAATGATCTACAGCCAATTGCGATTATCAACACCCATGCACACCTAGATCACATTGGTGCAGTAGTTGAAATCAAAGAAAGATATACAATACCTTTTTATTTGCATATTGCGGAAAAACCCGTACTGGAATCTTACCCAATTGCCACCAGAATGTTTGGACTGCAGGAAAAGGAAACCCCATCCGTTGATAAATGGATTGAATCTGGAGGTCCTTTAAAAATTGGACCATTTGAATTCTCTATTATTGAAACACCAGGGCATACACCTGGAGGCTGCAGTTATGTAATTGAAGATCGTGTATTTGTTGGAGATACACTATTTCAAGGATCAATCGGGCGAACAGACCTTCCGGGTGGAGATTGGCCCACTCTTGAGAATTCTTTGGTAAACCTGATGACAAGTTTGGATCTGGATATTAAGGTATATTCTGGTCATGGACCTGCTACATCACTACGAATAGAAAAAGAACAAAACCCCTTTTTAATTCCGCTGAAAAATCGAGTAAATTAGCGGTTAAAATGATTAATAGGTGTTTTTGAACATTAATGTTCAATTCAATAGAATATTTTTATGAAAATTTCAGACAAATTAGAAGATTTCAAGGCCCAAGGTAAAACTTATTACAGCTTTGAATTTTTCCCGCCGAAGACGGACTTTGGCCTGGACAATCTTTATACTAGAATTGATAGAATGGCATCTCTGCAACCGGCTTATATTGATATAACCTGGGGAGCAGGTGGGTCCACCGCTGAAAGAACTTTGGAAATGAGTAAAACAATCCAGAAATATTTTGGATTAGAAGTAATGATGCATCTTACTTGTACAAACATGTCTGTATCATCAATTAATAAGGTTCTCATGGATGCGCAAGAGAATGGTCTTTCAAATATTCTGGCACTTCGAGGAGATCCCCCAGAAGGAACCGGAGAATGGGAAAAACATGAGCAGGGATTTAAATATGGCATTGACCTTGTTCGCTATATAAGGAAGGAATTTGGTAATGAATTTTTCTTGGGTGTCGGTGGTTATCCAGATAGCCATCAAGAACAAAGTGATATTGATGTAGACATATCGTATTTAAAGGAAAAAGTTGATGCAGGTTCAGACATTGTTGTAACCCAGTTATTTTATGATGTGGATAAATTTTTAGCCTTCAGAGATAAATGCTCTACCCTAGGTATACATGTTCCGATAATTCCTGGAATCATGCCCATACATAATTATGCTAGGTTTAAAAAATTTACTCAATTCTGTAAGATTAGTATTCCTAAGTCAGTTACCGAAACGATTGAGTCTATAAAAAATGATGATTCCAGCGTAATTAATTATGGCATTGACCAGGCAACTTCAATGTGTGAAAAACTCATTGCAGAAGGTGTACCTGGCCTGCATTTCTATACGCTTAACTTAGAACATTCTGTTTCAGAAATATTACATTCACTTGGCCTGGCCTCAACTCAAGGGTCTGTAAGGGAATTACCATGGCGCCAGTCAACAGCGGGGAATCGAAAAGCTACAGAGGATGTGCGGCCAATATATTGGAGTAATCGTCCAGTAAGTTATTTAACGCGTACGGAAAATTGGGATGATTTTCCTAATGGTCGTTGGGGTGATATAACAAGTCCCACTTTTGGAGAACTTAATCAGTATCATGCTATAAGAGCAGGGTCAAAAAGTGATAAAGTTAAAGCCCGAAAGAAAAAACTCTGGGGTGAGCCGAAATCGATCAATGATATAACAAAGGTTTTTGTATCATTTTGTGAAGGAAAAATAAATAGTTTGCCGTGGTGTGTAATACCACTTGCCATCGAAAGCAAACAAATCTCAAAAGAATTAGTAAAACTAAATGAGTTGGGATTTTTAACAATCAATTCCCAACCAAATGTCAATGGTGAATCATCAAAGGACCCCGATGTTGGCTGGGGCGCAGCAGGAGGAAGAGTTTATCAAAAAGCCTACCTGGAATTTTTTACCTCAAAGGATAAACTGGATAAATTACTGGAGACTATGGACTCTTTAGATAATATATCTTTTCAAGCCATTAATAAAAGCGGTGATTTAATTTCGAATTTGTCAGAAAATAATGTCAATGCCGTAACGTGGGGTGTTTTCCCTGGGCAGGAAATAATGCAGCCTACTATTGTGGATACACGGTCATTTTTAATTTGGAAGGATGAAGCATTCAGCTTGTGGATTGATGATTGGGCCAACATTTATGATACGAAATCAGAATCCTATAAATTATTAAATGAAGTTTATAACACTTATTACCTGGTAAACATTGTAGATAATAATTTTGTTGATGGAGATATGCTTAAAGATATACTAAGCTCATGAAAAACTCTGTACTCAACCAGTTTGAACAATCATTATTTGAAGCACTTTTAAACGGTGATCGTATTAGGCTAGGCCAGCAGATAATTACAGCTGTTTCTGGTGGGAAAGACTCCATGACTTTGCTCTACTCCATGTGCAGGATAGCCGACAGATTGAATGTAAAAATTAATGTAGTACATGTAAATCATCATCTCCGTCATAATTCCAATAATGATCAAATCTTAGTGGATAAATTTTGTACGCAGTTGAAAATCAATTTCATCCTTGATCATCTAGACCCGACGACTAAACTAAAGGGAGAAAGTCCAGAATCATGGGCCAGAAACCACAGGTATGCTGCACTGGAACGAATCCGCAAAGAAATTGATGCAGATTGGATTTTTACTGCACATCATGGAAATGATCAAATTGAAACCATTCTTTTTCATTTATCTCAGGGTACAGGTATAAGTGGATTGCGAGGAATCCATGATAATCAAGGACATATTTTACGCCCCATGCTTTGTTTTTCCCGTAGTGATATAGATCAATATGCAGCAGAAATGAATATCCCATGGGTGGATGACAGTTCAAATCTCGATGAATCAATTCCTAGAAATAATTTACGACATAATGTGATCAAGCCATGGGAGAGATCAAATCCTGATTTGGTCAGCGCCTTCCATGAAATTAGTGAACACGCTAAGGATGCAAATGAAGCACTGCAATTCGCTGCAAATTTGTTAATTCCTGATATCATAAAACAAAAAAATGACAATTTATTTAGTTTGGATGGGGAACAATTAAGGGCAATACCACCATTATTGCGTACGATATTGTTGCGAGAATTAATTGGTACCACTGAACCCTGGAGAAGATTTATCCATAATGGGTTACGAACTTTTGTCGCTAATGCAAAAATTGGACAAATTTATCGGCTGCCAGATAATTGGCAATTGCTAAAAGATCGTAAGCAATTTATCCTAAAAAAAATAAAAGTTCAGCAGAAAAAACCAATTGTCGTTTTACCCGATATTGAGGTGAATAGTGGCGATTTCATTTTTATCTGGAAAACGGATACCCGCATAGAATCATTTAGTGTAAACAGGGATACTGAATTGATTGACGCAAATAAGATTAATTGTCAAACTCTTACACTACGGCCCTGGCTGCCTGGCGATCGATTTCACCCGTTTGGTATGGCTGGAACTAAAAAAATAAGTGATTACTTAATAGATGAGAAAGTCGATCTGTATACTAAGGGAAATCAGTGGGTTTTAGTAGATGGAGAGAAAATAATTTGGGTCTGTGGTCGTAGAATCGACGATGAGGTAAAGATTACCGATAAGACTACAGATTATGCGAAACTTATATTTAAACAGTAAGTACTCCAAATATGGAATATAATGGTTACACACTGAAGAAGATTATTAGTGAAGATAGGATTCAAAAACGCGTCAAAGAATTGGCAAGTGAGTTATCAAAAAAGTTCACCAACGAAACACCCATATTTATTGGCGTATTAAATGGTAGTTTTATGTTTATGGCTGATCTTCTCAGATTCCTCAAAATTGACTGTGAAATGGATTTTATCAAATTATCCAGCTATAAAGGGGAAGGATCCACAGGAACAGTAAGATTGCTTAAGGATATATCTGCTGATATAACGGATAGACACGTAGTTATTATTGAAGATATTATTGATTCAGGGCTAACGATTGAGTTTTTAAAAGAAAGGCTACACGGTGCATCGCCTAGATCTATCACAATTACAACGTTGTTATTTAAACCAGACGTTGCAAAATTAAGTTTCCCACTTGATCTTATAGGGTTTGAGATTCCACCACATTTTGTTGTAGGATACGGGTTAGATTACAATCAGAAATTGCGTCACTTACCAGCAATATATAGATTGGAAAAATAAATTATGCCAAAGGAAAATGGTCAGATAAAACCGCAGAAACACAGTCCGAAAGGACAAAGGCCAGTAGGAGAAGGTAAAGATAAGAAAAATACGGAATTTCAGTGGATGCGAGCTGGTAAAACATCTTTCATATGGGTATTTATCCTAATCACAGCAATATTTCTCTCAGGGTTATTTACTTCTGGGAACCAAAAAGCTATTGAAATTCAATATTACCAGTATAGAGAATTCCTTGAACAAAAACTTATAGAAAAAGCTACGATAGTTGAAGATG
>Ga0257113_1000121_pt1 | contig 22527 bp, 24 predicted proteins | sample LP_taG_4_FD_191568 | JGI IMG/M metagenome (GOLD analysis project Ga0257113, IMG submission 191568) | Marine microbial communities from Northeast Subartic Pacific Ocean, Canada - LP_J_2015_P26_2000m | ecosystem: Environmental > Aquatic > Marine > Oceanic | place: Canada: Northeast Subartic... | reverse complement strand
CCGCTTCCATACCGAAGACATTCTGGGTCATCCTGTTATTTCTTAAAATAACCCGTTGGTTTTGACCAGAATAAATGCCTGCGTCGACAGCTGCCTGGGCGTAACAATTTTCCACAATAACATCATCGCTCTCTACAGGATATATGCCATAGGCTCCATTATCCGGACTGCTTTCCGGCCATACCGTGCCTACGCCATCAATTCTAAGTCCTGTTATATTCCTCGCTGTTATAGCATTGCCGCCGTTCGTGTTTTGAATGGTAAATCCACAGAAAAGAAGATTAGAACAATCTATGGCTGCAATCCCTTCGCCGGATGTAGAAAATGAATTACTAAAATCAAAATAAGTTTCATCAATTCCTGTTCCCTTAATAGTTAGATTTTCAATATCCGCCAGTGGAATTGTATTCGTAAAATTGTATGTACCAGCACCGAATGAAAATATTTTTCCATTTGGATCTTCTGTTAAATAAATGATGAATTCGTCTTCAGAAAATGTTGCTTCTTCGAATGAAATAAGGGAAGTATCGACAAACTCTTCATCATTGTCACTACATGATGAAATAATGATAATAAATAGAAAGAAAAATAATTGGAATAATCTGGCAATTTTCATGTTGAATTCCTTTACATTTATTAATTCACTTAGTTTACACCTCAATCTATATTAAAATAAACAATTAATAATTTTCAGCAACTACGTTTATTTAATTTTGATCTAGTTTGTGACTAAAACTATGCTAAACCAAATTATTGTATTTAGCAGGTTTACTCTTTAATCTACAACTGTAGCGGTAACTGAAGGATATGCGGAGCATAAGCGGAGTAGAATAGCCGTTGATTTCCCAAGCCTAACTAAACAGATTGCAGAAACGCCAAAAACGTTGGATTTGGCTAAAGGCGTACAATGACCCTAATAATTGCTCTTAAAAATATCCCTTAAATACACAAGTATCAGAAATCTCTAATAAACCCTATTAGTATCTTGAATTAGTATCTGGTGGACAACAGAACAGGTGAGATTTTTGTTTATAGATATTTAGGTTAGTGGGGTGTAATATTTCAATTCATTCTGTGGCAATATTGTCTCTTGGAGAAACATAATCATCCTTATCATGGTTATTCTTAATAAGAAACAAATCAATAAAATTGTTGCTATGAACGAAGCTATTGAAGCAATGAAAACTGCTTTCGTTCAGTTAAGCAACGGAGAAGCAATCATTCCAACACGATTGAGCACGGATGTTCCAGATAAAAATGCCACATCACTGGTGATGCCAGCTTATTCATTGGACAGTCAATATTATACAGTAAAAGTAGTGTCGGTGAATTATTCCAATCCTCAAAAAGGGTTGCCATTACTTCATTCATCGGTTCAGGTTTTTGATGCTTCTAAAGGAAACATAGTGGCAACTTTAGATGGAGAATCTGTTACTGCCATTCGGACTGGTGCAGTATCCGGTCTGGCGACTGGTATGCTGGCAAAAAAAGACGCAAAGGTCGGCGCTGTTTTTGGTACGGGTGTACAAGCAAAATCACAGGTTGAAGCTATTTTAGCCGTGAAAAACCTGGAAAAGATACTGGTGTTCAGCCGCACTAAGGAATCAGCTAAATTATTTTGTAACCTCATTTATGATACCTTTGGTATTAAAGCCAGTACCGGGAATAAAGATTCATTAAAGGAAGCAGATGTGATCTGCACAGCTACACCATCAAAAAAACCGCTGTTTGATCATGGAGATCTCAACCTGGGAGTTCACATTAATGCCATTGGTTCCTTCAAACCTCACATGCAGGAAATTCCCGTTGAAACAGTTATTAATTCAAAAGTAATCGTTGATAAAAGAGAAACATGTACGGTGGAAGCTGGGGATCTTATCATTCCAGTAGAAGAAGGGAGATGGTCTTTTGATTTGGTTCATGGAGAATTGGGACAAGTAATTTCAGGAGAAGTCTCTGGAAGGGATTCAGAGGATGAGATTACATTATTCAAATCTGTGGGAAATGCTATTCAGGATTTGGCGTTGGCAAATATGATCATGAAAAAAATAAATCATGATAGAAGTTAATAAACTTAAGAATTGGAATCCGCCTGATGGATGGACAGAGTTCCAAACCATTGATGCTCATACAGAGGGAGAACCACTCCGAATTATTTTATCAGGATACCCGGAGTTAAAAGGGAAAACGCTTTTGGAAAAAAGAACTGATGCACAGAATCATTATGATGAATTACGAAAAGCAATCATCTGGGAGCCACGGGGACATGCGGACATGTATGGTGCTATCATCGTTGAACCGGACACAACCGGTGCAGATTTTGGTGTTATTTTCATTCATAATGAAGGCTACTCCACAGGTTGTGGTCATGCCGTTATAGCCCTAACAAAAGTCTTTGTGGAAACGGGATTGATTTCCATGAACGAACCAGAAACAGAAGTGAAAATGGATGTACCATCCGGATTCATTAAATCCTACGCAAAAGTTAAAAATGGACAGGTAACCGGAGTACGATTTGAGAATGTCCCGTCTTTTGTTCAATCACTTGATACAGAAGTTGATGTACCTGGACTTGGAATAATTAATTATGATCTTGCTTTTGGTGGTGCATTTTATGCTTTTGTAGATCTTGCACAACTTGATTTGGATTGCAAACCGGAATACCAAAATCAATTGATTGAGACCGGAATGAAAATAAAGCATGCGGTCATGGATTCGGTTGAAATGGTTCATCCCTTAGAACCAGATATGAATTTTCTTTATGGGACAATTTTCACTGGTGTATCAAAAGATCCTAATCATCACAGCCGAAATGTCTGTATTTTTGCGGAAGGAGAAGTGGATCGGAGTCCCACAGGAACCGGTGTCAGTGCCAGGGCAGCCATTCTCCATGCTAAAGGTGAGATTAAGGTGGGCGAGTCTATCATAATTGAAAGTATTATCGGATCGACCTTTTCAGTAAAGGTGGTTGCAACAACAACCTTTGGACATTACGATGCAGTGATACCTGAAGTCAGTGGCAATGCTTACATAACTGGAAAAAATACATTTTGGATCGATCAGGAAGACCCATTAAAAGATGGATTTATTTTAAGATGATGAAAACATCCGGACCCAAAATGCAGGATATAAATCAGTAATATGGAATACTACCAATCACTATTGTAAACCAGTGAGTGCTGGTAGATTTATAAATGACTAAACGATTAAAATTATTATTGGTTATTGCTGGATATATCTATTCTCAAGGAACCAGTGGTATTGATTCACTAAGCATTATTTCAGAAGACTGGTGTCATGATTTACCGCGTGCAGTTTATGCTAACCTTAAACGTGTAAATGTATCAAATAAATGGTTCGAAGTATATCGATTAGATAATGATGTTTTTGCAATATATGAACCACATCAATGGCAGGAAGTAATTTCATATTTGATTTTGGGAAGGGAAAAAGCCCTGCTTTTTGATACGGGAAATGGTATTGGGAAAATAAGTGAAATTGTTAATCAGCTTACTATCTTGCCGGTAGTTGTCCTTAATTCACATACACACTTTGACCATATAGGTGGTAATGCAGAATTCAGAGATATTCTTGCGATGGATACAGACTATACAAGAAATAATGTAGCGGGTTACACTAATGAACTCGTCCGAGAAGAAGTATCAGAAGAAGCAATTTGTGGTTCTTTGCCAGCTGAAATCAATCCTGCAACATATTATACTTCATCTTTTACAGTTAAGACATTCATCAAAGATGGTTATAAAATAGATTTAGGAGGCCGTATTCTTGAAGTATTGAGTACCCCAGGTCACACGCCTGATGCAATTTCACTTCTAGATTTAGACTTGGGATTACTTTGGGTGGGGGATATTTATTATGAGGGCCCCATCTGGTTATTTGTTCCGGAAACAGATTTGGATGTGTTTTATAATTCTGTGAAACGTCTTTGTAATATAGTTCCACACCTGAACACTTTGTATCCGGCACACAATAGCCCGATTGCTCAGCCTCAATCCTTATATGCGTTAAAAAAAGCATTAATTAATGTGCAGAATGGCACAAATTCTGGAAAAGCTATTTCTGGTGGTCGCGTAGAGTATATTTTTCAAGGATTTTCATTGATTATCAAATAACCTACGCCCAGTAGCAGGGTTTTTGTTTCGTCAACACTCTCCATTGGGCTCTGGTTTAAATTCATTTATTTTAATAAAAGAAAAATATTATTTCCTTAGTTTCATATATGAGAAAGCCGAGCCGGTTAATCATTGGGTTTTGGATATGGTTTTATTTCCTTTCTTGCAGCAGTGATGATGATGGGCCGACAATACCAGAAGAAACAGGCTCAACCTTGCCGAGTAGCATTATTTTTAAGGAAATACCAGTCGGAACTTTTACAATGGGTGGGACAACGATCCAGAATGATGCGCCTATTATTAGTGTAACCTTATCAGCATTTGCAATATCTGAAAAAGAGATTACAAACCAGGAGTATATAGACTTTTTAACTGCTGCATATGCGGATGGATGGATTACTGTATCCGCACAACAAACTAGCGATCCTTGCGGCACCTATACAGAAAACATGGTTATCGGAGCAGGAAACGCTCCACATGCAGGAGAAGTATTTTTGCAATTAGGAGAAACGGGTGGATGTACAAGTGGCGGAGAAGAAGAACATATAAATAACAGAAGCTGGATTTCGTTCAATACTTCAAGCCATACGTTTGAATTGTTAGATGACACAAAAGCCACTTGGCCAGTAAACTGGGTAAAATGGTATGGTGCCGATGCTTTTGCCCAATATTATACCGCTAGGTTACCCACCGAAGCGCAGTGGGAATGTGCAGCACGAGGAGGCCAACAATTAGAGTATCCAACAAATGACGGAACGCTGGATTTGACAAAGGCCAATTATAATGGCGATACACCAGGTGTCTACAATCCAAATGGACATAGCGTAACTGTAGGTTCTTATCCAGCCAATCCTTACGGGTTGTATGATATGGGCGGAAACGTTTGGGAATGGTGCCAGGATTATTATGGTGAATCATTTTATACGGACGGAGCAGTAAATCCAGTCAACACTTCAGCAGGTCCAAATAATAAAAGAGTCAGGCGTGGCGGTTCCTGGAATTATCATTCGGCAACTTTACGGACCTATTCGAGAGCTTCTGATTCTGAAAATAGGGGCAATAATCATTTCGGTTTTAGAATAGTCAAGCAAGCTGAATAAAAAGAAGAACATTTGGCTGGTTAGGATATTGTTGGTTGCTAATTAAATAGTGGAATTCAGCCAAAAAACTGGTAGAATTTTATCGACGGGAGATCGTCGAGAAAATTCTTGACATTTTGCCGCGGAGGATATTACGTTCACCGTCGAGAGTTAGTTCTCTTTGCTTTTTTAACTAAACTAAAGGAGGAATCCAATGGCAGAAACTGTCAAAGCATGTGGTGTCAGTAAAGAAAGTGGTTACTTATATTACCTCGGTAAAGATGGGAACGTTTGGCGTTCTAAAATGGCCCGTGCCGGAAAAGGCGGCGGCAATGCTGAAAAAGTAGCAGATGCTGGCGTTACGCGCGAATCAGGTTATCTTTACTTCATTGATAAAAATGGTGATGTAGCTCGCGCAAAAATGGCTCGGGGTCGTAAATAGATTCCTGACCAGATTTGGATAAAAGGCCTCGAAATTTTGGGGCCTTTTTTTTAATAATTAACACTGTACTGGAGATTACACTATTTCTGCCAGTAAGATAAAAAACACTTTATGGTGTATACTTAATTTGATTAATTTTACGATCGTGCTTCGCGTAACAATATTAACCCTCTTATTATTTATAACTAGTTGTACGGCTCTTCGGCCTAAAATATGGTCCAAGGATAGAGATATTAGAGACATTATCACTTCTATTCCTGAAGAAGTAAGGAAACTGCCGATAGAATCAAAAGAACCAATTGTTCAGTCAAACCCGACCGTTTTGGATGGTTATATTAAATCACTACCGAATGGCTGGGTATTGGCCCGGGAGCCAATCTCAGATTGGAATTCCAGTCTCTCTGCGGTGATGGGCTATTTCCCCGATTCGCTATCTGTAGCGGAATTCTGGGATGATCCTTTAACACTAAAATCCGGATTCCGTATACCTGTAAGACGAGCAAAAATGATGTATGAGTATACGACCAGAATGACCATTGAGCGGATAGAACTGCGCTTCATCAATATAGATTTTATTTATAGTATTACGAATATTGAGGCCTCACATTATAAACTTGAAAGTATTCATAAAACTATCGAACTGAAGAATATTGGATTTCCACAGGTGACTACCGATGATGTTTTGCAGCATAAAATAATGATGACCTATGGACCACCAAACGAATTCGATGGTACGTGGCATCGCTACCAAGACACAAAAACGGAAATGAATGTACGTGTATTGGATGACTGGAATTTGGCCATAAACCTACGTGGACTTATTGTAGAGAGTGATCTGCGGAGAGCGATCGAACAGGTATATTCCGAGCAAGGCATCGAGTATAAGAAAATACAGCTCATGGAGAGCTTCGACCTCTAAACTATTTTTCGGCTGACGGTTTCTAGGCCGACCCTTTATGATTCATAGGTTATTATTAATATGTTTATCAGTACCATTCGTTTGGGCTAACCAGCAACCAATTGTTTCCGCTATCGAGTTCAAAGGCCACCTTATTACAAAAGATTACATTATTGAACGCGAGATTCAGCATCCGATCGATGTTCCCCTGGACAGTGCCGTTGCCCGTATGGACCGTGAGCGGATATATAATCTGGGCATTTTTGCGGATGTGACTTGGCGGGCAATACCACTGGAAGATCTAACTGTTATTTTGGAATATAAAGTTATTGAAACATCCTTGCGGATCCTGCCTGGAGGAGGACCGGTATATGAGGAGGATTATGGCTGGTCATTTGGCGGAATGCTGCGGATCAATAATTTTCGGGGTAGAAATGAGAAATTTATGCTGGGTGGATCTACAGGTGCACGACGGGCCTATTTTTTTACGTTTAATAATCCCTGGATCGTAGGTGACCATGTTTCGCTGGATGTTATGACTGGCAAGAGCATTACCGCACATCCGTTTTTGCCTTATGAACGAAACGTGACCACTGCAGAAATTAATTTAGGTCGTTATTTTGGTTACAACCATAAGGCCAGAGTTGGGTTCGAGTGGGAAAAGAAAACATTTAGCAATGATGAGGACACATTAGAATATTATTATATAGCTCCTCAGGGTAGCTATATATATGATACACGGGATATTTATCGTGATCCAAGTAAGGGAATATTAATTGTGCAAGGATTTTATAGTCATGTTGAATTTAACAGCGATAAACAAAATATTTGGTGGAGTCAATCCTATAGTTTTTACCACTTACTGGTTAAAAGCAAACGCAAAATGACAGCAGCATTTAATGTATCCTATTTGACAGCATTTGGTGATGTGGATGAAGTATGGGTATCATGGTTAGGCGGTGTGAAAACAGTTCGAGGTTGGTCAATTCCTAATAGTACAATTTATACGAATGTTGATAATGCCTATCGTTTCGGAAACCATTTCGCTATCATATCTACTGAATTACGTCAAACGATTATTCCCACCTCTGTTTTCACAACCGATCTATTTAATTGGAAGCAGGAATATGGCTTGAGTGCTATTGCTTTTATTGATGTAGGGTTTATCAATAGAGAGCGGAAAAAGCTATTTGGTGAATTACCAATGGCTGGTATTGGATTTGGGTTTCGGATCCCGGCGCCGATGATAGGTACGATTGGGTTAGATTATGGCTGGGGGTACAGAGACGGCGAATTTATTGACCAAGTACTGCACCTGGTCATTGGTCAAAAATTCTGATCTAGTTTTTCTTCCTGAAAATAATCGCTTTTTCAAAGCGATTTTCAGTACCATTTCGAATCCGGCTGATATTACTTCGATGGGTATAGATGATGACCCATGGTACAAGTAGGCTAAAGACAACAAGAGAAAGATTGGGACTGATCAGCCCCAACCGTGGCAGAATTAAAATAATAATCGGCAGAGCAATAGCTGCAGATATTGATCCTAGTGAAACATAACCAGTGGTAGTAATAACCGCAACGCCTACTAATAAACATAATGGGAATACAAGGGGGAATAAAGCAAGTAAGACCCCAATCAGTGAACCAACACCTTTGCCACCCTTAAGCCCAGAAAATATCGGAAAAATATGGCCGAATACTGCTGCAAAACCGCACAAAATTTGAACTAAACCTTGATCAGGAACCGGTAGTTGCTGAAAAATTTTGGTGGCGTATACAGCTGTTGGCAGCCAGCCTTTAAATATATCAAATACCAATACGAAAAGGGCATATTTCCAGCCTAAAACTCGAAAAACATTGGTGGCACCTGCATTGCCGCTGCCATGTCCTCTGATATCAATATTTTTTGTTACACGCGTTACAACAACGCTGGTGGGAAATGATCCCGTCATATAGCTGGCTAATAACAATATAACCAGTTCGATCATACGGTTACCGTTTAGGAATTAGTTTAAAAAACAAGGGCACAACTGTCTAAGAATTCCTACGTGTCCAACGGACTTTTTTCTGGCGCCAGCAGCCCCCCTGAGATTACTGCCTTCAATCCTTCCTCGACTGTAAGGTCAGCTTCAATCGCATCTTTTTTTGGAATAATGATGAAAACACCGGATGTAGGATTTGGAGTAGTGGGCACAAATACATGATAGTATTCTTTACCGGATCCATCTATGCTCTCTCCTGTAACAAAACTGATTGTCCATAATCCCTGCCGCGGATATTGGATATAGATAACACGCTGATAATTTTCTGTTTGTGTCGCACCTGAGAAAGCATTAGTAATTTGTTTTATGGTGTTATAGATATTGTTTACCAGAGGTATTGATGAAATTAATCGCTCTCCCCACGAAAACAAACGCCGCCCAAGAACATTCGTTACGAAGATTCCCAATGCAAAAATAATTAGCAGCGTTAGTATTAGTCCAAAACCAGGAATTTCTAAATTGACCCTTGCCATAATAGGTGCAGTAAGCTGATCGAGAAATACAATTATGATTTTAATGATGTAAAAGGTGAGTGCTATTGGTACTATTGCAAATAGACCGGCAAATGTAATGCGTTTAAAAAATACCCACATGTTTTTGGTATATCGAATCTAACTACAAGGCGCCTTCCAGTTCTAATAGAAATACCTTCGTTTCTACGCCACCTCCAAAGCCGCCAAGCTTTCCGCTATGTGTCAATATGCGATGACAAGGTATAATTATTGGTATGGGGTTATTGGCGTTTGCGCTCCCTACTGCACGGACCGCTTTCGGATTACCGGTCTGTTCAGCAATAGTTTTATATGAAGCTGTTTTACCATAGGGAATATTAGCTACCTTTTTCAATACTTTTTTATAATAGGGAGGTGCTATCAGGTCCAATTTTAGTTCAAACGTCATCCTTAATGAACTAAAATACTCGTTTAACTGATTGATAGGATCAGTTAATTCATTGTCATCTCGTTTTATTTTTTCCTGGGGGTAGACAGTTTGCAAATACTGTTTGAAAGGCGCATGATTCGAAAACATTACCCGCCTTACTCCATTATTTGATTTGGCAATGCCTAATAGACCAATAGGAGATGACATTGCGCTGTAGAATATCATAAGGTGGATTGGAATTTATTAATATTCTTGTATTAGAGGGACAGTGGAGTTATTTGCCAGCGTGCAACCGCACCACTAAAGGGCAGGCTACAAAAATACTGGAATATGTACCTACGATTACCCCAACCATCATGGCGAACGCGAAAAGATTTATTACTTCACCGCCAAATAACCAAAGTACAAGGACAACAATAAAAGTTGTGACTGAAGTAATAATTGTCCGGCTCAAAGAATCATTTATACTGTGGTCAACTACCTGTGTATAGGTCAGTCGTTTCATGGATTTTACATTTTCACGTATGCGATCAAAAATAACAATGGTGTCATTTAGTGAGTATCCAACAATAGTGAGAAAAGCTGCTATAATGGGTAATGATATTTCATAACCCATAATAGAAAAAATACCAAGCGTTACAAATACGTCATGCGCCAGAGCCGCAATGGCACTTAAAGCAAAATTAAATTCGAACCGAATAGAAATATAAAACAATATTAATCCCAGCGCAGAAATAATGGCCAAAATGGCTTTATTACTAAGTTCAGCGCCGATTTTGGGTCCCACCTTTTCGATTGAAAGAATGAAGTCACTTTCCACTTCAGGAACTTTATAAGGAAAGGACTTCCTGAGATGAGCGATAATTCTTTGGGCGAAGTTCGCAGGCTCTTTATCCAGGTGCGGTATACGGACGGAAATATCCCTTGTACTGCCAAACTGTTTTATTTCTGTTTTACTCAAATCAAATGGCTGACCATCTATAGATACAGTACTCATTGCTGAACGGATATCATTCACATCAACCGGGTCAGTAAAATGAACGGCGAGGAGAGTACCCCCTTTGAAGTCAATACTTAATAATGGTCCGCCCGCTAGTATTAAGGAAATGATACCGGCACCGATTACTGCACCAGATACGTATAATCCTAGGCGGGATTGTGCCATAAACTGTATGCTAGTTTCTTTAATGAGTCTCATATACTTAGTTTATTTAGACCTCTGCGTTCGGTGAACGAATTAAAAATTGTGCGGGTGACAAAAATAGCTGTAAACATGGATATCATAATTCCCCAGAATAATACCGTTGCAAAACCTTTTATGGGACCAGTGCCAAATTGATAGAGTACGAGTGCCGCCACCAATGTGGTAACATTCGCATCAATAATTGTAGTTAGTGCGCGAGCATAACCGCTGTCAATTGCTGTACGAGGTGTTTTCCCTTTCCTTAATTCCTCCCGAATTCTCTCAAATATAATAACATTGGCATCTACAGACATTCCTACTGTTAGTATCAAGGCGGCAATACCCGGCAATGTTAGTGTAGCACCAAGGGATGCCAAGACAGCAAGTACCAATAGGATATTCCAGATCAATGCAAAATCTGCAATTAAGCCTGAGAGCTTATAATAGACCGGTATAAATACCAGGACTAGCGCGAGACCAAGAAGGACAGAATACGTTCCTGCTTTAACAGAATCAGCACCGAGGGATGGCCCGACAATTCTTTCTTCAATTATTTTTACTGGCGCTGGTAAAGCACCGGCACGAAGTACAATGGCAATGTCTTTAGCTTCATCCATGTTTGCGAAACCTTCGATCAGTGTGCCACCATCTGTTATCTTTGTTCGGATTGATGGCGCCATATGCACTTTTTTATCCAAGACAATAGCTATGCGTCGGCCGATATTTGCTCCAGTGATCCGGGACCACGTCTGCGCTCCTTCACTATTCATGTCGAGCAAAACTATTGGTTGCCCAACAGCACTTGACCCTTGGCCACCAATCGTCGCATTCGCTTCTTCGATGACACCACCAGTTAGATCAGCATCATGTTCCAGATAATACATGTAAACCAGTGGTTCTTCCAGTCCCGTATTTGTTGTAAAACTCTCCGCTTCGGGGGCAAAAAGAAAACGACCATTTCCTAGAGAAAGTTTATCCTGAACTTCAGGTTTATTAATGATTTTCTTAATCGCATATAAATTCTTTTCCGGTACAGCAATATTGTTTCCTAGGGCCCGCAGCATGGAAGAAAAGGGCCGTTCCTGAAAAATATTTTGATCTACCACAACTGCTGTGTCGCCGCTTTCTGCATCCTCTGAACTCAATCCATCTTCGCCGAAAAGTTCCCTAATGGAAATAGTTTGGTCATTACTGACTGCTAACTCTCCATCCTCGGTCTGTGCCTGTTTACCCCCAACTACAGCGGCCAAGGCCTCTAATTCCTCATCTCCTTTGACAACTTTGTCGATCTGTGATAAAATGTCGTTAGTAACTTCTGGGGATTTGACCAGGAAAAATTCCAATTGTGCAGTGCTTTGCAGCAGTGCCCGCGCTCTTTCGGAATCTTGAACCCCAGCTAATTCTACAATGATACGTCGATTACCTTGTTTTTGGATTGTTGGTTCAGAAACACCAAATTGATCAACTCGGTTTTGTAGTATTTCCAAGACGCGGTTGATAGCGTCATCTGCCTGCTCTCGAATGCTGTTTAGTATGTCTTCAGCTTTGGCACCATAATCCACGTTGTAGTATCGCGGTAATCGCAGTCCATTCTCACTTATCTTTTCAGTAAATACAGTAAAAAATTTTCGCTGAGGGTTTTCAGCCAGGATATTTCGAACGTCATTCACTGTACGTTCAAATTTTGCATCCTTATTAATAGCTAGAGTCGTAACGAGCGTTGGCAGGTCCACTTCCAGAACAATGTAAATACCTCCCTTGAGATCCAGACCTTGCTTAATAATTTTATTTTCGAGAGTTTCGAGTGTACCGGATTCCCGCATATCTTCAATATCCTCAGACGATAATTGCTGATATTTAACAGAAGGCCACAGCATTACCAGTGCCCAAGCCAGAATTATACCAATGATGATATACCGTGGTGTAAGGTTTTTAGACATTTTATCTATCGAATTGCTTTTCTATGAAAAAAGCCTGCGAATATACCGTGCATAGAAATGAGGTGCCAAATTATATTTCCACCAAGAAAATTCAAGATAACACCTTCAATTTCTGCCCGACTTCAGTGAATGCATCTACCGCTTCATCTAGTTGATGAATTTCCATTGCTGCAGATATTTGAACGCGAATTCTTGCTTCCCCCTTGGGCACAACAGGATAGAAAAAGCCGATCACATAAATACCTCTTTCTAATAATTCAGCAGCCATATTTTGGGCCAGAATGGCGTCATAGAGCATAACTGGTACTATGGGATGGTCACCCTCCTTAATATCAAATCCAGCAGCCCTTATTTTTCCCCGGAAATAGAGCGTATTTTTTTCCAGTTTATCACGGAGAACTGTGGTAGCTGAAAGCATATCAAACACCTTTATACCAGCAGCTACAATGCTAGGTGCTAAGGTATTGGAGAAAAGATAGGGTCGCGAGAGTTGCCGCAGCATATCGATAATTTCTTGTCTCCCGGTCGTAAAACCCCCTGAAGCACCTCCCAACGCCTTTCCCAGTGTAGAAGTCCATACATCCACTTTATCCATCACGCCATGATATTCTGCAGAACCACGCCCGGTCTGGCCTATAAATCCAGTGGCGTGAGAGTCATCTACCATGACCAAGGCGTCATATTTATTTGCCAATTCGGTAATTTCATCTAGCTTGGCAATATAGCCATCCATGGAAAAAACGCCATCCGTAGCAATCATTCGCAGGCGGTTATCCTGTGCTGCCTGAAGTTTGATCTCCAGATCGGCCATGTCACTATTATTATAACGAAATCGTTGAGCTTTGCAGAGTCGAATTCCATCTATGATGGAGGCATGATTCAAGGCGTCTGATATTATTGCATCATCTTGTTCTAATAATGTTTCAAATAGACCGCCATTAGCATCAAAACATGATGTGTACAGAATGGTGTCTTCGGTGTCGAAAAATTTTGAAATCTTTCGTTCCAGTTCCTTATGGATGTCCTGTGTACCGCATATAAAGCGAACAGAAGACATACCGAAACCATGATTTTCCAGTGCATCTTGCGCAGCAGCTTTTATTTCTGCATTATCCGATAAGCCCAAATAGTTGTTGGAACAAAAATTGAGGACTTCGCCGCCTTCACGGGTAGCAATTCTAACACCTTGTGGTGTGGTAATTGTTCGTTCTTTTTTATATAGACCTTCTGCTTTTATTTCAGCCAATTTAGCACTGAAAATATTCTCTGGTTTGTTCATACTAATCCCAGTTTAGTATTACTTTACCGCATTGACCGGTATCAACCATTTCAAAAGCTTGTTGGAAGTCCTCAGCTTTAAATTTGTGGGTAATAATTGGTAACACATCCAAGCCACCACGTATGAGCTGGGTCATTTTGTACCATGTTTCAAACATCTCTCTGCCGTAAATACCTTTTATTTTGAGACCTTTAAATATGATATTATCCCAATTGACCAATGTGTCATTAGGCAATATACCCAGGAGCGCAATTTTTCCACCATGATACATGGTGCGAATCATGTCCTGTAAGGCACTGGGATTGCCTGACATTTCCAAGCCAATATCGAATCCACTGGAAATTTTCAATTCGCTGAAACAATCTTCAATTTTTTCATTCTGAATATTCACAATTCTATCGGCACCCATTTTAGTAGCCAGTTCCAGACGATAATTATTGATGTCACTCACTACAACATTGCGCGCACCAAGGTGTTTGCATATGGAGGTTGCCATACAGCCGATTGGGCCTGCCCCAGTTATTAGAACGTCTTCTGCTACCATACTGAAGCTCAAAACACAGTGTACTGCATTGGCCAGCGGATCAAAAAAGGCGGCAACGTCCGTATCAATATCATTGTGTACAGGCCATACGTTGCTTTCCGGTAACGTCATGTATTCAGCAAAAGCACCATCACGTTGGATGCCAATACCAATCGTTTTATGACACAGGTGTCGTGACCCGGCGCGGCAGTTACGGCAATAACCGCAGGTTATATGGCCTTCACCAGAGACTATATCACCTTTTTTATAATGGGTTACCCCCAGACCTATCTCTTCAACAACTCCTACGAATTCATGACCGATAATTAACGGTAACTTAATGGTTGATTGGGACCATTCATCCCAGTGATATATATGCAGATCGGTACCACAAATCCCCGTTTTTATAATTTTTATCAGTACATCATTGGTGCCAATTTCAGGTATTGGCATTTGTTCCAGCCAAAGACCCTCCTCTGGAGATTTTTTTACTAATGCTTTCATGAAACTCATAGTGAGAACATAATAAAATTTAGCAATGTTATCATTGTCTTAAAATTTATGCAAATTGCAATGTATTACTAACTTGAATAATATGATATTTAGGGATGTAACCAGCTTGTTAAACCTTGGAGAGACAATTAAATTTATCTTGTTTTCTTGATACATAATACAATCCTTAAATCTGCAATATGACCAAAATTATTGCCCTAACGAATCAAAAAGGCGGTGTTGGTAAAACAACTTCAGCAGTTAATATTGCTGCAAGTTTGGCCGTGAGTGAGATCAAAACGTTATTGATTGATATGGACCCCCAGGCAAATACCACCACCGGTATAGCAAAAATTATTGAAAAGCGCGCCGAAAATACCATTTATGAGACATTGGTGGATGAAATACCAATTAAAGATACTATTACAAAAACTACCTTTAATTATCTTGATGCAATTCTATCAACGAATGACCTGGTCGGCGCAGAGATTGAATTGGTTAGTGTTATCGCCCGGGAATTAGAACTGAAAAAAGCATTGGAAAAGGTCAAAAGGATATACGACTATATAATCATTGATTGTCCCCCTTCACTGGGTTTACTCACACTTAATAGCCTTACGGCTGCTAATGCTTTAATTATCCCTATTCAGGCAGAGTATTATGCATTGGAGGGACTGGGTCAGCTGCTGAATACCATTCGATTGGTACAACAGCATTTAAACAAGAATTTGAAAATTGCGGGTGTTTTAGTTACAATGTTTGATGGTCGATTGAACTTATCTAAACAAGTACTTGGTGAGGTAAAAGGTTATTTTGGTGATAAATTATTTAATACGGTCATTCATCGCAATGTACGACTGGGTGAGGCACCTAGTTTTGGGAAACCGGCATTATTATACGATGCCAATTCAGTAGGAGCGCAGGATTATATGACACTAGTAGAGGAGATAATTACAAATGGCTGCTAAACGGTTGGGAAGAGGTCTTGAAGCATTGATACATGGTCCCGAAAAGGCGGATTTAGGCCGTCCAGGAGTAACAGAGATGCCTATAGAAAATATTGTTGCTAATCCACTGCAACCCCGGAAAGACGGTCTGGATGAAAAAAGTCTTGAGGAATTAATCGCGTCAATTAAGCAAAAGGGTGTGATAACACCGATTACTGTTCAACAGGACGAAGATAACTTTATTCTTATTGCTGGAGAACGACGGTTACGCGCATCCAAGTTGGCGGGGTTAAAACAGATACCAGGCTATGTGATAACTATTTCAGATGAATCTGAAATGATGGAAATAGCATTGATCGAAAATATTCAGCGTGAAAATCTCAATCCGATCGATGAAGCAGAAGGGTATGCAATTCTACAAAGCAAATTCAACCGTTCACAGAGTGATATAGCAAGTGCAGTGGGTAAAAAGCGGGTCACAATTTCAAATGCATTACGGTTATTAAAATTACCTAGTGATATAAAAAATAGTCTTCGGGACAGAAAGGTTTCAGCTGGTCACGGCCGTGCAATTTTAATGATGAAAACAGCAGCAGGAATGATGAAACTATATAAGATGATTATCGAAGAGGCTCTTAGTGTACGGGCGGCTGAGGCGATTGCTAAAGGTCAATCAACCAAAAAGTCAAAACACACTAGCAGGAAATCACTTGTGACCAATCCCCAGATAAGGAGTGTTGAAAATGAACTTATTACGGTCCTGGGTACAAAAGTCCGTCTGCATTATTCCAAAAAAGGTGGGAAGATTGAAATACAATTTTTTTCTGATGATGATTTGGATAGGGTATTAGATTTATTAAGGTCAATAGAATAAACTAGCAATGAAGCCCGATAAATACACTGTATTGCTTATCCCTGATAACGAATCCGCGGGCAAAAGTTTTACATTTAGACGCCGCTGGTTTGTTTTGATCGTTACAATGACTATTGCAATAATTACCTCAATCGGAGTTGCGGGATACTTTTTTATTCCTCGAGCTTTAGATTATCAAAGAATGAAAAGTGGGTATAATGAATTGGTGACAGAAAGATCTAAAGTTATGAATTTATACCATGATCTACAGCGCTTGCAACAGATGGAAGGATTATTGCGGAAGAACCTTGGTGCGGATCTGGAACTATCTGGATATGAAGAAAATCTTGGCGGTTTGGTGGAAAATGATGCAAAAAGCGATGATGTAAAATATTCAACAGATCGAATCAGTAATATTCCCACTAAAGCGCCTATTGATGGTTATGTAACCCAGCGGATGGTAGTTCGACCTCATGCTTGGAAAAATAATCATTATGGGATCGATATTTCCGTTCGGGAGGGAGACCCCGTTGTAGCCTCAGCAGCAGGTATAGTTATATTTTCTGGTTGGTCAACAGATTTAGGTAATATGGTCATACTTTTTCATGGAAATGACTATTTTACATTTTATGGCCATAATCAGGTAAATCTCATCAAGAAACGAGATATTGTAAAGCGCGGTGATGTTATATCACTTGCAGGAAATACTGGTATATCTTCTGGACCACATTTACATTTCGAAGTGTGGGAAGGATCAATTCCTTTGGATCCATTAGAATTCTTCCCCGAGTATAAAGATAAAGATTTAAGCGCAGAATAGTATGGCAAAGATCGATTTCAAAAATGTTCAGACGATGATTGGTGCCGAAGCAGTTATAAATGGTCCAATTACATTGCGTGGCGGAATCATTGTATATGGTAAAGTCTATGGGGATATCCATACGGATGGACCGGTACGTATTACCATATCAGGAGAGGTAATAGGTGATGTCCAGGCCAGCGATGCGCACATTGGCGGTAGTATACAAGGCAATATTACCGTTTCTAATAGAATAGTCCTTGGTCGCAAGTCAGAGTTGAAAGGGGATTTGATTTACCACAGTCTTGTAATAGAAGATGGTGCACAATTCGAGGGATCTTGCAGCGTTATCGGTGTTAAAAAGGATACGTCAGATTCGTTAGTATCCGAAGAGAAACTCCGGTTTACTATGGCCTCACCATCTTCTGAGCCAAATGCCTGATCCAAAGGAATCTTTCCCCAATCGATCTTTTTATTATTTTCAACAATTTTTAGCTAAATCAGGTCCAGCCGCCTCTGCATCCTATGCACTTATTGGTGCCGTATTGGTGTTTGCTCTTGTTGGGTATTTTATTGATAATCATTACCAGTCATCACCCTGGTTTACCCTGGGTGGTACATTCCTAGGCCTATTAGTTGGGTTTTATCAGCTGGCAAAAACAATTTGGCCAAAATAAATGATGAAATTAAACATGTATATTAGTATGTTTTGTGTCGGCACCTGGGGATTGTTAAGTGCCGGTCTTCCGGAGTATGGAAAAGAGATATTTCTAGGTATGGTTTTACCCTGGCTCATATCATTAATTTCTATTTCAAAAACCCATTTTGTATATAATATAAACCCGGAGAAACTTATAAAACATATGACTACAGCAATGTTGATGAAGATGTTGTCTTATGGTCTCTTATTGGTAATAATGTTCACTTTTATATCTTTTAATCCCTTGCCATTTATAATTAGCTTTACCGGTTATTTTTTAGCGCTGCACATAACAGAAGCATTTGTATTAAGATATATTTTTAAAGAAAAATCAATATAAATGGTCATTGATGTATTATGGTAGTTAGTTCTGATGGGCAAGAATCAGGTGGTGCAATGGAACAGGTTGGTGATAATATTATCCACCACGTCTCAAATTCTGATATACACCATCCAATATTCCCTTTACCTCATTTATTCAATATTGACATGTCTGTTACCAAACATGTACTTATGTTATGGATTGTTGCCTTAACTGTTGGTTTTGTTGTGATCCTTCCTATTCAAAGATATGTTCAACAGCGCAGAATAATACCGACTGGACTTATGAATTTGCTCGAAATAGTAGTTTCCTTTGTCCGTGACACAATAGTGAAACCCAATGTAGGACCAAAGTGGGTGAATAGCTGGGCACCCCTGATTCTAACTTTTCTATTTTTCATATTTTTTGCCAATGCGATTGGTATGATCCCGATTTTCGATGTATTGGGTCTAGTAAATAGATTTGTATTTCATGTTCCAGCTGATGATAGCCATAATTTTATCAATGGATTACTTCATGGCGGACCAACGGCTACAGGTAATTTCAATGTGACAGCTGCGTTGGCAATTATTACTTTCCTATCTATTATTATTGCTGGCACCAAGGCACATGGATTTATACAGCACTGGAAGAATCTTGTACCGCATGGATTACCGGGTTTCGTATATATAATCCTTATTCCAATTGAAATCATCGGAATGTTTGTAAAACCCTTTGCATTAACAATGCGCTTAGCGGCCAATATGACTGGTGGTCACATTGCGCTGCTGGCAATACTATCTTTCATGGCCATATTTGCGGATATGTTTCAAAGTGTATTTGCCGGACTTGGTGTTGCCCTAATATCTGTTCCCCTGGCAGTTGCTATTTCAGGACTGGAAATAATTGTAATTATAGTACAGGCGTATGTATTTACGCTGTTATCGGCTGTGTTTATTGGCATGGCCATTAAAGTGCATCATTAAATAAAAAAACATGGAGGTATAATAATGGAAGTTCTTCATTATCTTGGAGCAGCTATTGGCCTTGGCCTTATTGTTATTGGCGCTGGATTGGGAATTGGTCGGTTGGCAGCAGCAGCAGCAGATGGGATTGCTCGTCAACCAGAAGCAACAGATCAGATTACTGGTGCCGTAAACTTGCCACTCTTTCTACTCGAAGGTGTGGCTATTTTGGCAGAAGTATTTGTACTCCTCATTGTATTAATGAAATAAGCAGTAATTAAAAACATTACAAGAGGAGCCAAGTATGGATAATCCCCTAGTTCAATTGGACCCAGGTCTATTCGTCTGGACAATTATTACGTTCCTGATATTACTTGGTGTTTTAACCAAGTTTGCTTGGAAACCGCTATTAAAAGTGCTGGAGACCCGTGAAAATGAGATTTCGCAATCTCTTAAAGATGTGGAAAAAGCAAAACAAGAGTTGGAGCGTCTCAGTGCAGAAAGTGATGAAATAATTGCCAAATCCCATTCAGAAGCACAGGGAATAGTGAGTGAGGGTAAAAAAGCAGCTGAGCGATTAACAGCAGCCACTCTAAATAAAGCAAAAGAAGAAGCAATGGCTAATTTGTCTGCGGCAAAAGACCAAATAAAAATAGAGCGCGATAAAGCGATTGTAGAAATAAAAGGTGAAGTTGTAAACCTTTCACTTTCTATTGCTGAGAAGTTGGTGAATAAAAATCTTAGTAAAGAAGATAATAAATCACTTATCGATGAATCATTGAAAAATGTGAAGGGGTATGAAGCATAGATCAAATTCAAAAAATATGGCTGCTGCACTTTTAGTAGTTGCCAGGAAAATTGATGCTGTGGATGAAGTCCAAAGGTCAATAAAACTGGTATTAGAATTATTGAAAAAAGATGCACAATTCCGTGCTTTTATGCAGTCCAAACGATTCACAACTGAACAAAAAACAGAGGTAATTAGATTCGGTTTACAGGATGCTTGTCATCCAATACTACAGGAATTACTCATTATTGAGATCGATGAAAATCCAACTATTCTATTGCGTGATCTATCGTATTTCTTTGATGCTATGGCAAAAGAAGAGTTGAATATTGTACCGGTGACAGCTCATGTAGCAGATGAATTATCCGTTGATGAAGTAGCGGATTTACAAAAAACACTGGAAGAGAGTATTGGAAAAAATACTGAATTGGATTTAATAGTTGATCCAAGCTTGTTGGGGGGTATAAAACTAAGGATTGATAATACGTATCTAGACGCTTCAATAAGAGCTAGAATGGATAATCTAAGGAGAGATTTACTCCAATAATCATTTTCATTAAGGAATATTATGGAAATAAAGACAGAAAACATTACAGCATTATTAAAAGAACAAATCGCAAAGTTTGAGGGCACCGTTGAGGTTAGTGAAGTTGGAGAAGTGATATCAGTTGGCGATGGTGTAGCGCGGGTGACTGGTTTAGAGAATGTAATGAGTTCAGAATTAGTTGAACTACCAAATGATACTTTTAGCATGGCGCTAAATCTGGAAGAAGATAATGTTGGTTTGGTACTATTTGGTGATAGTAGCCTTGTGAAAGAAGGTGACCTTGCCAAGCGCACTGGTCGAGTAGTTGAGGTGCCGGTAGGGGAAGCAATGGTAGGTCGTGTAGTCAACTCATTGGGTCAACCCATTGATGGTAAAGGGGCGATAGATGCGAAAGATTCTTTACCGATCGAACGAAAGGCATTGGGCGTAATGGCACGTCAACCGGTGAAGCAACCGCTTCAAACAGGTATAAAACCTATTGATAGTATGATTCCTATTGGACGCGGACAGCGTGAATTGATCATTGGTGACCGTCAAACTGGAAAAACAGCCATTGCAGTTGATACAATCATCAACCAAAAATATACTCATGAGACAGAAGATCCAGTTTTTTGTATTTATGTAGCCATAGGTCAGAAAGGATCAACCGTTGCTTCAATCGTGGCTGAACTTGAATCCAATGGATCGATGGATTATACCACTGTTGTTGCTGCAAATGCATCTGATGCTGCTCCATTACAATTCATTGCTCCATATTCTGGGTGTGCCATGGGAGAGTATTTTCGCGATAATGGCAAGCATGCTCTAATAATTTATGATGATCTATCTAAACAGGCAGTTGCTTATCGGCAAATGTCGCTTGTGTTGCGTAGACCCCCGGGCCGTGAAGCGTATCCGGGAGATGTGTTTTATCTCCATAGCCGCCTGCTGGAACGTGCTTCCAAATTATCAGATGACCTGGGCGGTGGTTCACTGACTGCACTACCCATTATTGAAACACAGGAGGGTGATGTTGCCGCTTATATTTCTACGAACGTGATATCCATTACAGATGGTCAGATCTATCTGGAGACAAATTTATTTAACTCTGGTGTGCGTCCGGCTATTGATGTGGGTCTATCCGTTTCGCGGGTGGGTGGTAATGCACAAATTAAAGCGATGAAGAGTATTGCCGGCACCTTGCGGTTGGATCTGGCGCAGTTCAGGGAACTGGAAGCATTTTCCAAATTCGGTTCTGATTTGGACAAAGCTACTTTAGCGCAATTAACCCGTGGAGCATGTATGGTGGAGATACTTAAACAGAAACAATATTCGCCAATGGATGTGGATAAACAAATCGCGATAATATTTGCCGGTACCAAAGGACATCTAGATGATATTCCAGTAGACAAAATTGCAGAATTTGAAACGGGGCTTTTTGATTATCTTGATGCCAATAATACGAAGGATTTAAAAGTCATTCGGAATGAAGGTACGATTACTGATGAAGTGGGTGACGCTTTGGAAAAAGCAATTAGTGACTTTAAGAAAGGATTCATGGCCTAATAAAATAATGGCTAATCTTAAGGACATACGGGATCGCATTAAATCTGTAAGAAGTATACAAAAAGTAACTAAGGCGATGAAGATGGTAGCGGCGGCCAAAATGCGTAAAGCTCAGGGACGAATGGAACAGGCTCGACCATATACCCATCGCTTAACAGAAGTAATTCATCATCTATTACCAGATGTT
>Ga0257113_1000120_pt1 | contig 22587 bp, 19 predicted proteins | sample LP_taG_4_FD_191568 | JGI IMG/M metagenome (GOLD analysis project Ga0257113, IMG submission 191568) | Marine microbial communities from Northeast Subartic Pacific Ocean, Canada - LP_J_2015_P26_2000m | ecosystem: Environmental > Aquatic > Marine > Oceanic | place: Canada: Northeast Subartic... | reverse complement strand
GCTCGCTTAGTGTAGCTTTGAAACTTTATTAATACCTTGTCAAAGCTATGTTTTTCATGAAATATTACCCATTGGTTAAACTCGATTAACTGGTCTATGATTTGTTTAATACTGGCTCTATAAATACTAAATACCTAGCTTTACTTATATAATAAAACCATCAGTAACAGAATCAATTAATATCGAAGGAACTTGATATGCGTGACAATACAATAAATCTAAGTGATAAATTTAGCAAAATCTGGATTGATCAGGTTCCTGATAATCCCTATTTGCTGTTAACACCCGGCCCCCTATCAACAACAAAAACCGTGAAAGCGGCTATGCTGAAAGATTGGTGTACTTGGGATAACGACTACAACTTAATAGTTCAAGAGATTCGTCATAAACTTGTCAATTACGCCACTAATAAAAGCGATCAATACACTTCTGTTTTAATGCAAGGTAGTGGCACTTTTGCTGTCGAGGCCATGATTGGCAGCGCCGTTCCACGTAGCGGCAAACTTCTTTGTATTACTAATGGCGCTTATGGTGACCGAATTGTTCAAATTGCTGACATTCTTGGCATTGATAGCATTGTTCAAAACAGTACGGAACTCGGGCAAGTCGACCTACAATTAATAGATAAAAATCTACAAAATAACCTTGACATTACACACGTTATTGTTGTGCATTGCGAAACTACAACGGGCATGCTCAACCCCATTAACGAAATTGGCAAAATTGTGAAAAACCATCAAAAAGTATTTATGGTTGACGCCATGAGCAGCTTTGGGGGTATTGCAATGGACGTCGACATTCTGCAAATTGATTATCTTGTTTCCTCTGCCAATAAATGCATTCAAGGGGTTCCGGGCTTTGGCTTTGTTATTGCCAAAACAGAGGAGCTGGAAAAATGCAAAGGCAACGCCAGATCATTGTCACTGGACCTTTACGACCAATGGCAAATGATGGAAAAATCTAATGGCAAATGGCGTTACACCTCCCCTACCCATGTTGTTCGTGCATTTTATCAAGCAATGCTTGAGCTGGAAGAAGAAGGTGGACCAACTGCACGAGAAAAGCGCTATCGCACCAACCAAAAAATGCTGGTTAAAGGGATGCGTGATTTAGGCTTTGAAACCGTCCTACCTGAAAATTGCCATTCACCCATCATTACCGGCTTTGTCTCTCCTACGGATGAGTCCTATAGCTTTAATAGTTTTTACCAAACGATTAAAAAAGAAGGTTTTGTTATTTACCCTGGAAAAGTCACAAATCTTGAATCTTTTCGTATTGGCAATATCGGTGATGTCCATCCTCAAGATATTGAGCGCTTACTCGGCGTTATAAAAAACTCCATCACTTGGCAATAAAGTAACAACTTTATGGAGAATAATTATGATCAAAGTTAACAACAATAAATACACCAGTGATAAAGCCAATCCTGTGGTTATCATTTGCATGGACGGCACATCTTTTGACTATTACGAAGGTGCTAGAGAAGTCATGCCAAATTTATGGCGAATGATTGAAACGGGCACAATGGGAATTGTTGATTCAGTAATCCCTTCTTTTACCAATCCGAACAACATGGCAATGGTCACCGGCGTATCACCTGCCGAGAATGGAATTTGTGGTAATTTCTACTACGATCAAGATTTGGACGAAGAAGTGATGATGAACGAACCTCGTTATCTTTGTGCGGATTCTATTCTTGCAAGTTTTAGCCAAAATGGTAAAAAAGTAGCCATCGTTACTTCAAAAGATAAGCTTAGAAAAATGCTCAGCCATAACCTTAACGGTATTTGCTTTTCTGTGGAATTTGCCGATCAAGTCACTTTAGAGAATAACGGTATTGTAAATGTAACCGATGACCTAATGCACAAAGTCAATCCTGGCATTTACGACCCTGATAATTCCGTTTATTTAATTGAAGCAGGTGTTAGACTTCTTGAAAAAGAGCATTTTGACTTAATGTACTTAACATCAACCGACTATGTCCAACACAAAAATGCCCCAGGAAGTGAAGGTGCTAATTCGTTTCTCGCAGGCATTGACCACTGGATTGGAGAGCTTGACAAACTGGGTGCGGTTGTTGCAGTGACGGCTGATCACGGCATGCAGTCGAAAACCAATGCCCAGGGGCAGCCGAATGTACGCTTTTTAGAAGATATCTTAATCAGTGAAGGTATTCAGACAGCCCGCGTTATCCTACCAATTACAGACCCATATGTTGTCCATCACGGCGCACTTGGTTCTTATGCTACGATCTATATCGATGATTCTGAGCTTAAAAAAGCCAGCACCATCTTAAAGCAATTAGATGGCGTGGAGGACGTGCTCACCAAGGAGCAAGCGGCAGAGCGTTTTGAATTGCCAAAAGATCGTATCGGCGATTTAGTCATTACTGGCGACAAGCATACAGTTTTAGGCCACGCTGCTGATAGGCACGACCTTGAGAGCGTGCAACAAGGTTTGCGCTCCCATGGAGGCATGCACGAAGCGCGCGTACCGATTATCATAAACCGACAACTTAAATCAGAATACAAGCAAAGACTGGAATCAGGTAATGCTAAAAACAGAGAAGTTTTTGATTTCGCCATTAACGGCACCGAGGATTAATTATGAGAGAATATGGAAGCATTATAGGTGGGGAAGAAGTATTTACTGAAAAGTGGATTGACGTTAAAAACCCTTATACTGGAAAAATAGTTGGTAGAGTCAACTCATTACCCCCTGCTGAGATTGAAAAAGTGGTACAAGTAACGCATGATACAACCATAACGCTTAGTCGCTATGAGCGCCACCAAATATTAAACAAAATGGCGGATGCAATTGATGAGCGCGTTGAAGAGATTAGTCTAATGATTACTGATGAGTCAGGCCTTTGCCTTTCCGACACAATGTATGAAGCAAGTCGAGTGGCTGATGTGTTACGTTTCTCTGCCATTCGCACCTATGATGACGACTCACAAGTTTTCCCTTGCGACATTAGCAAAAATGGCCGTAAACGCAGAATTTATACGACTCGAATTCCTTTGAAGTTAATTGCCTGCATTACACCTTTTAATCACCCAATGAATCAGGTTGTCCATAAAATTGCGCCTGCTATTGCTACTAATAACACCGTTATTTTAAAGCCCGCCCAGAGAACCCCTTTATCTTCTTACTATCTAGCAAAATTAGCACTGGATTGTGGCCTCCCTCCACATATGCTTAATGTGATTAATGGTCCTACAAAAGAAACATACGACATTCTTGTAAAAAGTGAAATGGTCTCTATGGTCTCTTTCACAGGCTCTACTGAAGTAGGTAAAGATATTGCCAATAACTGTGGCTACAAGAAAATTGTTATTGAGCTAGGAGGCTCATCTGCACTGATTATATGCCCCGATGCGGATATTGATGAGGCGGTCGAAATAACCATGGGCGGTCTTTTTAAGAATTCAGCACAACGTTGTACTGCAATTAGACGTCTTGTGGTACACGAAAGCATTGCTGATGAATATGCAGCTAAGCTCACTGAAAAAGCATCAAAGCTTAATTATGGCGATCCTTATAATCCTAATAATGATATGGGGACCGTCATATCAGAAGAGGCTGCAACCATGATGGAACAAAGAGTAAACGCAACCATTGCAGCAGGTGCCAAACTGTTGCTTGGCAATATACGCCAAGGTGCCGTGTATTCACCTACGGTTCTCGATCACGTTAAAAACGAACACGCTGTTGTTTGTGAAGAGACTTTTGGACCCGTTGCACCTATTATCCGTTATTCAACCCTTGATGAAGCAATTGAAATTGCCAACGATTCAGCTTACGGTCTTTCAGGTGGTGTTGTTAGTAATCATTGGCCAACAATTCAGCGTGTTATTAATGAACTTGAAACCGGCACAATCAATGTTAATGAGGCGCCCAGCTATCGATTAGAATGGACACCGTTTGGTGGCATTAAAGACTCGGGCCTAGGCTACAAAGAAGGCGTGATCGAAACGATGAAAGCCTACACCAATGTTAAAACCTATTCACTACCGTGGGATACACCATGAAGCCGAACAGTAAACAGAATAGTCGCTCTTAAACCCATGAAAATCATTCAAATTACCGACACACATTTGATGCCACGCGGCACAGATCTTTACGGCCTTGACCCCTGTAAGCGGCTTGAGACTTGTATTGAAAGCATTAATGAATACCATGCCGATGCCGACTTGTGCATCATCACTGGCGATCTTACCCATCAAGGAGACCGAGAAGCCTATCGTGATTTGCGCGGCATCCTTAAACAACTGTCAATACCTTATCACCTCCTAGTCGGTAACCATGATCACCGGCAAATATTCTCTGAGATTTTTCCAGAAACACCACGTGATGAGCATGGGTTTTTTCAACAAACACTAGAAACCTCTGCAGGAATTTTTCTATTGCTTGACACAGTTGAGCATGGAATGCCCTGGGGATCTTATTGTGAAACACGGGCTTTATGGCTGAAGTCTCAATTGGAACTCCACAAAAATCAACCAGTTTATCTCTTTATGCATCACCCCCCTTTTAATATCGGCATCCCAGCACTGGATAAAATCAGCCTTAGAGAAGATGCCAAGCGAATCCATCAAACCGTGAAAGATTTTTCCAATATCAAGCACCTCTTTTTTGGCCATGTTCATCGCCCAGTAAGCGGCAGTTGGCACGGTATTCCATTCACCACCTTGCGAGGCACCAACCATCAAGTCCAGCTTGATCTTAAGGCTGACGATTACTTGCCTTTCACTCATGAACCACCCGCCTACTGTGTAGCATTACTTGAGCCTCAGCAAACAATCGTCCACTTCCACGACTATCTGGACGACTCACTATACGTGAAGGAACTTTTGTCTCGCGTATAAAATAACTGCTTCAACCTGAGTGTTCTTTTACAAATAAATTGTACAACTAAAACTCTTAGTGCATGGTTAACTCATGTGAAACCGAGTCTCAGAAAAATACAATTCTTTCTCTTGGCGCATCATACTGGGTTCAATTGGCAAAAAAACATTTTGCAATAAACGCTGTTTTGCCCTATCATGCTAGCGCATGACACTTGTTGCAATATCACTGGTAATTTTGTCCGCGTGCATTCATGCTCTGTGGAATTTTTTCACTAAAAAAAGGCATCCAACCGCCTCTTTTTTTCTGCTTGCAAGCCTAACTGGGACGCTGCTGCTTTCACCTATACTGATACATCACAGCGACACATTATTACACCACATCCCAGATCGGGTGTGGATGCTTCTAATAATCGCAGGTTTTTTTATGGCACTTTATTTCATCAGCTTAGCGAGAGCCTATAGAGAGGGTGAACTGTCAATTGCTTATCCTATTGCTAGAGCTATGCCCATTATCATCGTGTTGGCTGTGGTTGTGTATTTGGGTCGAGTGGACCAGATTTCCTTACAAAGTATTGTTGGAAGCGCACTGGTTGTTTTTGGTTGCTTTATGATTCCTTTACAACGATTTAAAGAGCTACGTTTTAGTAATTACCTGAATCTTACTTTTGGTATGGCGCTCATTGCCGCAACCTGTAGTGCGGGTTATGTGCTGGTAGATGATGAGGCTTTGCGATACTTTCGAAACAATAATCAGCTGGCTATCGATAATACTTCAATGACTATTTTGTATGCTTGCTTGGAAGCTTCAATAACTTCCTTGTGGTTAGCGTTATTTGTTGTGATACGTAAACAAGGCCGTATAGACTTTTATCAAGTAATTTGTGTCAATAAGTGGTACGCTATTGTTGCAGGTATTGGCATAAATTTAGGCTACACACTGGTTTTGCTGGCACTTGCTTTTGTTGAAAATGTCAGTTACATAGTGGCTTTCCACCGCTTGAGTATTCCATTAGGAGCTGCATTGGGTATTCTCATATTAAAAGAAAAATTCTACACTTTGAAGCTTCTAGGGGTGCTAATTATGTTGGTTGGGCTTTTAGGAGTAGCACTTGGTTAAACACTACTTTGTTTAGATAGAATTTAGAATCCGAATATTTAGTTCTGACCTTATATACTCCGTTAGAGAAGTCATTTTTATTGATATCAATTAACTCATCTGCAAATATTTTCCAAATATTAAAGTTATTGATCTGATTTTGTGCATATTCATAGTTCACTGCCATCAAGATTGATTATTTCTCCCTGTCGAATCGTCACCCAGATTACTGATGACAGCACTACCACCGCTCCTATAACCACGGCAACCGGGGCTGAAAATTTTGTAGCCAGGGCTCCGATAGCAAGTCCACCGAGTGCAATCATGCTGAAAGTGATGCTGTGAATTCCCATCACGCGGCCGCGTAAATTATCGGGTACTTTGAGCTGTAAAACTGTCATGGAGCTAACCAGATAGACTGAACTAAAGGCTGAAGCCAAAACCGCGAAAAAGCAGGCAAGCCAAAATGCCCCGGCCGCATTGGCCAATGTCCCTGTAACCAGACTGAAACCTGCCAGTGAGAATGGTGCCAACGCTGCGCAAGATAACATCAGCAACCCCAGTCGACGGGATTGCTGAAAGTGAGATATGAACAAGTTCCCAGCTACTGAACCGACCCCGGTTGCCGAAATTAATAAACCATATCCGCGTTCTCCACTATGTAATATGTCAGCAAAGATCGGCATGATCTGTACAAAAGATGTTCCAAAAAACATGGAGATCCAAGTCAACAGGATCAAGGTTAGGAACAATCGTTGGTGAAGAACATATCTCACTCCATCTTTAAACTCGTGCCAGGGGTCAGTCTTATCCTGAATTATCTGCTCCAGTTCAATTGAAAACAGTACCATAACCATTGTTATAAAACCAATTCCACATATGACAAAGATTAGTGAGGTGTCGGTCAGTGCAATGAGCAGTCCTCCAATTGCCGGAAAAATCATACGTGATCCCTGCCAAAGGATAGAATTTAATGCAACGGCGCTCATCATCTGTTTTGGTTCAATCAGTGCTGGAAAAATCGAAGAGCGCGACGGAAAATCAAAACCCTGTACCAATCCAAGCAGGGCTGAAATTAAGAGAACGTGCCAAACCCGCACTAGCTCAGTGGCATCCAGTACCGCCAGTATAAACAGCAGTATAGCTGAAGCCACAGAAGCCAAAATTAAAACTGAGCGGCGGTTTATTCGATCTGCAACCAGACCACCAACCAGAGTTGCAAGAATGGTGGGTACCGCAGTTGCTGCACCAAGCAGGCCGAGATCGAGTGCAGAATCGCTGAGTTCGAAAACGAGCCATGCCATCCCTACATAATAAAGCTGTGTACTACCTACTGCGGCGATGGATCCAAGCCAGAAACGTCTGTAAGGACCAGATGAAAGCGCATCAAATCGCACGCAGAACTCCTCCAGTATCCCATGGGAATCTTCGATATACCTTTGAACTCACAACAGATTCAGTCTTGGTTTCGACTCGATCGACTATACACGTGGCAGAGGAAATAGTAAGTGTTATGTTCACGATGGCTGATAAAGGATTTTTCAATGATTTCTAAATAAGTATTTTTTGTGACTCTGAGTCAAGCTCTATATTTTTTCTATTTTTTATGCTTCCAACCTTTTTCTAGAATTTCTCCCGAAGCGATTAAAATTGGGTAAGCTACAGAAGATAATAGGCTGTTCACTCTTTTATAATCACGAATCACATCAATATGCATAGAGCTGGTTTCTAGGCTGTCAGCTATACCTTTTCCAATGCGCTGAAGATGTTTGGAAACCGAACGTTTCTCAAGTTTATGGAGCTCTTGTTTTTTTTCATAGAGTACCTTTGCAAGTTCACAGTCATCCGAAACAAACGTATTAATAGCAAGATCGTAATTTGAACAGACAACCTCATGAATGGAGATGATTTCGCTCAAGCCTTCTTTTGAGAACTGTATATGTTTGTCGATTTTTTTTCCAGAAATATCCATTAGGCTGTTATTAACAATATCACCAATATGTTCCATATTTGTTGTAAAGTTAAGAATATTTAAAGTTTTTTGAGTTTCTGTTGGTGTTAACTCCTCTTGCAAAATTCTTGCAATATAGAGCTTTATAGAGTCAAATAAACTATCAACAATATCTTCATTTTTTAGGATTTCATGGCGTAAAGTAACATTATTATCTCGCAATACAGCGAGTGAAGAAACCACCATCTTTTGTGAGATTTCAGCCATATGAAGAGCTTCACGTTTAGCGCAAGCCAGGGATACAGCCGGCATTGAAAAATCACTAGATTCTAGAAATTTAGGGTGGTCAAGTTGCTCTTCTACTTCCTGGCCAGACAATATTTTTTTGGCCAGAGCAATAATCTGTTTAGAAAAGATGACGCCAATCACTGCAACTATTAGATTTAAAAACAGGTGATAAAAGGCTGGAACTAGTTCGATTGGCATAAATTCCAAAGCGAATTGAGCCACATAGTTCACAAATGGATAGAAGGCTGCAATGCAAATGACCCGAACAATCATATTAGCCATTACGGGTGTTCGCTCTATGACTGATGACCTCCAGCTTGAAATGAGTGGCAGCAAACCGCTTCCCAAATTCGCACCTAAGACCAAATACAATCCGTCGCTCAAACCAATCAAACCTGTCACAAGAAAACTGACTGAAAGTAAAACAACTGCCAAGCTGGAATATGCCAGATATGTCAATATTAGAGCGAAAAATACAAAGAATACTGGTTGATTTTCAAAGATTTGCAAGAATACTCTAAATTGGCTCAACTCTGACAATTGGCCTGCAGTCCTTGAAATTAGTAAAAGGGCAAAGAGAATCATTCCAAGACCGCTAACTGCCCGGAAAACATTTTTCCATTTATTTTCTTTCGACCCAATAAAACCAAAAACACCGATTGCTAATAAAAAGGGCGGAACAGTGGTAAATTTTTGAGATGCAATCAGCACTGCGATGGTAGTTCCAACATCTGCACCTAACATAGTAACAAATGCAGAGCTAATACTAATCAGACTTTGCCCTGCAAATGACGCCGCAATCAAAATGGTAGCTGTACTGCTTTGTAAAAGAGCAGCTACCACTAGACCAGATGTGAGAGCGGGTATAACTCTACCTTCTGAACGACGTGCAAAACGTTTTAGGTTTGTGCCGTAGGAGCGCATAACACCAGTGCGGACCATTCTTAGGCCCCATAAAAGCAAAGCAATTGATCCTAAAATTTCTATTAGTAAGTTCATGCTGGCCTAACCTTTTGCATTTTTAGAGATTTTCCTTTTGGAGAAATGTGTGTATCTGCATTATAAGCTTCTAAAGATAAATTGAGTTTCTTTAATCCCATTTCTGGCATTATTAATCCAAGCCAATTCAGCCTTTAAATGCGCTATCAGAAAGTAAGTATTCAACTTCATCTGGAGTACTCTTTCTACCCAATATATCATTCCTATGTGGGAAACGACCAAACCTCTTAACGATATTCCTATGATGCTTGGAATATTCATCATTGAAATCATATTTCTTAAAAAGTTTAACCTGTATGTCTTGATGTTCAAGATTTTCACTGTGCATTAAAGGCATAAAGAGAAAAAGCAATTCATCAGTATTCAAAATTTCATCATAGCCGTTATTAATTGCTTTTAAAGAGACTCTAACAGCCATCTCCTCGGTTTGAAAGCTTTTAGCTTTGCCTCTAAACATATTCAAAGGAAACTGGTCTAAGACAATAATCAACGCCAAACAACCTTGCGGAGAATCTTGCCAATCGTTAAGTTCTCCAGATGCAGCGCTTGTCCAGAGCTGCCCATAACGCTGCTTTATTTCATTGTCCATTTCAGGGGTCGAGGAAAACCAATGTTGTCTACTTTTTTCAGAAAACCAATATTTAATAACATCAGAATGATTCATAGTTATCGATGACACTTGTTTGTTAGAGCAGGAAAACCTGCCCACCAATACAAATAGTTAAAGTTTAACGATGTTTCGTATCGCTACCGTAGTTTTTATATTTAGGCAAATGACGGACTGGTTTGCTCAATGCATCCTTTCTGAACGGATCACCGAGTTCACGAGTACACATGATTTCAATAATTGTTGTCTTTCTTTCATTCATTTGCATGTCAATGGCTTTTTTCAGTGCTGGACCTACATCCTCAAGTTTATCAACACGAATGCCTTCAGCGCCCATTGACTTTGCAATATTAACAAAGTTTTGATCTGTAAGTTCAGCAGCAACGAAGCGTCTGTCATAGAAGTCTACTTGGTTCTTCTTTTCTGCACCCCAATCGCGGTTATGGAACACAACTGCTGTGACGGGGATATCATGGCGAACACATGTCATCGTCTCAACCATACTCATCGCCCAGGCGCCGTCACCCGCATAAGAGACAGCGGGTCTATGCTGTGCTGCAGCCTTTGCTCCGATTATTGTTGGGAAGGCGTATCCACAATTACCCCAGCTCATTGCTGCAAAGAAGCTACGAGGCTTCTCAAAACGAAGATAACTATTTGCAACAGAATTAATATTACCAATATCTGTTGACACCATGACGTCCTCAGGCATTGCTTTTTCTAGTTCCCGTAAAACTTGTCTAGGGTGCAGCCAACCCTCTTTATTATTGGCGATCATGTCCATGCTGTACGAATCAGTTTCATGAATCCACTCATCCAGCTCTAGTTCCCAAACCGCTTTTTCATTGGCAATCTTTTTTGCCCTTTCTTCTTTCGTAGAATCACAGGAAAGTTTTGCAGAAACTAATTTTTCGCAAAGCGCTTCAGCCACAGCTTTGGCATCACCACAAATACCTACGTCAATTGACTTAACTAGTCCAAGCATTTTATGGTCTGCATCTATTTGGATGATTTTGGCATCTTTTGGCCAATAATCCATTCCATGCTGAGGTAAAGTTCCAAACGGTCCTAAGCGAGTCCCTAAAGCTATGACAACGTCTGCTTTTGATATCAGTTTCATACCTGCTTTCGAGCCTTGATATCCCAATGGTCCACACCAGAGATCATGACTTGCAGGAAAAGAGTCGTTATGTAGATAACTATTCACAACTGGAGCACCTAGACGCTCGGCTAATGTTATACATTCTTGGACGCCATCGGCCATCACAACACCACCACCAGAAACAATTACAGGAAATTGTGCTTTAGCGATTAAAGCTACAGCCTCATTTAAAGTCTCTTCGCCACCCGTACCTCGATCAATTCTTCGAGGTTGAGGGATTGTAAATTCGCCCTCTGCATAAAAATAATCCCTCGGTATGTTAAGTTGAGTAGGCGCCATTTCGCTCATTGCTCTATCGAAGCAGCGTCCAGTAAATTCTGCCATCCTCATTGGATTGACGACATGACCTTGGTACTTTGTAAATTCTTGAAACATTGGCAGCTGATTGGTTTCTTGGAATCCACCTAAACCAATTCCACCGGTACCAGCCTCTGGGGTAACAATTACCACTGGACTGTGAGCCCAATAAGCTGCAGCAATTGCAGTCACACAGTTTGAGATACCTGGACCGTTTTGACCAATACAAACTCCATGCTTCCCGCTCACTCTGGAATAACCATCAGCCATATGGGCAGCGCCCTGTTCATGAACTACTGGAACTAATCTTATACCTGCAGGTTCAAAAATATCCATAGCATCCATGAATGCTGAACCCATAATGCCGAAGATATCCTTAACACCATTTGCAACCATTGTTTCAACAAAGGCTTCACTTGCAGTCATTTTCGCCATTCTTACTTCTCCTATTAATATTAATTTTTTAGCGCGTCAAGCGCCGAAACGTATTCATAACCCAAATCTTCAGCCACTTCAAGACATGTTACCTTGCCTTTATGAACATTTAAACCGGCTCTAAGGTGTTCATCGTCAAGCAATGCCTGTTTAACTCCTTTATTGGCAATGGTAATCGCGTATGGGAGAGTTACATTATTAAGCGCAAATGTTGACGTTTTGGGAACACCGCCAGGCATATTAGCTACACAATAATGAACAACATCATCCACTACATATGTTGGATCTGCATGCGTCGTTGCTTTAGATGTTTCAAAGCAACCACCCTGGTCTATTGCGACATCAACAACAACTGAACCGGGCTTCATTGCCTTAATCATCTCTTTTGTAACTAGTTTTGGTGCTTCAGCACCAGGTATTAAAACTCCTCCAATAACTAAATCAGCTTTTAGTACATATTGTTCAACTGTACTTTGAGTTGAAAAAACGGTATTTGTACTGCGACCAAATTGTTGCCAATGTTTCTCTAATGTATCAGGATTATTGTCAAGTACCCAAACATCAGCCCCCATTCCTACTGCCATATGAGCAGCATGCGCACCTACAACACCTCCACCTAAAATAACAACTTTTAATGGATTAACACCAGGTACACCACCAAGCAAGGCTCCCATGCCGCCATTAGGGTGTTCTAAAAAGTGTGCACCTGCCTGAACAGCCATTCTACCGGCAACTTTTGACATTGGTGCCAACAGTGGCAAACCGCCTCGAGGAGACGTTACCGTCTCGTAAGCAATGCATGTAGCACCACTTTTAACTAAATCTTTTGTCTGCTCAGGATCTGGAGCGAGATGAAGATAGGTATAAAGTATTTGACCCTCTCTCAGCATAGCTCGTTCATTTACTTGAGGCTCTTTAACCTTGATAATCATTTCTGCAGTTGCAAAAATCTCTTCAGCAGTCGCTATAATGTCGGCACCATTATCAATGTAATCATCATCACTTGCACCAATTCCTTTTCCAGCATTAGTTTGGACCATTACTTTGTGACCGTTTCTAACACATTCCCTAACGCTTCTTGGTGTTAAGCCAACTCTGTATTCGTGGTTTTTAATTTCTTTAGGTACTCCAATAATCATATCAAATATCCTATTTATATATATTAACTATTAATTAACTTCAATGGCACTATCAACTGCTTCAACAATAAGATCAACTTCATTCTTGGTGCATATAAAGGCGGGACTAAATAGTAATACATTATTGTTGTGTTCAAAACATCTATTAGTTCTTCCAATCATTACTTTATTTTTTAAGCAATGACCAACGATTGACATTGCAACTGTTTCATCTACTGGCTCTCTAGTCTGTCTATCTTTGACAAGCTCTACGCCACAAAACAAACCCTTTCCGCGAACTTCACCAATTATTTGATGTTTTTCTTCAAGTTCATGCAACTTACTTTTTAAATAATCACCAACAGTATTAACATTTTCAAGAAGCTTATCTCTTTTAATAATATTTAAAGTTTCCAAAGCTGCTGCTGGACCAGCCGTACATCCTCCAAATGTAGATATATCTCTGAAATAGCTGTCAGGATTACTCGAATCTTCTTTAAAAGCTTCAAAAACTTTATCAGTAGTAACTGTTACTGATATCGCTGCATAACCGGCTGCCAGACCTTTAGCTGTAGTTACAATATCGGGTTGCACATCATAATTTTGATAGCCAAACCATTTTCCAGTCCTTCCAAGACCGCAAACCACTTCGTCAATATGAAGCAACACATCATACTTTCTACAGATTGATTCAATGATTGGGAAATACTCTGGCACTGGAGTAATAACTCCACCACCCGCAGTTATTGACTCTAAAACTACAGACCCGACATTATCTGCACCCTCTTTTTTAATAACATCTTCAAGAGCATGAGCGCACTCAATATTACATTCACCATATTTTTTACCAAACGGGCAGCGATAACAGCAACAATTTGGCATCTCAACAAAACCAGGCGCAAATGGTCCATATTGCTTTGTTCTTTGAATTTGACCAGAAGAGCTCATTGCTCCAATCGTTGTTCCATGGTAGTCCCGGTCACGGTATATAATTTTGTGTTTTTTTCCTTCATTATGAAAATGGGCAATTTGTCGTACCATTTTGTAGCCTTTTTCATTAGCCTCAGAACCTGAATTTGAATAATAAACACGATCTAAACCAGGCATTATTGAGGTTAGCTCTTTTGCATATTTTGCAGCTGGCTCATTACCAACAGAACCTGCAAAGTAAGGAATTTTTGACAACTGATTGCTGATAGTGTCAACCATTTCATCCCTTCCATAGCCAAGGTTAACTGTCCATACTCCGCCAGAAGTTGCGTCTAGATATTCATCACCTTTGGTATCAGTAACATACATTCCTTTCCCTTTTGAAACTACAAGAGGGTCACTCGATTCAAAAGCTTTATGCTGCGTTAAATGATGCCAAACATGTTGCTTATCATTTTGTATAATTGTGCTTTCAGACATAATATATCCTTGATAATTTATTTAGTGTAATTCAGAGTATTGAATTGTAGAATATAAGTGATCTAGAATAAAGATATATATAGAACCAGCAAACTTGCAATTAATAGACCAGAATTATGAACGAAATGTGGAATCAATTTTTTTCTTTGAGGTTTGATAAGCCAAGGACTCTGCAACTTCAAATTCGTCAACAATTAATAGATGCTATTACAAATGGCTTAATTGGACCGAATGAATCTTTACCCTCTTCAAGGAACCTAGCTGCATCCCTAAAAGTTGCTAGAAACACTGTTATATCAGCATATAAAGAGTTAGAGTTTGACGGCTATATTACTGCTCAGAAGAGGAAGGGTTATTTTGTAAACGATAAAATTTATGAAAATTATTCTGATACTAAAGAAGTTCCATCAGTAACTCAGAAATCACCACAATGGCTTGACCAATTAATTACAAAAAAACCGTCATTTAAAACCAATATTCAAAAATCAGAAGATTGGCAAAGATTGCCTTATTCTTTTACTGTAGGACAGCTCGACAATAGCCTAATTCCTTTTTATGAATGGCGAGAGGTGGTAAGGCATTCCTCAACCGTTCCAGAGATTAAAAAGTGGAATATTGACCATGTTGACAGTGACGACCCATCTCTAATTCAACAAATTCAATCCAAAGTACTGCCAAAGCGTGGAATTTGGGCCAATAAGAATCAAATTTTAATAACTTCTGGTAGTCAGAATGCCATTTATATCCTGGCAAGCCTTCTGGTTAAAGAAAAAACAATTGTTGGTATCGAAAACCCTGGTTATCCAGATGTTAGGAATATTTTTAGCTTTAAAACCGATAATATTATTCCAATTTCTGTAGACCACAAAGGCATCATGGTTGATGAGATCAAATCTCATATCGATATGCTCTACACCACACCGAGTCACCAATACCCTACTGGCGTGACAATGAGTATGGAGCGCAGAAAACAGTTGTTAGAAAGTGCACAACAAAATAACATTGTCATCATAGAGGACGACTATGAAGCCGAGATTAATTTTCAAAAAAAACCTCATCCCTCTTTAAAAAGTTTAGATGATCATAATAATGTTATTTATTGTGGTAGTTTTTCAAAAGCTTTTGCTCCCGGCCTTCGTCTAGGTTATATGGTTGCACCAGAGGGTTTTATCAAAGAAGCAAGGGCCTTAAGACGTTTGATGTTGAGACATATACCTGCAAACAATCAGCGATCAGTTGCATTGTTTATTGGACTAGGCCATTACCATAATATGTTTACCAAAATACAAAGAACCAATAAAGAGCGATGGAATTTAATTAATGAAAAAATTAAAGAAGAGCCTTTGTTGTCATGTGCTCCGACGGTTGGAGGATCAACATTTTGGATAAAAATACCTGAATCTATTAATAGTGCAAAACTTTGTCAAGAATTACTCGAAAAAGGCGTAGTTCTTAGACCAGGAGATGCGTCTTTCTTTGATCAAGACTCACCAAAAAACTATTTACATCTTGGTTATTCTGCAATTGATACCAATAAGATTAATATTGGTATGGATATTATCATAAAACAAATTAAAGCAATGATGTACTAGGCTCTAATCTTTTTATTTAAAGGATCATACATTGGCTTTAACGATACACTAGCTTTTTCTATAACACCTTCAACCTCAATACAATATTCGGCACTCAACAAATCTTCGTCACTTTCACCAGGTTTACAGTCAATATAGCCCAATCCAACCGCTCCACCTAATGTATGTCCGTATGCTCCACTACTTAAATAGCCGATTATCTCGCCATTCTTAAGAATAGGCTCGTTATGGTAGAGCATGACATCTGGATTAATTAAAAGGAATTGCATTACCCTCTTCTCACACCCTTTAGTTTGTTTTTTCTTTACAGCATCATAACCAATAAACTTTCCATATTTAGAAGGTTTTTTATCAGGCTTAACAACAAATCCAAGGCCCGCATCGAGCACATGATCTTCATCTGTAATGTCGTGACCAAAATGTCTGTAAGCCTTTTCAATGCGACAACTATCTACAGAATGCATACCACAAAGTTTCAAAGAAAATTTTTCTCCTGCTGACTCAATCAGTTCAGCAATATAGTTAGAAAATTCAATGGGAAAATATAACTCCCATCCCAACTCACCAACATAGGTAATACGGTGTGCACGAACCATAGCCATGCCAATTTCTAAATTACAGACACTAGCAAATGGGAGATTTTCATTACTTAAATCGGTGTCTGTTAATGATTGCAGAAGTTCTCGTGAATTAGGACCCATAATTGCAATACAACCTTCTGCGCTTGTAGAATCAAATAAAGAGCAGTGTGCATCCTTAGGCATGTTCTTTTTTAACCAATGCTTATCACGGTTAGCACATAGCGTTCCACTTACAACAAGATAATCATCAATATCTAAACGTGTAATTGTGACGTCAGCCTCAATTCCACCTTTTTCATTTAACCATTGCGTATAAACAATTCTTCCAGTTGAAACATCAACATCGTTTGCGCAAATGAATTGAAGATAATCCATTGCATCAGAGCCTTTGATTCTGATTTTGGAATACGATGACATTTCATACATGCCTACAGCTTCTCTGATAGATTGATGCTCTAATTTATGAAAGTCAAACCAATTCTGTTTTCCCCATGAATACTCATATTCAGCCTGAACTTTACCAATCAAATTTTTTGGCACAAACCAGTTAGCTCTTTCCCATCCTGCTACCTCTCCAAAACAAGCACCGCGATCTTTAAAGAATTGATACAGTGGTGTTTGACGAAGCTCTCTAGCAGTGCTATATTGGTGATATGGGAAATGATTTTCGTATAGATAACCTAGCGTCTCCGTTACTCGGTTAGCTAGGTATAGTTTATTATTTTGGAATGGGTCGTTTCTTCTAATATCGACTTCCCATAAATCACAAGGAGGCTCACCTCCAACAATCCATTCTGCAAGATATTTACCTGCCCCACCTGCTGCTTGAATGCCAATAGAATTGAATCCAGCAGCAACAAAGAAGTTTTCAAGTTCAGGTGACTCTCCTATTTGGAAATTATCATCGGGCGTAAAGCTCTCTGGTCCATTAAAAAAGGTCTCAATGCCTAAGCTCTCCATTATCGGTACTCGATTCATAGCGAGCTCAAGATAAGGCATACAATGCTCTAAATCATCCTGTATTTGGTCAAAGCAAAAATCTTCAGGAATACCATTTTGAGCCCATGGTTTAGCATTAGGCTCAAATAAACCAACCAATATTTTTCCAGCATCCTCTTTGTAATATGCGGATTCATCAGGAACCCTTACTACAGGCATATCACCTAAATCTGGAACGGATGAGGTTAGAAAATAAAAATGCTCACAAGCATGAAGAGGTACTGACACTCCAGCCATTTTTCCAACCTCTCTTGCCCACATTCCACAGCAATTAACAACTACTTCAGATTGTATATCGCCTAACTCAGTTTGAACACCTTTGACTTTTCCATCTTCTTGATGGATTCCAGTCACTTTTACGTCTTCAAATATTTTTACTCCATTGTTTTTAGCACCTTTAGCGAGAGCCATTGCAACATTTGCAGGATCAGCTTTACCATCTTTTGGAATCCATGCACCGCCAACAACATCATCTAAATTAAATAGGTTAATTTTATCCTTGAGTTCTGAAGTTGACAGTATCTGAACATCAACACCATGGACTTTAGCTAGAGAAGCGTTTCTTTTAAATTCTTTTAGTCTTTCCTCATTAGTTGCAAGACTCACAGAGCCTGTCCTACGATACCCTGTTGCCATACCTGTTTCGGCTTCTAATGTCTCATAAAGGTTTCCTGAATATTGAACCATTTGAGTTAGGTTTAAAGATGAGCGCATTTGACCTACAAGTCCTGCAGCATGCCATGTAGTTCCAGAGGTAAGTTTTTTTCGCTCTAAAAGGACAATATCAGTGTAGCCAAGTTTGGCGAGATGATAAGCTACCGAGCAGCCAATAACTCCACCCCCAATAATCACAACTTGTGCCTTTTTAGGCAATATATCAGACATAATTAAAGTGAAACTAAAAAACCAAGAATTATAAGGCTATTTGCCTTTCCAGGGTACTAGATAATTTTCTGCAATACGCATGAGAATATCTATAGAGTATCCTATCACTCCGATCAGTATGATTCCCATAATAACAAGGTCGGTCATTTGAAATTTTGCAGCATTGATTATCATCATCCCTGCACCCTTCTGAGCTGCAACAAGTTCGGCCGCGACAACGGTACCCCAACAAACACCCATAGATACACGAGCACCTGTAAATAACTCAGGTAGGCTATTAGGCACAATTACCAGTCTCATAATTTGTCGCTTTGATGCCCCAAGAGAATATGCAGCATGAATTTTACTGATATTGACCCCAGAAACACCTGCTCTAGCAGAAATTGTCATGATCCATAGTGAAGCAAGGAAAAGTAATATAATCTTGCCCTCTTCACCAATCCCAAACCAGATAATTACCAGTGGAATAAGCGCAAGTGGCGGAACTGGACGCATAAATTCGACGATTGGGTCAAACCAGCCACGAAACCAGCCCGAAAGTCCCATCGCGTAACCAAGCGGTATACCAATAAGGGCACCCAACAAAAATCCAACAACTACACGAAGAAGTGACCAGCCGAGGTGCTCTGCCAAGCTAAATGTTTTATACCCTTCAGAGGCTACCAAAACTAGTCTAGACCAAACAGCTTCAGGTGAAGGTAGCCAGATCGGTTGCATTTGCCAACCTTTTTCTGGAGTATAGCTAAGTGTCCCTTTAGCGGTCATATAGACCCGAGCATCATCTATAAAAACTTCTGAACTAGGGGAGATCTCCTGACCATCGATAGCAATAACTTTGTAACCATCCTCTTTGCTACCAACATCATTACGTTGCACTTTAATTAACCCGCTACGCCAAGCTACAATGTTGGCAGTATCGTTTTTAGCAAACCCTATACCTGGGTCAATTTCCATTTTTGGAGGTGTTTTGCCAGACTGTATATCGTAAACAGTAACGATAACTTGTGCGTCATCGGTCTCGCCCGCTGCATTCATTGCGGTATAGGTAAATGTAGTTTCACCAATAAATGGACCTGGCGCGTGAAACGGCATCAATTTTGAGCCCGTAAATGCCCCCCAAATCATAAAAATAGCCAGAACCGAGATAAATGATGCTGGTCGGTTAGGTCTAACGGCGCTTTCATCGCCAAATGTTACAGTTTTAAGGCTTGTATAGTCTTTCCGAGCAGTCATCATCTTTGTCACTAAATGAACTACATAAAAAGCGACAATAAAAACTACAATATAGATTAGTAAAATGGCCATCAGTTGTTCTCCACTCTACCCATAATTTCTTCTTCCATCTCCCAAATAATGGAAAGTATTTCATCTCGAGTTTTGATATAGCCTTCAGATTTTTTGACTTCTCGAAGATCCATACCGGAACCCATTTCAGCATAAGGAAGTTTATATTCTTTTAGAATCCTTCCTGGTCTTGGAGCCAACACCAGAAGTCTCTCGCCTAGCAAAACTGCCTCTTCAACCGAGTGAGTTATTAATAGGATTGTCTTCCCTGTATCCTTCCAGAGTTTGAGTACCAAACCCTGCATCTTTTCGCGAGTTAGTGCATCCAGTGCACCCAGGGGTTCATCCATCAAAATGACATCTGGGTCATTTGCCAGGCAGCGCGCTAAAGCAACTCGTTGCTGCATTCCACCTGAAAGTTCGTAAACCGCTTTGTCTTCAAAATCACTAAGCCCGACAATTTCCAAAAGGTGCTGGACTTTTTCATTTTGTTGAGCTTTTGGCATACCCTTCATTCGTGGTCCAAAGGCTACATTTGAACGCACATTCATCCACTCAAAGAGTGCCCCCTGCTGGAAAACCATACCACGTTCAGGACCTGGGCCGAGAACGGTCTGATTGTTGAGAACGACTTGCCCTTCAGTCGGAGCCAAAAAACCTGCAATAATATTTAAGAGTGTGGTTTTGCCGCAACCTGATGGCCCAAGTACGGTAATAATTTGCCCCTCTTCGATTTCAAGAGATATATCTTTAAGCGCCTGAATTGATTGTCCATCTTTTAAATCAAAACGCATTGATATATTTTCAATTGATAATCCTTTCAAATCAATCTCCGATGTTTTTTCATAAAAAAAGGTGGCACACTAATAGTGCGCCACCTTAAGTCTAACAGATACTTATATATCAGACATTTATTTAAGTCCAATATTTAGTATTTTATTGGCTAGCTACTGCATTTAAACCATCCGTATTAACTGCACCAGCATATGAGCCACGTGCACTTGGAATTTCACCAGCATTAACAAATACATCAGCTACACCCTTAAGGAAAGTTATTCCTGAACCGCCAAGCCATGCGCCTGATAGTTGTGAACTAACTGATGGGAATACAAATGTAGACATTGTGTCGGCAGTTGCAGCCTCATCCATACCAGCATCTCTTGCAATATGAGGAAGCATTAGTGAAGTAAATCCACCAGAATTCCACATTGCATTAGAAGCAGCTGTTACTCCCAAGAATGTCGCTAAAACTTCAGCGTTTTCATTAGCAAATTGCGCTGTTGTTGAAGTTACATCCCAAACCAGGATACCTAGCGCTGTTTTCTCTGCACCAGTCAAAAGCACGTTACCATGCTCTAAGGCACGGCGAAGTGATCCACCCCAGCCACAGAATACATCAACACTACCTTGAGCAAAAGCAGCTGCTCCTTCTGGTGGAGCCATATCAACAACTTGCATTGAAGCTACATCAACACCAAAATGACTCATCTGCTTTAAGTAACCGTAGTGAGCTGCAGTACCGATTGGTACAGAAACTTTTAATCCGGCTAACTCAGAAGCATTACTTGCGTCAATTTCAAGAGCTGACGCTACAACACAGTTGTCATTGTCAGCATAGCTAACTGCCACGTCAACAATTTGCAAATCTTGTCCTGTAGAGGCTGCCACAATAAATGGAGGTACACCTTGACTCACTGAGATATCAATATCTCCAGAAGCCATAGCGGCTGACATTGCGGTACCAGTACCGAAAGAACTCCAGTTTACTGTTATTCCTAAAGCTTCGTCATATGCACCAATTTGTTTTGCATATTCAAATGGCATCGGCCACTCTTCAAAGTAAGCAACGTTTAACTCATCAAGAGCCATTACATTTACGGTAGCTATTGCACCGACAATCGTGGCTCCAATTTTTTTATATAGACCTTTCATTTTCTCTCCTTCATAATTTGAAAAAATATTACATCTAACTAAAACCATCAAAAAAATGTTTTTTTTAGGAAAAAATTCACAAGAATCAATTAATAAATTGAAGTCATTTTTTTGTGTGGAAATGAGATATTACCATGAAATTGCATACGATAAAACTCATTTGCCAGTTAGTTTAATTCAACTTACTCAATATTTTAAAAAAATATATAGAACCAGAGTGAGAAGAATTAATAGTCCAGATAAATAAAATTTAGTACTAGAGAGTTGGACTTTAAAGATAAAAAAGTTTTATGAATAAGTTTTAGTATTTTATTTTAATCGCTCAATTCAACACTACGAAGATTTTGTGCAATTTTATCCAATGATCTATTAATCAACTTATAAGCGCCCTCTGCACCATAAAGTTTTGCTAACTCTATCGCTTCATTGATGACAACTTTGTATGGAACTTCTGGCTGAAATTTAAGCTCATACACTCCCAAATACAAAATGGCTCGTTCAGTTGGTCCGAGTTCATCAACACCTCTATCAAGCGAAGGTTCAATTATTTCATCTAACAACGTAATATTTTTGGGGATATTTAGAAACAAATTAGAAAAATAAGCTTTGGAGATTTTATATGGTGGGTATGGCTCGTCTCGATTTAAAAATTGTTCTTCAATTTTTCCTAAGTCGTCGCCCGATACAAGCCATTGATACAGCGCTTGAACTGCTCGTGCACGAGAAAGCTGTTTTGGGGTCACAATTGTTCAAGCAAATTTATCATTCTAATAACACTCTCTGCTGCTTCAGCACCTTTATTTCCAGAATTAGCACCAGCACGATCAATTGCTTGCTCTACTGTATCAACCGTCAAAACACCAAAGGCAATAGGCACTTCTGAGTCTAATGAAACTTGTGAAATACCTTTCACACATTCTCCAGCTACATATTCAAAATGAGGTGTTCCACCGCGTATTACAGCTCCTAAGGCGACAATACCATCATATTTACCACTACTAGCAATCTTTTTAAGAGCTAAAGGAATTTCAAAAGCTCCTGGTACATAAAAGAGTTCAATATCAGTCTCTTCAGCACCATGCTTTAATAGGGTGTCTTTAG
>Ga0257113_1000117_pt1 | contig 22700 bp, 11 predicted proteins | sample LP_taG_4_FD_191568 | JGI IMG/M metagenome (GOLD analysis project Ga0257113, IMG submission 191568) | Marine microbial communities from Northeast Subartic Pacific Ocean, Canada - LP_J_2015_P26_2000m | ecosystem: Environmental > Aquatic > Marine > Oceanic | place: Canada: Northeast Subartic... | reverse complement strand
GCTTTATTATCCTGGGGCCATACAAGCGTTGAGCGGTTGGAAAAAAAGGAAGTAAATGTTTTTAATGCTATGTCAGATCTTAAATCTTGGATTAATTCTAGTTTTAATTTACCAGCTGACAGAATGTGTGGTCCCCATTCCAGGCCCTAGATAGATAGCATTTAACAACACTCTCTCACTGGCTCTAAAATAACCCCTGAAATGAGGTTCAGTTGCGAAAATAATTATTTGCCCTTTCCCGTAAGACTCCTGCGTTACCCAGGCAGACTCTGCGATTCGTGATTTGGCTTCCGGCCATAATAATCCACCCAAACGTAGATTTGATTCCTCAGCTAGCCTTCCAGCAATTTTGACAGGATTTTTTGCCATAAATACATTGCCAGTGTTATAAAGTACTGATACATAATTACCACAACCAAATGAAAGCCAATGTTCAGGATCCATGTTTACTTTTAGAATTGCACCCTGCGGGCGAAATTTTCTTCCCATCCTATCTATTTCTTTAATGTTTTCCAGTGCTTCCTTGTGCTCTTCTTTGCTCGGATTTTCCTCTAAATATTCTCCATCCCATAAGGCTACGCTATCTATAGTAACATTTTCTGCTTGTTTCGCAAAGGCCAGGTCACTTTCATAGGAATCTAGTTTATTTAATATTTGGCGGCGCAGTCTTACGGAGCTAATGTTTACAGATGAATCAGCTAGAAACGCAGCATTATTACTGTAACTGATTAATGTACCACCATCTTTTATCCAATCTTTTAATTTCCTAATTCCACTGTCATCCAGTATGCGTTTCAGGTTATTTCCGCTGGGAAGAATAAGAACATTGTATTTACTAAGATCTTGCCAACCAAGGCCCATGACATTAATAAGTGATGTACGACTATTCATTCTGGAATCCAGTAAATGCCACGTGGCGCCAAAACTATAAGTGCTAATTGGTTGTCCGGTTGCGATTGCTATACGTGGATTGATTAACATTGTAAAATCACTACTACCCAAATCTGGTCCGCTAGACACCAATGCTGTATTAACAGCAAAGATATCCAACCCATAATCAAAAGCCAGTTTTTTCAATAACCCTTTGTTGAGTCCTTGATTAGCGTTATTACGGATAATGATACTACCTCTCGGAAAAAATTCGTCTTCTACGTTAAACGTTTCTTCTGCACACCATATTTTTACACCATTCTCTAATAATCGGGCAAGAATATGATAAAACTGATCATCATTACTCTTTATTGCCCACCCATATTTTGGGTTTTTACCAATTAGTTTTCCTTCTTTTCTATCTGATTTATAGGGTATCATTGGAATTTTTGGCATTACTTCGGTGTAATAACTCTCGGTTCCATACGCATGTGAAAGAGACCAGGCTGTGACATCATAAAGTGTTGAACCTTGATCTTTCATGAGCTTCTTACGTTCTTTCTCCATACTCTTTGTGTCTAAACGTATATCAAATGATAGGATGTTATTTATTAATAGATTCAACGGTTGGTTCATTGGTACGATCAATGATCCCGCAGGTATATTTTGCCGTGTCACCTTATCACCTGTGCTGGTGGTAGCTTTTGGCAGTTTTAATTCTTTTTTATTTTTATAAATTTCGATGGTTTGCCGCTTTAATGTTTCCGCAAGGGCATCCAAACGACTGGTGTTTGATTCAGATGAAAACACGAATGCTTTTCCAGTATTCTTTGCTGAAACAGCTTTTTTGCGACTATCATAAAAATCCTGTAGTAATTCTTCTCTGTGATTTGCGATGGTCGTCAAGTTTGCCATGGAGCTAATAAACTGATGGTGCACAGTTTCTCTATATGTGGTACTAGTACCGTCTTCTTTTTTTACAATAGATCCGTCTGCACCAGATTGCTCATATAAAATGCCGACTAATCCGATGTATATACCCCATGAACTGCCATACCCTGGGTAAACTTCTTCATTCCAGTCTCTGGTATAATAACTCCAACCATATTCATCAAAAGCTGCTGCCTGGTCTTTAGCAATATTGTCCCACCATTTATATATGGTTTTGGGAAGGAACGGGTTAAATGGTGCTCTTGGTGGATTAAACAAATACGTGTCCATAGCACCCATTTCATGAGAATCCACTAAAAATTGTGGTTTCCAATCTAAAATTGCAGACACTTTTCCCCTTGTTTCTGGATGAACGGTAGCAAACCAATCGCGATTAAGATCAAATAAATAATGATTACCACGACCATACGGCCAGAATCCAGAATGATCTAAGCTACTGGCATCGGAATTAACAACTACACCACGCCATTGTTTCAGTTGTTGGAGATAGCGTTCACGGCCATCCGGATTTTCCATTGGATCGATGCCAACGACCAGTTCTTCGAGAATTTTTTTGGTAGTGGGATCCGATCCTGCTGCTAGCTGATAGGCCAATTGTACTGCAGCATCAGTGCTGGATATCTCATCACCATGAATACCATAAGTCATCCACGCAATAGCCGGGGTGTTAACAATAATCTTTTTAGCAGCGGTAACAGTTTTTATTAATCTTGGATCGGCTAAAGTAGATATAGAATTTTTAATGGATTGCAGGTTAACCATATTCTTCTTGCTTGAGATCATGAGATAAACAAGCGGTTTTCCTTCATATGTATTTCCATATTCAGTTAGGTTAACATTGTCCAATAGTTCATCTAAGTAATTATAGTAATCTAAGACTTCAGCGTGGTGTACAGGTCTTGAGCCAAGCTTAAATCCTAAATATTCATCTGGTGGTTGAATATCTAAACGGTAAGTATTTGCTGCGTAAAATGGGGTTACATAATTACCCATACCAGGCGCAGAATCTGTTCGCATTGATTGCGCTTTACAGATAGGAAAAATGACTAAATAAATTAATAAAACTTGTCTAAGAATATAGAACATAACAACCTCCTCAAATTCGAATAGGAAATTGTAATACTAAAATAAATATTAAAAGGAAATTGTTATTCCAATAGTTAAATCTAGATCAGCATGTTTTACATTAGCAGGGGGTTTTGAATTATAATCGTATGCTGCAGTGCAAGTGAATGCAAGCCATTGAACACTTGTTTGGAGTGATGCACTTAATTCTGATTTTATTAGGTAATCATTCCAATCACTAATTGATGGCTGATGAAATATTATCCAATTAATATTACTACCATTATCAAATGACCTTTTATATTTTGGCCTAATTGAAATTCGACTTAATAATTCTGCAGTTTCTCCAGTGTAAGTCTGTTTTTCTATTAAAAATGCCGCGCTAATTGATGAATAATCTGTAAATCTGTATTTTCCTCCAACACCTAAATCCACCCTGGCATCAACCCCAGCAAGAGAATCGTAGCTCCACCCAGTAAAAATAAATGGTGAAAATTTTTGGTTGGCATGATAATCAAAGACTAAACTAATTGCGCCTTTATGTTCGATCAAACTGGTATCATTTTGTATGCTTTGAGAATGGTTCGCCGAAAAACTGAATTCTGAATCTGTTAATAATTTACCAACAAGGTTAAAATCCCCCTTATTACTGCTAGCTAAGTTGCTTGAAAATGAACTTATATTGGTATTGCCTGCTTTATTAGCAAATGCTATGGTCGCAGAATTAGTCCATTCACTTGCATAGGTTGCTGCAATTAAAAAGAGGACTATTATGTAGCCAAATGATCTCATTTAATAAGCTATCTATTTATCTCTTGTATGTAGAATTTTAATTATGCTTCCCAATAATGAATCAAGCCTATCTAGCGGCCATTGCGTTGCTGCATCTGAAAGGGCGTTTTCGGGGTCGTCATGTACTTCCATAAAAACGGCGTCACAGCCAGCGGCTACCGCCGCTTTAGCCAGTGTTGGAATTAATTCTCGGGTTCCACCGGTTATTTTCCCTAAACCCCCTGGTTGTTGTGCACTATGGGTGGCATCAAAAACAACAGGTACCCCCAGATCTTGCATAATGGGAATTGAACGCATATCAGAGACTAAGTTATTGTAACCAAATGAAGTGCCCCTTTCTGTCAGCAATAATTGTTCGCCATGGGCGTGTTTAACTCTTTCGATAATATTTTTCATATCCCAGGGTGCCATAAATTGCCCCTTTTTCACATTTACTGTTTTGCCAGTGGCCACTGCTGCTGCAAGAATTTCACTCTGCCTGCATAGAAAGGCAGGAATTTGGATAATATCAATTATGTCGGCTACAGGCTTTGCTTGTGTTGCATCATGAATATCAGTCGTTAGGGGAACATCAAATGATTTTTTTACCTCTTCAAGGATCCGTAGGCCTTCGTCAAGGCCTGGCCCCCTGTAGGAAGTATGAGATGAACGGTTCCCCTTGTCAAAAGAGGATTTAAAGATCATCGGCAAGCCTATAGCGGTCGTGCTTTTCTTTATCTTTTCTGCCATACGCAATACATGGTCCCGGCTCTCAATTACACATGGCCCAGCTATTATTGGCAGATCCGCACCGCCAAATTCAACACTATTGATCACAAAATTTTTCTTCATTCTTGTTATTGTGCTAATTTTATTCTGGATTTATCTCAGTGCTAACAGATAATGGTATTGAAAGAAATTGATTTTATCTTGTATCACATCCAAACAATTAATTTTCTTCTTTCTTATTTAGTTATTTTTCCTGTATTCTATATAGGTTCTACATACCAACTATGAATTCGTACCAGCACTTAAGGACTGTTTCCCCAGCAGATTTTACTACCATCTATCCCTTTATTCCCATACATCCAGTAATCAATAGTAGCTTGAAAATAGTGTGTCTGAACAGATGACATGAAAAATCGTATTCTTCTTTTACTCCTGTTATTAATGCTAATACCAGGATGTGCCGTGCGACTGCCATCAATTCCATTCATTCCATCAATTCCGAGACTCCCGAAGATATTTGATAGGATTCCCTTTATACCTGATCGCTGGATATCGGGCTATGTTATTGACACAACAATTTATGAACCACCCAAATTACTGGATTCGATACCGCCATTCCTTTGGCTTACCTATCCTGAAAATAATGACACATTAACCAAATTGCATCCAGTGGCCGGTTTGGCCGTTGATGATGGCGGCATTGATTCAGTTATTTTGCATCTGGATTCCTTTTTAGTAAAAAAACAGGTTACCGCTGGATTTTATGATTTTATCTTGAATACGACACAGTTTGCAGATACCAATGAACACCGGATTTTTGTTACTGCATTTGATACAATTGGTAATACTGCCAGTAGTGATACAGTAGTGGTATATTTTGACCAGTCCCGTGGTTATCCGCCGTTGGTGGAAATAACTACAATAGAATATGATTCAGTATTAATGCAGGTAAACTGGCAGCAATCACATATAAGTGATTTCAGCCATTATTTACTTTCAGCTGTCGATTCTATTGGAGGTGATACAATTGATATTGTAGAAGTAACAACGATTGATACGCCTTTAGTAAATATTAATGAATATAATCCTGCAAATCCCCGTTGGTATTGGGTTACGGTAGTGGATACGTTTGGTTTCACTGCTGCCGGCCAGCTGACAAAAGTTTTAGATGCGCCCCCCATACCTTCAAAATTTTTGTATATTAAACACGAGAATCAATCCTTTCATATGATTTGGACCCGTAATCGAGAAAAGGATTTTGCTCAATATGTACTATATGGCAGTTCTAACGATGATACTACAGGTATTACAGAATTATTAGTAAGTAAAGATGTAAATGACACCACGTTTATTGATGAAAATATATCTTGGGGCGCACATCGTATTTATACACTTGTAACAAGAGATTATTGGGGGTTGGAATCTGCAGATTCAATTAGTGCTGCTGCAATAACACAAGTTTTGTTTTTTGGTGATCGATATGGGTTAAGTGATCAATTGGATATCTTTAGTCTAGATCTAACCTATAATGAAGAAACGTATTACCAGCGTGAATCCACAGGTTCTATACTAAGGCTTATGTTGGAAGAAAGCGCATTTTACCTTATGGATAATCCAATACGAGGTCAGAGAACAGTTGATACTGGCATTATAGATCCTGCCGTTATGTGGATTGAATCATTAGCTGAAAATCCATTTGACACAACGAATTCTCTCAAATTTGATATGGCAAAGAAATACCATGATGTTTTGAATAAAACAGATGGCACTCCATCTTCAAGATTGGGATATCCCATGCACTTCAGCCCCGATGGTAAAACGCTATTTTTTACAGATAATGATTTAGGAGATCCTAACCTTGTGATGATGGATATGGATAGCGGTGATGTCACTATATTATCTGAAATTTTCACAGATCTTTGGTTTGATATGAATCCTGCAGGAGACACACTCGCTTTTGTGAAAAATATTGGTCATGGTACGGCAGTTTACAGTCTTCCATTGGATAGTGGTGCAGCGTCCATAAGACTATCCTATGAGGTAGATCCTAGAAATCCGATATTTTCTGTGGATGGTTCTTTGGTGGTGTATACAGCACGGGATCGATTTGGTAGTAAGAATCTTTATACTATTAGACCAGATGGATCAGGTTACAAGAAAGTAACTACATTTAATGATCCAGCAGATGCCGTTGTACCTGTGGGTATAACTTTTCCTGAATCTAACATATTGTATGTCATGCCTTCCCAGATTACAAAAAATCAGTTAGAAATTTGGTCTATTAGTCTTGATGGATCTAATGATCAATTTTTGACAGTATGTGCCTTGGAAGCAGATGACCGCCCTACAATATCTCCGAATGGTAGAAAAGTATTATACCAACGAGAAAACGATATTTGGACCATGAATATAGATGGTTCAGGGCAAGCACGTTTAACTAATTTGCCATCTGGGCATTTAGCCTATCATGGCCAATGGTCTCCTTCTGGCAGTCATATTGTTTATATTCATCGAATGGGTAAATGGGGTGCTGAAAGTTTTATTGAATGGGTGCGACCGAACGGGGAAGATTTTGCTCGTCTGACAGAACGCCATAACATTGTTCTTTCTGGAAATGAGATAGAACCAAATAATAATTTTCGGTTTTGGCCAGTCTTTCAACCCTAGAGTTTTATGTGAGCCAAGTCACTGTCTGGCATATAAATTTTATTATAGTTTCTAGGCAGGGAATAGCCCTGCAATAGAGAAACCCCTTTCTTGCAAGGAACTAGAGGATAAGCTTGCAGGGCTATGCCCGAAATTTTATTTTTTCAATTAAAGATTAGATTACTGAGCCGCTTTCCTTATATTTTCCGTTAATGCAACTTAAAGGGAAAATGATTAATTATATAATTGTGGAAGTTATTTATGCCAATTGGTGATCGGTATCAGTCAGCGATGGCAGCAGAAAACTGGGATGCGGTTATTATAGGCTCAGGAATTAGTGGTCTTACCACGGCAAGGTTGCTGGCAGACGCTGGGAAACAAGTATTAGTCTTAGAAAAACATTTCAAATTCGGTGGGTATACCCACACATTTAAACGTAATAATTATGAATGGGATGTGGGCATTCACTATATCGGTGGAAATCTTCATAAACCAAATTCATTCTTGCGGCGTCTATTTGACTACGTTTCAAACGGTAATTTGCACTGGGCCAGAATGGATGATATTTATGATCGCATGGTATTCCCAGATAAAACGTATGATTTCATAGCTGGCAAAGATTCATTTCTGGACAAAATGATTTCATATTTTCCTAAAGAAGAACAATCCATTCGAAATTATGTGGATATAGTTGATCAAGTTTCCAAAAAAAGCCTTTCCTATTATTCTAACAAAGCACTTCCTGGTTTATTAGGCACTATAGCGTATCCGTTTATGAGTAAACCTTTTTTAGAATATGCAGGACGATCTACAAAAGAGGTTTTAACTGAGCTTGGCTGTAGTACGAAATTAATTGGTGTATTGACTGGACAGTGGGGTGATTATGGATTACCACCGGGCCAAAGTAGTTTTGGGGTACAGGCAATGGTTGCCCGTCATTATTGGGAAGGCGGTAATTATCCGGTAGGCGGCTCACGTATGATTGCAGAAACAATAATCCCAGGTATTCAATCTCGAAGTGGCAAGGTAATATTGAGTACAGGCGTTGAAAAGATATTGACTCATAATGGTAAAGCAATAGGGGTCCGGCTTGAAAATGGAGATGAAATCAAAGCAAAGATGGTTATCAGCAGTGCCGGTATTAAAAATACTTTCGAAGTATTGCTTAAAGATGACCAAATGAATTCAAAAGGTTCGGTTACATTAGATCAGGTGCAGCCATCATCCGGATATTATTGTCTGCATATTGGTTTGGATAAATCTGCCGCAGATTTGGGTTTAAACAATGCCAATCTTTGGGTTTACCCCGATTATGACCATGATGTGAACCTGAAAAATTATTTAGATGATAATAATCAACCTTATCCTGTTGTATTTATTTCATTTCCTTCTGCTAAAGATCCATCTTGGGATAAGAACCACCCTAATACCTCGACAATTGAGGTCATTACAGTTGCTGAATTTGCTAAACATAAAAAATGGGAAAATGAAGAATGGAAGAATCGTGGCGATGAATATGAAGCATTTAAAGAAACAATCTCACAAAATTTACTAGATGTTCTTTATCAGAAATCCCCGAAAACGAATGGGCATGTAGATTATTATGAATTATCCACTCCCTTGACTAGTCGGGACCTGGCTAATTATAAAGAGGGTGAACTTTATGGTATTAACCATACGCCAGAGCGCTTTAGACAGAAATGGCTTAAACCGCAGACGCCAATCAAAAACTTATATTTAACTGGGCAAGATATTGTAACAGCTGGTGTTTCCGCAGCGTTGATATCTGGCGTAATTACCTCATCTTCGATTCTGAAAAGAAATTTGATGAAACAGTTTTTTAATTAAATTGTTTTCTTTGCGGAAAACGTACTGAAAGTTCAGCGCTTATTTTAACTAATTAATTAAAATTTAGTCTAATTGAAGAAAGAAAAGGTCTAAGTTGATTTCCAGATATAAAACTATCGTTTATTTTATTCTAATATTTTCCACGATTATTGTTGCCCAACATGGTCGAGGAGGAGGGAGATTTAACCCCACCAATTTGCCTAAAATTGGTGTGTTGCAAGGTATAGTTGTTGATTCTGTAACAACTGAACCAATCCCTTATGCATCAATTTCTGTTGTTAATATGCGTAGCAATGAAATCGTTACCGGTGGCATAACGGATCAAACAGGATCTTTTAATATTCGTGAAATTCCCATGGGCAGGTATCAACTGGTTATTGAATTCATTGGCTATGAAAAAGTTGATATTGGCCCGATAAATCTATTTCCAGGTGATGGGGGCGGTGTAGAGCAAGATATTGGCCGGGTAGCGATGAAATTATCAGCTGTACAAATGGAAGAGGTAGATGTATATGGTGAAATACCTACCATGATTTACACTGTGGATAAGCGGATTTTTGATGCAAAGAAAGATATATCTTTGATAGGCGGCACGGGGTCTGATGCCTTGAAAAAAATACCCTCTGTTGACGTTGATATTGATGGCAATATTACCTTGCGCGGTGATGGGAATGTTACCATGCTCATTGATGGCCGTCCAATGCGTGGCGATAGGAGATCCATGGTGGAAGATTTACCAGCAGATATGATTGATCGTATTGAAGTCATTACCAACCCTTCAGCCAAGTATGATCCTGATGGCATGGCCGGCATAATAAACATTATTTTGAAGCGTGGTCGTTTCGAAGGGATGAATGGGTCTGCAACAATCACAGCAGGTGAATATAGCCGTTATAATCTATCGGGGATGATCAATTACCGCAGAGCTAAGTTTAATATCTTTTCTAATGGTAGCTACAGGCTTTGGAACAGGTTCGGCGGGGGTGATAGATTTTTTCAATATGAATATCCTACAAACCCGCTTCGAAGCCATGAAAGCCAGCAGATTACACAAGGCAGGAGAGAGCCCGTTTCTAACAACATCAAATTAGGGACTGATTATTATCACGATAAGAATAATATGGTAACCATTGCTATGACCTATAAAGATAATGACAGGTTCGATGAGGAAAACGTCACCTATATTAATACTGTTCTGGATGCAATGTATCCAGATTATACGTTCAAATCAGAAGAATTTGATTATGGACAAGATATAGGCTTTGAGTTTGGCTATTATAAGGATTTCCCGCAACAGGATAGAAAACTTGTTCTGGAATTTAGTAGTTCACTTAATACTGATCATGGATATGAACATGCGTCTACTAATATAATTAATTATAATGTATCCGAACATAATCACAAGGCAGATGACCCATATACTGAACAAGAAAATAATAATATTATAATTAAAACGGATTATACACACCCGTTTGGTAAATCATCAAAACTTGAGGCAGGATTTAAAAGTACGATAAAAGCATCTAAGAAAAATCTCAATTATTTGGAAACGCTATACGATTCTGATTATAACGAGGATATCCATGCCGTGTATGGTACGCTGTTGCATAATTTTACGGATAAGTTTGGTGTTCAGTTAGGAGCCAGGATAGAACAAGCACTTACCAGTGCAAGTGTGGGATCTGGAGATAGTGAACATGACGAGGATACGTTAAATATTTTCACAGCTATTATGGATGCTGCTATTAATCAATCACCATTTGAAAACAATTATTTCAAGGTTTATCCCAGTGTAAATATGCTTTTTAATCTGAATCAGACACAGCGCATCCAGTTTGGCTTTAGTAAGCGCGTGAATCGTCCCCGCAGATGGAGTTTAAGTCCATTTCCGCGAAGCACGAATAATACTTCCTTTATCAGAACTGGTAATCCGTATATAAAACCTGAGTATAGTGATGTTATGGATTTGAATTTTTCAAGTAATTCCAGAAAACTTACCTTTAATACGGGTGTGTACTATTCTCACCTTACAGACAATATCAGCTGGTGGGATCGAGATTATATTGTTTTCCAGGACACTACCTACGAAGTCATGAGTTCTGATAATGCCGGGCAATCAGAACGACATGGTGTTGAATTTTTTGTGAATTATCGACCCATACCACTAATAATGTTTATGATAAGTTTAAATAGCTGGAATTCGCGTACCTATGCTTCCGGTGAATCTGATCTCAATGGAAACTCAAAAGGATATTTCGCATTCGGCAGTACAATGCTAACTATACCTGTGGTCGGTAGGTTTGATCTATCAGGTCGCTATAGGGGGCCGATGGTAATAACAACAGGTAAAATAAAGCCTTCCCTAACAGCAGACCTGTCTTTCCAGCGAAAATTTTTGGATAACAAGCTTACTATGACCTTAAAAGTAAGAGATCTTTTTGATAACAGCGGTTTCGGAATAGAGACCAGTGAAGTTTTAGAAGATCTTATTAGTGGAGAAGAATATATCCGTAGCATGGAAGCTAATCGCCGTCGCGACAGACGTTCTGTATCATTATCGTTCAGCTATAGTTTCGGAAAAATGGAACAGAAAAGACGTTCTAAAGGAGATCGAGAAGGATTTGACGGTGGCGGGATGGACATGAGTTATTAACCTTGATTTTAACGATAATAAAAAAAGCCCCAATTTGGGATTTTTTTGTGGCTCGGGACGGAATCGAACCGCCGACACAAGGATTTTCAGTCCTCTGCTCTACCGTCTGAGCTACCGAGCCGCCAAAAATGCCGTGAAAATTAGTAGCAGGATGTTCCTTTTGCAACTGATTAACCCGCTGTTTTATTAAGCTTTTAGATTTTTTTGTATTTGCCTATTTTCCCCCGTTTTTAATGGAATTATACTAATGAAAATAGTTCTGGCCACACACAATCATGATAAGGAAATAGAATTGCAGCATTCACTGCGGGGTCTAGGTGTAGAAATTTGCTCATTATCGGAATATCCTGATATTGACGAGATTGAAGAAACAGGTGCTACTCTATTGGAAAACAGTTTATTGAAAGCACATACGGTTCATGGTCGGACTGGGCTACCTGCAATTGCCGATGATACGGGATTAGAAGTCGACGCTCTTGATGGTGCACCAGGAGTTTACTCAGCTCGATTTGCTGGTGTGGATGGAACCTATGAGGATAATGTAAATAAACTTTTATCTGTGATGGAAGATGTACCTGATGATATGCGTTCTGCCAGATTCAGAACAGTAATATCCTTCGTAGATGAAATCCAAGAATTATGGACTGAGGGATTTATAGAGGGTAGAATTACTGAAGATCCTCGAGGAAATATGGGTTTTGGGTATGATCCTGTTTTTTATGTTCCTCGGTTAGAAAAAACGTTTGCGGAACTTTCCACTGCGGAGAAGAATAAAATTAGTCATCGTGGGCTTGCCTTACAAAAACTTCGTAAAATACTTATAAATGTGCTAAAATAAGTAAAGTAACCAAAAAATAGGAGAATCCTCTATAGACCTACCGCTATCGGAATGATGGTTCCGCGAGGAACCAGCCGACACAAATAACAACACAGGAGAATCCCTTTGAAAAAAGGGTGGCATGTCATTATTGCGTTTTTCCTGACCGTAGGTACTGTTTTCTCTCTATACGGCCAGCAGGATAATTCCATCTTGACCTTACCCCCCAGTTACCACCTGCGATCTGCATATGTAGTAACTGTATTTCCGGAAATACCAGTACCACTTAGTCTCATGAAAGATACGCTAGACCAACCTCTGTATCTCTTAGATGTGACCTATGGCGAGAGAATTCTTGATGTAGCCATAGATAGCAGCTGGCGCTACATATCATTTACTGAATATATAGATGATGAGATTTTAAGAATCCCTTTCACTAGTACGGTAGAGTGGTATTTCAATCATATGATTCAAGTAAAACGGGTATTGAATTTTATTGATTCATTTAATAAGCAAGATCAAGGATCTCAGCGCTACACTGAGCGTCGTGGAGGACGGTACTTGGAAATGGTTGGCATGGATATGGGTGACTTTGGTCGGGTATCACTCCGCGTTAACGGCAATATCAATATCAATGGAAAAATGGTATTTCAGGATCAGGAACTTGTCCGTTCCAGTATACGGGAAACGCAAAATACACATCTAGAATTTGACCAGAAACAGGCGGTTAATATTGAAGGAAAAATTGGTGATCGTATAACGGTTAAAATGGATAGAGATTCAGAACGAGACTTTGATTGGGAGAATAATATCCGTATATCATATGAAGGTGAGGAAGATGATATTGTTCAAAAAGTAGAAGCTGGAAATATTTCTTTGTCCCTTCCGGCAACCCAGTTTGTTACTTTTTCTGGACAAAATAGTGGCCTGTTTGGTTTGAAAGCTATATCAAAAATTGGGCCAATAGACGTGACTACAATTGCCTCTATAGAGAAAACGAAAAAGGAACAATTGAAATACAAGGGTAGCAATGAATCAGCCATCGTAAAAGTCAAGGATAGTGACTACATAAAGAACCAATATTTTTATATCCATAAATGGTTTCGAGATGGTATAGATACCACCTTTAATGGTTCCTATATCGGCATACCACCGTTTTATCCCTTATACGAAGGGGCACACCTTGTTGGTAATGTAATTATAAGAGATTTTGATCTCTATAAACTGGAATCAGCAAATGATGCGAGCACGGACCCAGGTATTGCCTACGCAGATTTGAATGATATAGAAAATACAGAAAGTCAAGAGGGTAACTACAAACGACTGGAACCGGGGCAGGATTACTCCATTAGTAATGATCTAGGGTTTATTCGCTTACGGAATAGATCATCTAATGAAGCTTTTGGCTGCACATTTGTATTAGCCAATAGACAAACCGGAGATACCCTATTAACCGTTGGTAGCGGAATTATTGTAACCGATTCAACATCGATCTTGATTCTGAAAATGATCAAACCTATATCACTAACTCCTAGTCATTCGACATGGGATCTCATGTTTAAGAATGTCTACTATATGGGAGCATCCAACATTAATAAGGAAGGGTTTGCAGTTCGAATTGTTAATCAACGCCAGAATCCACCGTCTGAATATGATCTAGGTGGTAAACCATATATCACACAGTTTGGGTTGGATAGTTTGAACGAAGCAGGTGTTCGACAAGCAGATGAATTAATTGACATTGAAAATGGCAGTATAGTCAATATGTTAAGCGGTGAATTGGTGTTCCCCACATACCATCCATTTGCTTATGATTCACTAACAGGTGGTAATCAAAACCCTGATCTACAAAGTGTTTTGGGTCAGGGTAAAATGTATACCACAACAACGCAGACAGAGATTAATAATGATAGTCGTTTTGAAATGCAGATAGAATACACGAACCAAAGTTCTAATATTAATCTGGGATTTATGATTGTTGAAGGTAGCGAACAGGTATTTGTAGATGGGTTAGAGTTAAAACGCGGTGTTGATTATCAAATAGATTATTTCTCAGGTACGCTTGTTATGAATGAAGATTTAAATCCGAATGCGTTATTAAATATATTGTTCGATAAACATGAAATAGTATCATTTGATAAAAAGACGATTTTAGGTACACGGGCACAAATAGATCTTGGGGATCGATCATTTATTGGTGCTACTGCTTTATATTTCAACCAGTCAGTGATCAATGAAAAGATTGAGGTTGGTTATGAGCCGACTCGCAATTTCATATGGGGTGTTAATGGCCGTTATGAGCAACCGTTGGAAGGATTAACCAGATTGATCGATCGATTACCAATTATAAATACTGAAAAAGCATCATCATTCTCAATTGAAGGTGAAGTGGCACAAGTCATGCCAAATCCAAATTCCATAAACAATCCTGAAACTGGAGATCCAAGCGGCGTAGCATATATTGATGACTTTGAAGGAGCGAAACGTACTACTTCTTTTCCAATCCAGCGGCGGTTCTGGAAAGCGTCTTCACCACCACTTATTTATCATTCAAACAAAATACTTAGTCATCGTAACCGGGCGAAAATGTATTGGTATAATCCGTACGTTCAATGGAGAACCAAGGATATATGGCCAAATCAAGAAACATCCATTCGCGCCCAAAATGAAACAACCGATATACTAGTTATGAACTATAAACCACTTGCTAACCAAACTCTTCTTCCAAAAGATTCTCTCTGGGCAGGAATTATTGCAACATTGTATTCTGGGGATTACGATCAGACGCAAACAAAATTTTTTGAAATTTGGATTCGCAGTAAAAATGGATCAAGATCCGAGTTAAGTATTGATCTTGGTAAAATTAGTGAGGATTGGAATGGTAATGGTTCTCTAAACACAGAGGATATTCCAGTGGCTGGCATGATTGGTGATGGACTGTTGGATGATGCTGAGGATGTTGGGTTAGATGGCTGTGCAGATGAGTCGGAAGATGGTTGGGGTGGATGTTTACAATTTGGAGAAACATATAACGAACTTCTTGAATCCGGCAATACTGCTTTGATCAATGTTGCTGATGACATAGATCCAAATGACCCCAATAGCGATAATTGGAACTATGATGAAGGTACTAATGATTATAAGCGAATCAACGGGACAGAAGGCAATGCGCTTGATGCTGGAAGATATCCTGATACAGAAGATTTGGACCGAACTGGGTTTTTGGATAGAACCAATGATTACTTCACCAAAACGTTTACGTTAGATGATACAACCTATTTTTCTGGCGAGACTGTCAAGGATGGTCAACCTACTGGCTGGAGGTTATTCCGGATTCCGTTAAGCCATTTTGAAATGATTGATAGTACAGGTAATCAAGAATGGAATGAGATCAAATTTTGCAGGGTAAGGGTCACAGACACCACCCAGACTTGGGTTCAAATTGCAAAAATAGAATTAGTAGGTAATCAATGGCAGGAATTGGGCGTAGCACCTGATTCATCAAATTTATACAGTAAGACCAATTCCGATAGTGTATTTGCTATCTCAGTAATTAATACAGAAGATAATGCAAATTATGAACCACCAAAAGGTGTAAAGGGTGAGTACGATCGCATCAATGAAATACGATCAAAAGAACAATCACTGGTTTTAAAATTCGATAATCTTGCTCCCCGATATAAAGGTGCTGCCTTAAAAACATTGGTTAATGTAACTGGAGACAGAGCCAAAAGTTATCTCACTTATGATAAGATGAAAATGTATGTATATGGCAATAGCCCTTGGATCGGTAGCACTGAAACTAAAGTAGAATTTTTCATGCGTTTTGGACTCGGAGAAGACTATTATGAACTAGTTCAGCCTGTATATAATGGTTGGGACGAAGCCGAGAATAGAAACACGATCAATCTGGATCTGAACTGGTTGACCCAGCTTAAACTGCAAGATTCAACGAACGTGAAAAAGTTAAATCCTACAGATACATTTTCAGACTCAGCAAATATAAAATCTTATACGTTCAAAGATGAGAATGGCATTTCTACTGGTAAGCAAATCAATATAAAAGGCGAACCTGCGTTATCAAGGATAAAGTTTTTTATGGTAGGACTCAGAAATATGACCGATGAATGGATAAGTGGTGAAATCTGGCTCGACGAACTCCGTTTAAGTGGTGTAAAAAAGAATCGTGGTGTTGCTATGCGCCTTACATCAAGATTCAGTTTAGCGGACATAGCAAATACGTCGTTTACTTATAGTCGAAAGGATGCCAATTTTCATGTGCTGCAGCAGCGCCTCGGCACCAATCAAACTGGGGAGAACTTTTCTCTAAATACAAATGTGCAAATACATAAACTCTTACCGAAATCATGGGGAATAAGCATACCGGTGAACCTATCGATGACTAATGTCACGAATACCCCAAAATATTTTCCGGGTTCTGATATTCTTGTAAATGAAGGTGCCGCTCCCGACTCGGTCCTAACAAAATCTACGGGTATGAATTTTAGTACATCTTTGACAAAATCAAGTAAATCGGATAACAAAATTGTTAAATATACTCTGGATAAACTGAAACCAAGTTTTAGTTCCAGTAGATCATTTTCATCAAATGAGATCAATAAAGAAGTATTGAACGAAAAATACTCTGGTAAATTGGGCTATACACTTCCTTTTGGCCGAAATAATTACATTAGTCCTTTAAAATGGACAAAACCTATACCCTGGATCGGACCAAAACTGAGTGAGATACATTTTTATTATACACCTACAAACCTAAATGCATCTATGAATTTTAGTGAAGCCTTAAGCCAAAGGACAAAACGTGTTGGCGGACAATCACCGGATTCATATAATTTTGGATTAAATAGAAATTTATCTTTGGATTATATACTAACTGATGCCTTAAAAACGAAATACACTCAATCCATCAAAAGTGATCTTCAGGATTATCGCGGTTACGCATGGATGGCGATAAGAGACCTGGACCCGGGTGTTGTAGAAAATATCACGGAGAATTTAACCACAACATTTAATCCAGTAATTTTTACCTGGTTAAAACCAAACATAAATTACTCTTCAGCATACAGCTGGAACCAGGACAGAGAAAGCACACTGGGTGGTGCCAATATTGGAACACAGTTACGATTTTCATCAAGCATCGCTTTAAATTTGGTTAATATGTTTGAAGTAATTTATAAACCGCCTTCAAAGGCAGCAGCACCTACAGGAAGATCGCGACGGAGGGGGTCGAAACCAGAAGAGGAAAAGCCAACAGAGAAAAAACAAAAAGATATACCCGTCCTAACTTTTGTACATGGATTGATCAGGAAGGTCAACCCTATTAATTTTAGTTATACGGAAAATCTTAACAGGACAGGGCGTGGTGTAATTGGTGATGTACCGTTGGGTTACCGTTTTGGATGGCAATCTGACCATGGTCTAGATCACTCAGAAAAAATTGGATCTGATATTGGTGCGTGGGATCACAAACGCGATTTTTCATTACGTTCTGGTTTGAATCTTACAAAAAGTATCACTTCCAGTTATAATTATGCGCAAAATGTTTCCACAACAAGAAGTGGCTCGGGAACTGAGCAAAGAAACATGTCACGTGATTATTTTGCGTATGGAGAAAAATTAGAAAATGGCTTGCCCTTCCCGGGTTGGAGTATTCGTTGGTCTGGTTTGGAAAAACTACCCATATTGAAAAAGTATCTGCGTTCGCTTTCATTGGAACACGGATTTAGTGGTAAAGAAACGCGTAGCTGGCAATTTGAAAATTTTGATGGTCCCAATATGCCATTATTTGATTTAGGTAATTTCATTACTGATTTTGAAGAATTTGAACGCTCATCTAGAATCAACACTAATTTTTCACCGCTGGTTGGATTAACTGCAAATTTGCAAAAAGGTATATCAATGAATTTTCGCCACAATTTATCAAAATCATTGGACCGGGTACCGACTGGTATGACTGTTCATCGTGATAAAAGTTATACATCGAGCGCTAACTACAGCCATAGAGGCGGTATAACTATTCCACTGCCATTTATGGAAGATTATAAAATTCAAAATACCGTTAATTTTCAATTTAATTTTGATATGAACGAAAGTGAGACGTTAGGTAGTAAAAATGGTGGGTTGGAGTTTGGACAAACGGCATTTAATTCCGGCTGGAAAGCGGGCATTCGTATTACCTATACCTTCTCTGCCAAAGTCAGCGGGAGCATGATCTACGGCTATCATGAAAATAAATCCATGACTACTGGTAAAAAAATTGACCGTGACTTTGGATTTGATGTTAATATAGCTATTAGTGGTTAGTTAAATGCGAATTCAAATCAAAATAATCCTAACCATTTCCACAATCAGCGTCCTATCAAGTTGCAACAATGCAGTACCTAATTTTGATAAAGGGAATGCTTTTCGATATCTGGTTGAACAATGTGAATTTGGTCCGCGAAACCCAGATTCAAATGGATACAAGCAATGCTTGGATTATCTACAAAAAACTCTTTCCGGATTTGCAGATACAATTCTTCTGCAGCCTTTTGTCCTGGATGATTTGGTTAATGAAAAAAGTTATGATTTAACCAATATTATTGCTCGTTTCAAAGTAGGTGACCCTCAACAGTTATTGATTGGGGCACACTGGGACACAAGACCATGGGCCGATGAGGACCCAGACACAGAAAAACGTAATGATCCAATAATTGGGGCCAATGATGGCGCCAGTGGTGTGGCGGTGATTTTGGAATTAGCGCGAATTTTAAATGCTTTGCCACCCCCAATTGGTATTACACTTGTTCTGTTTGATGGTGAAGATATGGGTAGATCCGGTACTCCAAAAAGCTATGCGCAAGGATCGCTAGCATTCGCCAAAGATTTACCCATAGAGAAACCTGATGAAGCCATAATATTGGATATGATTGGCGATGCTGAGTTACATATTCCGATAGAACGCAATTCTTACCGGCAAAATAGACAGTTAGTAAAAAAATTATGGAGCATGGCAGAGGAGTTAAGCCTGGACGCATTTGAATCACGTATAGTATATACGATTTATGATGATCATGTACCACTATGGGATGAAGCGAGAATACCTGCAATTGACATTATCGATTTTAATTATCCAAATAGTTATGCGAATTATTGGCACACAACCCAGGACTTGCCTGAGAATTGCTCTGCCGAAAGTTTGGGGCAAGTTGGCACCCTATTAGTTCATTATATTTATGGAAGGTAAAAGTGAAGTTTCAGTATTTTAATACTATGCGTACTTGCTTTCTAATCATAACGGCTTTGATTTTTTGGGGTTGTCCTGATTCGGCCAGTACGACAGATATAGATTCACCATTAGGTGAACTACAATTCACCTTTTTACAGGATGACCAAATTCTATATTTTGCGATTGATGTAGCTTCAAGTTATAGAACATTTTCTCTAGATATCACCTCAACAAAGCTAAAATGGTTTGGTACAGACAAAACTGATACATTATTATTTGATCTAATTGAATTAAACGATGAAGGTACAAGCGGGGATATATTAAAAGATGATGGTTTGTACTCTCGGAAGATTATCAACGATAGCCTGGCTCTTTCGTATCCCATTGAGTATGATTCAAGTGCAGGGAAAGTATATCTGGAATTTCAAGCGACCTACGGTAATGGTTCAACATTCATGGTTGAAGATTCATTTTCTTTGGGAAATATTATACCACAAATCGTTTACATTGCTGCTCCGGATACGATAGTACGACCTTCAGATAGTGGTGTAATATTTGAACTGGTTAAAGCCAAAGTCTATGATGCGAATGGATTGGAAGATATTCGCAGAGTTGGATTTGTTTCATACCATGTGGAAGGTGATTCATTTTTAAATGAAGGGAATATTATTAATCTATATGATGACGGTGGTGAAGTCATTATTTATGAGCCGAATTTTACCAGCGGTGATTTGGAGGCAATCGATAGTGTGTACAGTTTCAGGGTTCCCGTTTTTGGGACGGGGAACACAGACCCTGCGTTACAAACGAAAGCAGGTACATTCGATTGGATCTTTGAAGCCATGGATATGGCCAATACCTATTCGGATACCGTGATTCACAGGATAATTGTACAGTGAGAAAATCCATTTTTTTAGGAATTTTCCTTGTAAATATTCATTTGCTGCCGGCACAAAAATTAGTGCCAGCTGATTTTTCTTTTCGATCCATAGTTGCTGACAGCACGGATTCTCTGAATAGTTCAAATAAGATGCTAAGTAACGTCGTAACGGAGGTAATTCTACAAAAAGATTTCTTAGTTTGGCTGGGCACTGGATTGGGTGTGTCCGTAATTCGTGATTCTCTTACTGTAGAAACATTACCGAGTGACACTGGGTTAACAGAAGGCCCTCCAGATACTTTGCTACCTGAAGGTGGTATATCAGCAATGGCCGTAGGTGACCAGGGCAGCGATTATGAGAAATGGATGTTTATAGCCGCTGCTGGTAGTCAAAACGACATACCAATAGGAAAAGGATTGGCCTTTACAACCGACGCAACTGTTGATACAACTCCTGATAGTGATATCTATTGGACTTATTTGGAACAGCCGATAGATGATGACTATTACGGTCAAGAACAATCTTGGGGTGATATTGGATTTTTTAAAGCCCTTCCTATTACCGTTAAGCAAGCAAATGTTACTTATGATATTGCTTCCTCTGATGAATATATGTGGATAGCCAGCTGGGCAGGAGGGTTACGCCGTCACAACTTATCAGAACATTCCTGGGAACGAGTACCACTGCCAATGGATGATCAGTTTGAACTCATTACATGTGATGAGTTTGATTCTAATGGAGATTCAACGTATGCAAAAGAAAAAAATGAATTTCATGAAAATAGAGTTCTTTATTTAAGAGATTATGAATTGAATCCGAGGGATCCAATAGATGGCGGTAATCATAACCATAAAACTTTTTCTGTACTAGTTTATGGTGATACAATATGGGTTGGAACGGCAAATGGTATTAACCGTGGAATTATTAATCCTAGTAGATTTTATTGTATAGACTGGGAACATTATTCATATCCAACACATGGTCTTTCCGGTAATTTTGTAGTTGGTCTAGCTATGCAGATGTTCAATGGTAAACGCATCATCTGGGCTGCTACCGTTAATGCAGATGATCCAACCGAACAGCGTGGTGTAAGTTATACGACAAATGATGGATTATCCTGGAATACAGCACTGTTAGGTGAACGGGTGTATAATATCATCGCGCATGATTCGTTGGTATTTGCTGCTACTGCCAAAGGTTTATGGAAGACAGAGGATGGAATAAATTGGGCCAGGTATAACCCGGCCCGGCAGGCTATCCCCGTACCAAATACAGCTATCCATAGTACAGATGAAGTGTTAGCGAATGAAGTATATAGCGTTGCATTTGATAGTCGTCCCTATTATGGTGATAATTCAATATGGATTGGTACCGGGGATGGTGCAGCACATTCGTATGATTTAGATGGACTAAACTGGAAAATATTTAGGGCGGAGTATGATCGGGATGAAGATTATGCTTACCCGAACCCGTTTTCGCCATACACCCATAATGTGATTGGTGGAGATGGTTACGTTCGTTTTCATACAAATGAATGGTCAGGTACATTTGTCATTGATCTTGATGTTTATAATTTTGCGATGGAAAAAGTATTTGCGGGATCATTTGATAGACGGGATGCATCTTCTGGCGCGTTGAAATGGAATGGACGAGATACACAGGGTAGATTAGTTGATAACGGAGTATATTTTGTTAAACTAAAATATCCTGAAAACCAAACCAGTAAACCTTCCGCGCACTGGGTAAAACTGATTGTGGTAAAGTAAGTGCATAAGTATTTAATTATTATAATAACATCATTGAGTTTCGCAGCGGATTACGCCGGTTATTCAGGGGCCTTTCTGCGCATGGGAACATCAGCGAGATCTTTGGCAATGGGCAGCGGCTTTACAGCTGAAATTGACCAGGGGTTTAGTGCATATCACAACCCGGCAAGTGTAGCTTTTCTTAATAAGAGACAACTAGCATTTTCACACCATGCGCTAAACCTAGATCGTCGCTTGATGATGTCTAGTATTTCTACCGGCATACCACCTGCTGCAGGTTTGGGTGTGGCCTGGGTTAGCAGTGGAGTCGATAATATTCAGGGTCGTTCAACTTCTGGTTCAAAAACAGAAAATATAGATGGGACAGACCAAATATTATCGACCAGTGAAGATGCAATATTTATCAGTTTCGCTCAGCGGATAACGCCCTGGCTTGCACTGGGTATAAATGTAAAGATTCTTAACCACCAATTAC
>Ga0257113_1000115_pt1 | contig 22797 bp, 16 predicted proteins | sample LP_taG_4_FD_191568 | JGI IMG/M metagenome (GOLD analysis project Ga0257113, IMG submission 191568) | Marine microbial communities from Northeast Subartic Pacific Ocean, Canada - LP_J_2015_P26_2000m | ecosystem: Environmental > Aquatic > Marine > Oceanic | place: Canada: Northeast Subartic... | reverse complement strand
TTACAGTTCCTCATCATTGTTCCCACTTTGATATTGATGAAAATGCGCTTTTGGTAGGGTCTTCAATTTTTGTTCAGCTCATTGAAGATCAGCTAATTAGTAGCCAATAGCAGTATTTTCTCCTCTTATATCAGTTCCGCTAAAATAACCGTCTTCATTTATTAAAATTGCATTTACATCACCAATGTTTTTATAAGGTAAAATTTTATGACCTTTATTTATTAGCGATGTTTCTACATCTTTGATTATACTGTATGATTCAGCCATAATTACATCAGGCAGCCATTGTGAATGTACCCTTGGTGCTGATACAGCTTCTTGTATATTCATATTGTGAACAGTTACGTTTAATATTGTTTGTAATACAGCTGTTATAATCCTTGAACCGCCAGGTGAGCCAAGTATGATAAATGGTTCTTTATTCTTTAATACAATTGTAGGTGTCATCGAGCTTAAGGGACGTTTCCCGGGCTGGATAGCATTGGCAGCATTCCCTACTAATCCGAAAGCATTAGGCACCCAAGGTTTAACGGAAAAATCATCCATTTCATTATTCAGGAAAAATCCAGCACCCTCTACAAGAAAACCTCCACCATATCCTAAGTTTATAGTAGTAGTTACACTTACCGCATTGCCGTACTTATCAATAACAGAATAATGGGTTGTTTCGGGGCTTTCATAACCACTCGGATCTCCAGCAAAAACAACCGTACTTGATGTTGCCTTATCTGCATAGAAATCATTCATGCGATCTTTTGCATATCCTTTGCTTGTTAGCATTAATAAAGGTGGCGTCCAAAAGTCAATATCACCCAGGTGTTCGGCTCGATCAGCATAAGCCCTGCGTTCAACTTCAGTCAACAGGTGGATATAATCAGATGAATTCCAGCCAAGTTCTGCTAAAGAAAAATTTTCAAGCATATTGAGCATTTCGATTAAAATAGTTCCTCCAGAGCTTGGTAAACCCATGGAAATAATATCATATCCTTTGAAGGAACCAATTATAGGATCACGATATTTAGATTCATATTTTAGTAAATCTTCATGGGTGATCAAGCCAATCCCCCTATTCATTTCTTCTATGATAAGATCAGCTGTTTTCCCAGTATAAAATCCATCTCGGCCTTCTCGGCTAATGCGTTTTAAAGTTCTGGCCAAGTCTTTTTGAATAAATCGATCACCTGCTTTCCATGGTTTTCTATCTTCACGGATAAATATCTTAGCAGCGGCTTTATTCTTTAGAAACAAATCTTTGTTATTATTAAAGCGCTGTGCTTCATAATGGCTTAATTCAAATCCTCTTTCAGCTAGTGCAATGGCAGACGCGAGTAATTCCCGACGAGATATATTGCCTGAGCCATGATCTTTCCATGCTTTTAATAATCCATCAACACTCCCTGGAACACCGGACGCTGCTCTTGTTCGTAAGGACATATTATCTATAACCTCGCTATTGGAATCAAGGAACATGTCCTGATGGGCTGCAGCTGGCGCTATTTCTCGATAATCTAATGTAAAGATTGTACTATCTGCCTTATGGACCACCATAAACCCACCACCACCGACATTTCCATTTGATGATGATGTGACTGCCAAGACAAAACCCGTAGCACAAGCAGCATCGATAGCATTGCCACCCTTTTTTAAAATTTCAATTCCAGCTATTGAAGCTTGACGGCTGGTGGAAACAACCATCCCATTTTCGCCAAACACGGGATCCGTCCCGGCCCCATTGATATACCCAACCAACAAGATATACCAGATCAATAATTTTTTCATATCAGTTATTTAGTTCGTTTAGGTTTGAGTAAAAGTTTTGTAGTTTAACTTTCAATTGTTTTATTACAGTTAATATTATTGATTTTCAGACAAACTATTTGGATTAAAACAAGTTATAATAAAATTAGTAAGATGAAAAGAACGTATATATTTCTATTAGTGATAATAATATTGGGTTGCAGTGATCATATATCCCAAAATAATTTTTCTCTTACTCTCAATATTACCGGTGAATTAGAACAAAAGATTTATCTGTCAAAAAGAGATGCAGGAAAATGGGTAAATATTGATTCAAGTTCTGTAGTCACAGGGGAAATAGTATTGAATGGTCAAATTAAAGATCCAGAAATGTTTTATCTTAGATCTGGACAAAATTTAACTAACATATTTATAGAAGCTGGCAAAATCACGTTTTCAGCTCATGCAGATAGTATAAACAAAGGCATTACAAACGGCTCAAAAACCCAGGAAGAATTGGATTCTTTTAATGAAAGTATATCATTAATAACTGAACAACTTGATACATTATATAATCAGTATAGAGAGGCTGTGAAAAATGATGATCAAGTGAAACTTGAAGATCTTAGTGAACTAATTGATACGAAGGACAACGAAAGATTAGCGCGGACAATAGATTATGCATACGCGAATAATAAAAGTATTGTTTCCGCATATTTAATTATGACGAATAATTATTATCTTGAATTAGCTGAGCTTGACACAATAACATCTAATTTTGATAATTCGATCAAACAAACAAAATATGTTGAGTTATTGCTGGATCGAATAAACAATCTATATAAAGTTTCAATTGGTTCTTCCTTTACAGACTTTACCTTGAATGATACGACTGGGAATCCAATCGCACTTTCATCTCTTATTGGTGAAAATTATTTACTTATTGATTTTTGGGCATCCTGGTGTGGACCATGCAGAAGAGAAAACCCCAATATAGTTGCAGTTTATAATGACTATAATAGTAAAGGGTTTGATATTATTGGTGTTTCATTAGATACTGATAAAAATAATTGGATAAAGGCAATTGAGAAAGATAGTCTCACTTGGTCCCATGTATCGGATTTACAGGGCTGGAACAGTGCAGCTGGAAAACTTTACGCTGTTAATGCGATACCTCATAGTGTTATCCTAAATGAGAATGGTACGATTGTTGCCAAAAACTTACGTGGTGAAGAACTGCGGGATAAAATAGCTGAATTACTTAACTAAATGCTTGTCACTAACGACGAGACTGTAATTTGGCTAGTAGATGCAGTATTTCAAGATACAGCCAGACGAGCGTAACCAGTAGGCCAAAGGCGCCAAACCATTCCATATATTTTGGGGCACCAATTTCTGCCCCTTCTTCAATGAAATCAAAATCAAGAACTAGGTTTAACGCAGCAATAACTACCACCCCAAAGGAAAACAAAATTCCGAAATTAGAATTGCTGTGAATTAACGGAACCTGTACTCCAAATAATCCTAGAATAAAACTAATTATGTAGACAAAGAAAATACCGCCGGTGGCTGCGACGATACCCAGTTTAAAGTTTTCAGTCGGTTTAATAAGCCCTGACTGATAAGCAAACAATAATGCCGCCAGCGTTCCAAAAGTAAGAAATACTGCCTGATTAACAATCCCGGGATAAAGTGTTTCAAAAAATCTTGATATTCCCCCAAGAGCTAGACCTTCTAATAGTGCATATATTGGTGTGGTATAAGGCGCCAAATGGTGTTTAAAAGCAGTTATTATTGCAGCAATTAATCCACCAAAAATTCCAACCATCATTAGAGCACTTATCCGTGGATCGGTTGGGGCCATATTCCATGTAAAAATGGCGGTTGTCATTAATAATAATAGACCTAGCGCTGTTTTATTAACAGTGCCTGTAATAGTCATCGTTCCAGTATCAATTGTTGTTTGTCGTTGAATAAACGTATTTGCTTTTAGTACTGGATTACCAGATCGCAAAGAAAGGTGGTTACTCATGAGTAATCATCCATTTTATTTTGTAATTCAGTTACTAAGTTTTCAATAGAAACACGTTCCTGTAGCTGATCGTTTCTATGTCGAATAGTTACAGTATTATCTTCGTTAGATTGATGATCTATAGTTATACAGAAGGGGGTGCCAGCTTCATCCTGCCGATAGTATCGTTTTCCGATAGATCCTTGCTGATCATACAACACTTTATAATGTATTTTTAAATCATCAACTATTTTACGTGCCAGTCCAGGCAAGCCATCTTTTTTTACCAAAGGACATACAACTGCTTTTATAGGGGCCAATTTTGGATGAAGTTTCATAACAATACGATTATTGTCAGTATCCTCCCAATAAGCATCACTGAGGACACTCAGCAGTATGCGATTCAAACCTGCAGATGTTTCTATAATATATGGAAAATATTTTTCATTTGAGACTTGATCTGAATACTGCATATTTTTTCCGGAAAACTCTTGGTGACGTTGCAAATCAAAATCAGTTCGATTATGGATTCCTTCAACTTCAGCCCAGCCGAATGGGAATTCATACTCAATATCCCAGGCCTCTTTTGCGTAATGAGCTAATTCATTTGTACCGTGTTGATGAAATCGTAGATTTCTTTCATTGATTCCTAATTCCTGTATATAAAAATTATAGCGTTTTTCTTTCCATTCATTCAACTCACCATCATCAGTGCCTGGTTTTACAAAATACTGCATTTCCATCTGTTCAAATTCGCGCGTACGAAATATAAAGTTTCGCGCAACAATCTCGTTTCGAAATGCTTTGCCAATTTGGGCGATTCCAAAGGGTAGCTTTTGCCGCATTGCACCTTGAACAAGTAAATAGTTCACATAAATACCCTGTGCTGTTTCTGGACGGAGATAAGCGACATCTCCATCACCTTCGACTGGTCCAATCTGTGTTTTGAACATCAAGTTGAAATCCCTCGGAGCGGTTAATTCTCCTTCACATTGTCCGACCATTTTGGATGGCTTTTCGGGGCAGGGGGTGTTTTCATGCTGATCCGCTCTAAAACGTCCCTTGCATTTCTTACAATCAATTAAAGGATCATTGAATTCATCTACGTGACCAGATGCCTCCCAAATTTTCGGATGCATTAAAATCCCACTATCAAGGCCAACAATGTTTTCATAAACTTGTGTCATCGCCCGCCACCATGATTGCGATATATTATTCTTTAATTCGATCCCCAGTGGACCATAGTCATAAACGGCGCCAAAGCCTCCATAAATTTCAGAGCTCTGGAAAATGAAACCTCTCCGTTTGCAGAGAGATACGATTTTTTCGATTGAGGATTCAGCCATTGATATTACTGATTATTGATACTCAACGTTTTTTCCGTCTTTTTTTTATTGGACCTTTGGCGCGCTTTTCGTCAATTAATTCAGTTGCTTCTTCTAAGGTAACAGTTTCTGGGTCAACTGTTTTATTCAATGATGCATTTACCTTGCCATCGGAAATGTACGGCCCGTACCGGCCCTCTTTGACGACTAGTGTTTTACCACTATTTTGGTGTTCTCCAAGCGTTCGTATAGTAGAACTTTTTTTATTTCGGTTGGCTAGAAGTTCGATTGCTTTTTCTAACGTTACATCCAGAGGAGTTTCCGCACCTTTTAGAGAAGCATTTTGTTTCCCCATTTTGAGGTATGGTCCGTAACGACCATAGTCTGCCATGATGGGTTCTCCAGTGTCCGGGTGATCTCCGACATGTCTTGGTAATGCCAGCAAAGCCAGCGCGTATTCAATATCTACACTATTCGTATCCATTCCTTTTGGAATTGATTTTCTCGTTTTTGTATCACCTAATTGAACATAAGGACCATAGGGACCAACCTTTAAAATAATTGTTTGACCGCTTGCAGGATCGGAACCAAGTGCTTTATCAGCATTCTCTGGATTATCCTTCAGGATTTCCATTGCCTTCTCAATAGTAATATCTCCAGGCGCGAGAATATCGGGAATATTTCGGCGCACATCTCCATGCTGTATATATGGTCCGTAATTTCCTACCCGGGCAATGATTGGTTCTTCCACATCACCATTGAGCGGGATTGTACAGGCTTTAGGAATATCAATTTTTTCATCCAACATTTTTAGTAATCCTAGATCTGATTCTGTTCCAAAATAGAATTCTTTCATAAAAGGTAAGGATTTCATATCGCCTCGGGCAATAGCATCAAGACCATCTTCCATCTGCGCAGTGAATTTCACATCCACCAGTGGTTCAAAATGGTTTTCAAGTAATTGAGTTACTGCCACTGCCAAAAAAGTTGGTGTTAGGGAGCCCTTGTTATTTCGTACATAATCTTTCTGCTGAATTTTATTGATGATCGATGAGTATGTAGAGGGTCGCCCAATACCATTTGCTTCCATTTCTTTAACTAGACTGGCCTCAGTGAATCTCGCCGGCGGTTTTGTTGTTGATTCGTCAATTGTAAGGTTATCACAGCCCAAGTGATCATTTTCCTTTATTTCCGGCAGCACATTTTCTTTGTTAGCAACAGTTGATTTGGGGTCATCTTTGCCCTCAACATATACTTTCATATAGCCAGGAAATAAAATGACTTGGCCATTTGCTCTGAATTTTGAATTCTGATTTTCTATAGTAACGGTTGTTTGTTTCAATTTTGCGGATAGCATCTGGCAAGCTATTGTACGTTTCCATATTAACTCATATAGTTTAGCTTCATCATTACCAATAGTATTTGCCCCCTGTTCAATTGGCCTAAAACGTCTCCCAGCGGGTCTAATTGCTTCGTGTGCTTCTTGGGCATTCTTCACCTTGCTTTTATATTGTCTTGGTTTGGCAGGCAAGAAGTCATCCCCAAATCGTTTTTTTATTTCTGCTCGAGCTGCGCTTATTGCTTCTCCGGAAAGGTGTGTTGAATCAGTGCGCATATAGGTGATATAACCTGCCTCATAAAGGCGTTGGGCAGTACGCATGGTTTTGCGGGTATTGAATTTTAATTTTCGTGCTGCTTCTTGTTGTAATGTACTTGTAGTAAATGGCGGCCGTGGGTTTGAAGTTTTCGGATTTTCTTCAACTTTTGACACAACCCAGGGACCCGATTTTAACTCTTCTACAAGTGCTTTGGCCTGTGATTTACTCAAGGCTATTAAATTGTTCTTTGTCAATTCTCCGCTCTCTTGATCAAAATCCCGACCGCGGGCAATACGTTTGGAATCCAGGTTATATAGTCGCGCACTGAACGTTTCCTGATCGAGTGTGATCAACTCAGATGTTAGGCCATAATATGTTGCTTGTTTAAACTTGGATCGTTTTCGTTCTCTATCGATGATTATTTTTAATGCAGCAGATTGTACCCGTCCGGCAGAAAGAGATTCCTTTACAAAGCTCATATTTTTCTGCAGTGTAGTCCATAATACAGGCGATATTTTATAGCCGACCAATCGGTCAATTACGCGACGAGTTCGTTGTGCCTCAACAAGGTTTTCATCAATTTCAATTCTGTGTTCCATCCCGCCTTTAACCCCGGAATTGGTAATCTCAGTAAATTGTACTCGTGAAAGTTTTGCATCTGGGACTTCGGAAGCTATATGCGCTGCAATAGCTTCTCCTTCGCGATCTGGATCTGTAGCTAGAATAATTTCAGGTGAATCTTTTGCTTTTGTGCTTAATGTTTTGAAGAAATCTTTTTTATCATCAAGCACCACCAATTCCATGGTAAAGTCATTGTCTACATCCACCCCCAATGAACCTCGTGGCAAATCCTTTACATGGCCGACACAGGCAAGGACTTCAAATTCATCTCCGAGATATTTTGATATGGTTTTCGCCTTGGAAGGAGATTCCACTATGATAATAGCTTTTTGATTCATAACGACGCCGAATTTACATTTTTCGTGTTTTATACAACTGTATTTTCATCATATTTGGTATTATATATATTAATGTAGGTGAAAGAATTGGTTAATTCAAACTCTTGATATATGAAATAATTGAATCAATCGGAATTGATTCTTGCTGACCATTATTTAAGTCTTTAATCTGCACGGATTTGTCTTTCAATTCTTTATCCCCAATAATTATCGCAAGGGAGGCACCTATTTTATTGGCTCCACGCATTTGAGATTTTATACTGCGTCGCAATGAATCGAATTCCATAATTAATCCAGCCTTTCGCGCTTCGCCAAGAATTTTCAGCATGGTTGGCCTAACAGCGTCACCAAGTCCAATTAGATAAATTTTATCAGCTTGGATTTTCTGATCTGTGTCAACTTCATCCATGGCGATCAGTATCCTTTCCAAACCAGCTGCAAAACCAACGGCTGGAGTCTGTTTCCCACCTAGAGTTTCAGCAAGTTTATCATATCTGCCCCCCCCGCAAAGCGCATCTTGTGCTCCCAGTTTACTGGAAATGATTTCAAATGTTGTACGAGTATAATAATCCAGTCCCCGAACCAGTGCCCTATCCAAAGTGAAAGGGACGTCCAGCGCCTCTAAGTATATTTGCACTTCGTCGAAATGGTTGGCATCATCTGGTGTTAAAAAGCTAGTTATTGTTGGGGCATCTTGTAGCAATGCGATTTCAAAATCAATTTTTGTATCCAATATACGCATTGGATTTGAATCAAATCGCTTTCTGCTGGTTTCAGAAAGTTTATCAAGATGCGGTTGGAGAAAATCCTTTAATGCTTGACGGTATTCATTTCGACATTCTAATGAACCAATACTGTTCAGTTTCAAGGTAATATCTTTGATGCCTAGTTCAACAAGCAGTTCATATGCTATGGTTATTACTTCTGCATCCTGTTCCGGATGTGGTGAACCTATCGCTTCAATACCATATTGCCGAAATTGGCGGTAACGGCCTTTTTGCGGTCTTTCCCGTCGAAAAAGATTATCCAAATAATAAAGTTTTGTTAAGGGTGATTTTGCGCCAAGATTGTGTTGAATATAAGACCGTATAACAGAAGCTGTATATTCTGGTTTAAGAGTAAGGTCTGTTCCACCTTGGTCTGTCCAGCTGTACATTTCTTTTGATACAACATCACTATCTTCACCGACACTCCGTGTAAACAACTCAGTTTTTTCAAATGCTGGTGTTCGAATTTCACTGTACCCAGCCCGAGTTATGAACTCCCGGACACGTGTTTCAACGCGCTGCCAGCGATCTGCATCATTCGGCAAGATATCATAGGTCCCTTTTATTGAACGAAATTCCATATTTAGTCCATTAATTCAGTCAATAAATTATTAGCCTTATCACAAAAGTTTTCCGGCACATATACTTGCACATAGCTACCGGCTAATCCAGCTGCCGCAATATTATATGCGGAGGCTGACCAATCAGATTTCAGGAAATAGGGTATTTCTGCTGAGTCTAATACTTCGCCCATCATCTCACCAAAAACTTTTCCAGGCACTTCTTTTACCTTGACCCAATTAATATTTTCTAGAGGTTCGTTAAGTGCCATATTTTCAACCAGCGTAATATTGCAATCACTGCAGATAGTAATACTATCTATGAATTCAGCTTTACAGGATGGACAATACATAATTTAGGCAAACAGGCTGTTCAAATTTGCACTGGTTTTTGAGGATAATAAAACTAGAAATTGGCCCTCCTCGTAAATATACCACCACGTCTTTCCAGTTTTAAATCTTGGAGCGTAGGTGATTTAACATTGATTTTCAAATAGAATCCAGAACCATAACCATTAGGTGTCCAATTTATGGACATTTCCCAGCAGTGTAAATCACGGTATATTGAAAAATTGTGGCTGACTAGGTCTTTATTAAGGACGTCAAATCGTGCGTTATACTGCACACGCCAGTTACGGGTCACCTGTATGGAAGTGTTCGATGACATCCAGAATGTTTCAACAGGATTTGATGGGTTTGCTTTGTTCATGCTATAACTGAAACTTAAGGATGTGGACCAGAGTTTACCGCCTGGGATCATACTATTTTTTCCGCCTGATCGGTTTCCGAATTTGGGTTCATCAAGATTCTCCCGTAATACTGCGGTATCTTGTACAGCTTCTTCTGTTTTGGTAGCACCAAGCCGTTTCCCTTCAAACTTGAAGCCCGTGGATAAACGTGCATTTATTAAGCGTGGTTTAGGGATACCTGAGTCATTTAAGTTCAGGGAATTTATCCGCTGTCCTGCTGCGACATCATATTGATAAAAATCATGAGATAACCGTAGATCAAGATTCAGCTTTTTTGCGACTTTTGCCCGCAGGGATGATGATAGATTTGCCAATGGGAACTGGTCAGCCACAAAGTTATAACTTGTGTTCATACGCCAGGAAAATAAATCAATTTTTTTTTCTTTATCTCCGTCTATCTTTTTGGCCTGAAACACATTGTTCAATGAAAAAGTCATCGCTTGCCGTTCTTGTCGCGGCGTACTACCGGCCGATGTTCCAGAAAAACGATCAAAATACGCTGTTTCACCATTGTTATCAGTATATTCCTGAAAATAACCTAGATCCATGCCAAATAATGGTTTTGTGTAATCCGGTGAATATGAATAACCAATTGTCGGAGAAGCGACATGCCTGATTGAATGAATAGACCCGATTTTGATTGGAAAAAGACCGTAAAGCTTTGTATTCATTCTAAGATTAAAAGAGGAAAAAATTGTTCGGGCAGCGAAACCCTGCTGTTCCACTGGCTGAAATGATCCTGTTGTAGTATCTGCTAAAAACGTTCTATCAACCCAGTCGGATTTCAGCTGTATGCTAGGATTTAATGATATGTACTTGAATATTTTTTGCGGAGCGGCAATAGACATACTATGAGTGACTGCTGATTTGGTTGTTGTCTGAACCGAATTATCCCAGATGTATTCAAATGAGGTATCCTCAATTGATTCATAGTAATTCTGTAGTTTATTATTCAGGTTAGCGGAGTAATTCCAGGATATATTATGGTACCAATTTTTATTAATAGCATTTGTCTTAAACAATTTACGCTGACCATGGCGAAACGACATTTTTGGTAGCGTATTTGTGGTGATAGCGAGTTGTTTGCCTACTGTTGAAGGTGATTGGTAAAACACACTATTTGAATCTACCTTATTATCGACCATCAAGTCTCTTTTCGAAGATAGATTTATGCTGATCGAATTATTCGAATTTTTCCAATGTTTACTATAGGTAGCGTTGGAAATAGCTTGTTGGTTCAAGCGGCGTTCGACATCCAGCCCGGTTCGTTGATTGTAATCGCCGCTGCTGTAATATTGTGCGTTGACTCGAAATGTTTGGTTGTTGCGCATTACTTGGTTGTGATTCCAGCGTACAACATAGTCACTTTTTACATTTTCACCCAATTTCAATAAATCTCGGTCTTGTTTTGCTACTGAGGATGAAAAATGCTGTCTAGTCTCCAAATGTAGTCCACCCGAGAAACCATAGCGCTTACGATAATTATTTGTTAACCGCAGCGTTAAACCCTGTCTATCAGCCAGGCTGGTGGTTAGTTTTGAATCCCAGAATTCATTCGGTGCCCAATAATAACCAAAGCCATCCAGAAATTGACCGCGATAACTGCTTTCACCATAACCAGGCATGATCCAGCCTGATTGTCGTTGCCCGGCCTTATGTGGAAAAATACCAAATGGTAATCCGATAATAGGGATATTAGTTATATATAACACAATAGGTCGTGCGATCACCTTATCGTCGTTGATCATTTTCATTTCGTCGCTCGCAAAATGAAAATGGGGTACCTCTAGGTCACAGGTTGTGTAAGTACTATTATCTATATAAAAAGTTTCTTTATCCTGATTTCTTATCTGACTACCGGTATAAAAACCATCATCTGCGCTGGTTCTTCCCTTTGTTACATGCCCCTTCCTTGATGTTAGATTGTATGTCATTTCATCCCCAGTCATGGGATCACGGCCCTGTTCTAGAATAGTAGGTTTTAGAAAGGTGAAATTTGAATCAAGATTACTCTGCGGTGTGGCATTTAACATGTTGGATTGCCAATCAACGTTTATAAAGCCCGCATCCAAATCCATATTTGTGTAATGGATCTTTGCATTCCCATGTAGATCCGTTTGTTCTTGATCGACCTTATAATCGATGATTTCTGATGAATAAATTATTTGACCATCAATATTGGCGGTTACAGAGTCCGGCGTGTATTCTCCTCGAGAGCCGCCAGATACAACTATATGATCCAGGTTGTTTTCCTCAAAACTCATAATAATTGTATCCCCAGAAGCAATATTTTTCCCCTGGTATATAGAATCTTCAAAAATATGATATAGCGATGTAGCCATGCCTTCTACTTGGAGTGAATCCATTTGTCCCGCATCAAAAAATCCTTGCAGGCTACTACCCGTTAGGTCATCTACGAATTGTACTTCCGATTGGGTAGTAGTATCGTTAAGGCTGATTTTTATTTTCCGCAATCCTTTTGTAAGAGTAGTTACATGTGCTTGCTCAGGTATATAAAGATGTTCTATGACCTCATTTTTATAACGTAAAATTATTTCACTTCCGGCCATTGTCTGGTCTTTTTCAGTGACGTGTGGATTTAGCTTTAGCCAAGTAGTTTGGTCCTCGCGGTTATAGATAGCCAGGCCACATGTTGCCTTGCGTTCATCATCCAGAATCGTAACATCACCTTCTGCTGTATATGAAACTGCATCTTCGCCTGTGTGTTTAGCGTAATATATTGAATGAGAGGTGATGATCTGACTTTTCTGTGTGAGTTCGGCATTTCCCCGAGCAATTCCGCTGTCCAGCTTGGAATAATACACAAGTGTATCTGCTAAAAGATCATAGTCATTATCCCAAACACGTGCATTACCAAAGCCATTCAAAATATCGTTTGGTGAATCATAATGCAGCGAATCGCAGGTTAGTGATCGATTATCATCAACTACTTTTACATTCCCAATCATCGATCCTTGTCCAGTTTTTTCAATATTTATTGCTTTGGCACAATTAATGATCATGGCCCCTTTTTCAAAAACCACATTCCCAGTAAGGTATTGGACTGCTTGCCCATCAATGACAACATTTTCAAGGATATCAGCTCTTTTTAATCGCAGTCGGTCATCAGCAAATATTGTTAGTGGTATACTTAGTAGTAATATGATGTAATACATTATTCCTTATACCGATCCGGCCAGTATTTGACTAATCTTTCACGAATGAAGTTCTCATAGCCCAAATTTGTAGGTTGATAAAATGTTTTTTGCATACCCTTGGGGAAGTATTTCGCTATTGTAAAATGCTCCGGATGATTATGTGGATAGTCATAGTCCTTACCATAATTCTCTTCCTTCATGAGTTGTGTTGGTGCATTACGTAAATGAAGGGGTACTCCTGGAGTTCCATCTTTTCTTACGTGGTCTTGTGCTTTTTTAACTGCCATATACGATGCATTTGATTTGGGAGCGCTGGCCAGATACGTGGTTACCTGAGAAAGAATGATTGCCGCTTCTGGCATGCCAATCATATGAACGGCCTGGGAACCGGCCACAGCCAGTGGTAAAGCTTGCGGATCTGCGTTGCCAACATCTTCTGCTGCAAGAATTACTAGTCTTCGGGCAATGAATTCTGGTTGTTCACCACCTTCCAGCATAACGGCCATCCAATAAATAGCTGCGTCGGGATCGCTGCCGCGTACAGATTTTATGAATGCACTGATCGTGTCATAATGGTAATCACCACTTTTATCATATAACTGGGTTTTAGTTTGTAATGCTTCTTCCAGGATTTCATTTGTGATTGAACCATTGTTATCCATCAACCCTAGCGCAATTTCAAACGTATTAAGCATTTTTCTTGCATCTCCACCAGCAGAATAAACTAGTTTTTTACGAATAGATTCCTCCAGCCTAATGTTGTTATTTGATAACAACACATCTGTTTTAAAACTTTGCTCCAGTATTGCATCCAGAGCATCTTCAGATAACGGGTTCAGTATCAGAGTGCGGCAGCGGGAGAGGAGAGGACTGATCACCTCAAAGGAAGGATTCTCTGTTGTAGCTCCAATTAAAGTAATAAGACCTTCTTCTACGGCATGTAATAAAGCATCTTGTTGGGATTTACTGAAACGATGTATTTCATCAATAAAAAGAATAGTGTTAATACCAGTATCATAATTTGCTTTTCCCTGATCTATTATGTTACGAATATCCTTTACACCACTTGATACGGCAGAGATCTCAGCCATTTTTGCATCAATAGATTTGGCAATGATCCTGGCCAGCGTAGTCTTTCCTGATCCTGGCGGTCCCCAGAGTATCATGGAAAACGGTTTACTCTGTGACACCATTTTATAAATAATCTTATTTTTACCAACAAGATGGTTTTGACCAATGAATCCGGTCAAGGTTATCGGCCGGACACGATCTGCCAGTGGCGGAAGATTTGTGTTGAACAATGATGCTGTTTTTCCCATTAATGCCAATTTATCCAGGCAAATGGATTTTAACAAAGTTTTCCCATGGACTCGAATTCATTGTGTATGGTCGATTGATATTCGATAAAATCTCATCTTTCTAATAGTAATAAAATGAGTAAAACAAGGTTAGCTCTATTAGCAGTTTTTGTTTTTGTGGTAATAGGATGCGAAAATAAGGAAATAATCATGGATCATGGATTAATCATCGAGGATCTTATTATAGGTGTTGGTACAACAGCTGAAAAATACAGTATCGTAACTGTGCACTATACGGGTAAACTGCAGGATGGGACAGTTTTTGATTCATCTCAAAGAATTGGTCAAGAACCATTGCGATTCACTTTGGGGGTTGGTCAGGTAATCGATGGTTGGGACCAAGGTATAATCGGGATGAAAGTTGGCGGTCAACGGAAGTTAAAAATTCCTCCTGAACTGGGTTATGGTTCTCAGGATAAGGGTGTGATTCCGCCAAATTCTACGCTCATTTTTAAAGTAGAATTATTGGAAGTAGAATAGAGCCACCGAGAGGACTTGAACCTCCGACCCGCTCATTACGAATGAGCTGCTCTACCAGCTGAGCTACGGTGGCAATAACACTTTGGTTAAAAATACAACTCTGTTCCGTTCAATTCAAATCCCTATTGATTTTACCCGTCTTTTTTTGGCCTCTGGTAATATTTTGCTGTTCTGTAAGCACCATATATTTCACCTAGCCAAAAAATAAGTGTTATTCCTGCAAAAAAGTTTCCTTTCATGGATTGACCATCTTGTGAGGAACCATAGGCTGCTGTTCCGGGTAACAGGACCATCCACAAGCCCATTAAACCATCGAGAAATCTACCCGCATAAATTCGACCTGTACCTGGTATTATAGTTGATAATCCTGCAGCTAACAGGGGAGATTTATTTGAGGCATATCTCGGCCGGCTAACTTGTACTGAATCCACCAAGCGGTAATCAGGGTAATGGAATTCACCATACATTTCATAGTGGTAGTTTAATGCAAATGGATTACAACGCACGATACGATCTGCTGTTATAGCTAGGCCAGTAATCGGACCATAATCTCTAACAGCTAAGGCACCATAATTGCTACAGCTCGGATAGAATTGACAAGCTAATAATTCCGAATTATAAGATATACGTTGCCAAGCGGAAATGGGCAGAATAGCTGACTTTTCAAAAATATTAACTTGTGGCGATGCTAATACAGTATCTGCAGGATAATTTTGCTGCGCATACCCTAAACCAGTGATTAGAATAATGTGCAATAATAACTTTGACATGCTTATTACATTTCCTTACGTGTGGATCATCACAATGCTAACCGCAATAAATAAAATTAACTTGAATTCTAATCTCAATACAGTCAATTTACATTTATCATGTTAGGCAGATTTATTTGTTTATTTTTATCAATCATTGTAACGGTTGTGTATAGTCAAGGTCGTAGCTTATACATACTGCATTCAAATAACACTAATGGAGCACTGGAAAATTGTTATTGCCCGGACCATCCACTGGGATCAATTGAAAAAAGGGCGTTATATGTGCAAGATTTTATCAAATCTCATCCTCGCACTCTAGTGGTGGATGCAGGCGACTTTTTTACAATGTCCAAAAAATTGCTTAAAGATAGTTTGGTTTGTGAAGCCTATGCGACAATTCCATATGATGCTCTTCTTTTGGGAGATCAGGAATTAACCCGCAATCCAGAATTTCTAAATAATGTGCTACCAAAAACTCAGGCATCTATTGTGGTCACAAATTTGGAAAGCCCGTCCTTACTTCGTATACGTAAATATAAGATTGTCAAGCGCGGTGGATTGAATATAGGTATTCTTGGTGTCGTAGGTGATAATTCAATGAAATATTATCCGCAGGAAATCCGTGATTCAATTATCGTCACGGATCCAATCACCGCTATTAATGATGTATTGGATAAAATAAGTTCGCGAGCCGACCTGATAGTATTGCTTACACATCAGGGCTTTGATGAAGATCAGCGAATGGCCCAAAAGCTTAAGGGTGTGGATGTTATAGTTGGTTCTCACAGTCAGACAGTACCGGAAGAACCAATAGTCGTAAATAATATTCTGATCAGCCAGGCGGGTAGAGAGGGTTATTACTTAGGAGTAATTGAATTAAAACTTAGTAAATATAAGAAAGTAGATGAACGATTAATTTCCACTGTGGCTATGACTCAAGAGATGCCTGATCATGATAGAGTAATGGAGCTTGTAAAATATTACGAAGATACATCTGGTTTGATTAATCGAAAGAAACTAAAGGCTTTGCATGGAACAGATCATTGAATATTTTTCGGCAAATCCCGTACATCTCGCAGCAGCTCTGGTGCTTGCTTTCATTATTCTTTTTAGTTTTGTTAAAAAATTACTGAAGCTAGGGCTAGTAATTATAGCAGTGTTTATAGTTTACATTGCCTTTTTGGTATATACAGGAAGGAAATTTGATCCTGATCAAATAAATGCAGCTAAAAAGAAAGCAGCTGAAATGATCAATGAAGGGAAAAAATCCTTAGAGGAAACTATTGAGAAAAAGAAGGATCAGGCGGTTGATAATTTATTAAAGGAATCTTAGTTGGTTGCTTTTCTCAAGCGGGATGTAATTAGTTTTACAATTCCTTGCATAATTTCCATATTACTGCTCATTAGTTCGTAAAATCCATCCTGAGTTATTTTTAGCAATGTAGTGTCAGCATTTACAGTTATATCGGCTGATCGTGGCTCTTGATCCAATAGTGCCATTTCGCCCACACACGCACCTTTTTCAAGTTCTACAATTGTACGTTCACCTTTATGGACCCGTACTTTTCCATTAGCTACAATATACATGGAATCACCAAAATCACCTTCTTCAAATAAAAGACTATCTGTTTCAAACTGTTCTTCATGAGCGATTTGGGCAACTCTAATCAATTCCTCGCTAGGGATAGATTCGAAAAGATCAATGCTTTTAAGAATTAGAGCTTTTTCTAGTGTAGAATACATGGATAATTGCTTTGAATCTAGTAAATATTGATTTATTGGCCATGTCTTCAAAGTACCAGGTTGTTTTAGTGCATGCCGTGTGATTATATCTTTAATAACGAAATTTTCAGGCAGGGTTTCCCAGTTAATATTATTTAGAATTTCCTGATTATTTGACCGTAAAGCATAATCCAAGGTTAGGGCTGCTTTTAATTCTTGGCTTGAAGTTATATAATAACCAAGGAATTGATTTAAATCTGTTGTGAGTTGATCAAAATGTTTTCTCGCAATTTCGCATTTCTCATCAATTGATATAGTATCAATCAAAGAATTAACAATTTCACGTTCCTCTTTAGAAAAAATATTTTCAAAAAACTCTAACAAGTAAGGCAGTTTATCAGATTCGTTGTTCAGCACATATTGTATGTAGGTTTCAATTTGCGTTTCAGGTTTATCCATAATGCCAAGTTTCATGATCACAGGAATTAATTTTCTTATCTCATTCTGTAAAAAATATCGAAGTAGTTTATTCTCATTAGAATCCTCGATTTGTGATAAGGCAATTATTATTTCATAAGCATACCTTGCAGTATTAATTAATTCACCTTTGGTAATAAAAATATCTTCTTTTTTTAAGGGGATTTCTCGAGCAATATGCATTAATGTATCAACTGCTTCAGCTTGAATTAGTGGAGTTATTGGATTGACTTTTGATAATATGATATCAATAGATTGTTGAGTAGGATATTTTTTTAATGTGCGTAAAATACCAATCACAAGTGATTTTTGTGCATTGCTATCCTGTGCATATTGAATTAGGATATTAATAACATCCTGTTCGTTATAAGCTGTCAATGCTGTTCGCGCAGGAATTGCTGAACGAGAATCGGCAAGACTATGTATTATAACTGGTAAAAATTCTGGTGCCCGTCGGGTTTCTGCAACCAATAATGCAGCGTTACGAATCACGAACGATGAATCATTCAAATAATGTATTAGTGTATCATCTGGTAGAATTTGGTTGTCAAAACTCAATTGATTGATTGCCACTGAGATTAATTTTTCATCTGTTGATTGAAGCGCATCAATTAATAGCTTTTTTGCAACATTTGATGAATCTGGATCTATAGTATTTAACGCCGCAGCTGCAATAATTCGCTTTTCTATTTCAGGATCCTCCAAGTGTTTATTTATAGCTGTCACCGCATTGTTTAATCCCCTTTTTCCTGCTATTGCAATAGCATCAATATCCAGCTCTTTGTCAGTTTCAATTAAATTTATTATCCGCTGGTCATCTATAATATCGTCGTTGGAGGATATATTAAGGATCTCTTTTTTTACTGTGACATGCCCCTTGTCCAATAACCTGTTTAATGATTTCTTCCAGGGTGTAAGTGGTATATCCTTTATGATATCCAGCGCAAAAATCTGTTGACTCTCATCGGCATTATTTAAGGCTGTTTCAATGGTGTTTACCATTGTTTGATCCTGAATATCCAGGGTGAGCTCTTCAAAATTTAATTGTCGTTTTTCAATGGCAGATTGTAACGCGTCGACATAAAGTTTTTTCAGTGGAAAGGATTTATTTATCCAATAAATGGCAATTAGAACGATTGATAAACTCAGATAATGAATTGGGATATTAAAAATAGTGACTGCAATAAATATCAACACTCCAGATAGTCCTTCTAAACCTGCACGAATAGATCCCTCAACAATTGGTTTTAATCTAGTTTTTATTGTGTTCTTAACTGGGATCCATAATAATTGAATTGAGGAATTATGTAATGTGAATTTGAAAACCTGGTCAGAAAATTTGGATATATAAACAGTAGCCAATATTGGTGTGATAAAAAATCCAAAAGATCCAAGCATTAGAAAAACCGGCAAAATCAATATTGCAACTAATATACCAAATCTTGATAAAAGTTTACTTGTAACGAATAACTGAATGACTATTGTTGCAATTCCTGTTACAGCATAATATTGCCCAAAAAAATTAACGAGATCATCTTGTAAAGGAAATGCAGCGACTGCTATTATTTTAAATTGATAATCAACAATGCGAGAAGTAATTGCTGCTAAGCCAATAATGATTGCCAGTGATTTAAGATAGGGGGTAAATGTTTTCTCTGATTTTTTCTGCTCATTATTTTTTCTGGTTTGATTTTGCAGTTTATTTACGTTTCGGTAAGGTCGGATTAAGTTAGCCATTAGAATAACAATACCTAAAAACCCAATAGTAATAAATAGGAGGTTTTCTGAACCGAAAATGCTTACAAACTGTTTGATACTGGAACCTACAATGATAGCCGCTAGTGCACCACCGGCTCCTAGCAACCCGAATAATCGCTTCGCTTGTCGCGGATCAAATACCTCATTTGCTAATAACCAAAATTGAATGATAGTAATTGCATCTATGACGTCTTTCCAGATGTACAAGAAGGGTATTACCCATCCTTCAAGGTGATTTTGTATTGCCAAAAGAGATAAGGCAAAAACTAAACTCGATATAGTGACTATTAGAGTTAGATCCCTATTTTTTGATAATCGGTTATAGATTGCAACGACTAAAGTTAGAACAACAGCTACTGCTAAATACATTAGTGGTAAATATTTCCGGTCGACCATATTAAGGAAATAAGCATCTCGCGCTGCACTTCCTGTAACACTTATTGCTACATATGCAAAAAAATGGATGAACAAAATGAGAGTTGGTGAACCCTCACCAGGATTTATACTAAATAATTTTTTTAGCAATGAAATATTGGTTTGTTTAATAATGAATTATAACAGGTCGCTTGCCAGTTCTGCAAGAGCCGATCGTTCACCTTTTTTCAAGGTGATATGAGCGTACATTGATTGCCCAACCATGCGGTTTATCAAAAAACTCAAGCCATTGGAAAGTGTATCTAGATAAGGATGATCTATCTGGTGAATATCACCTGTAAAGACAATTTTGGTACCTTCTCCAGCACGAGTAATGATAGTCTTCACCTCATGGGGGGTGAGATTTTGTGCCTCATCAATAATGAAAAACACTTTTTGAAAACTACGTCCTCTTATATAGGCTAATGGAGTTATAACTAATTTTTCTTTTTCCAGCATCTTTGTTAACATACGAGTTCGACCATCTTTTTCTGAAAATTGGTGCCGAATTACTGAAAGATTATCAAATAATGGCTGCATATATGGATCAAGTTTTGATTTTATGTCGCCTGGCAAGTATCCAATATCACGATTGCTTAAGGGTACTATGGGCCTAGCTAAATAAATCTGTCTGTATTCCTTTCTTATTTCTAAAGCAGCTGCAAGAGCCAATAGTGTTTTTCCAGTACCTGCCTTACCCGAAAGTGTGATCAATTGTAAGTTCGGGTTAATTAATGCATTTACCGCAAAGGACTGTTCTGCGTTTCTTGGCATTATCCCAAATACTTGCTGCTTGCTGACACGCAATAGTTGATTATTATTGCCATCATAAGTAGCCAGCGCTGATTTGTGGTTATTCCTTAAAATAAAATTTTCATTTGGAGTTGCGTCATTGATATCAATAGCATCACCCAACGCAACACCATTGTTTGAATTATACAAGGCGTCTATGAATTCTGTTTCCATACCTTCTATCATTCGTACTCCAGTATAAATTTTTTCTACACTTTCAACTTTATCTGTGGTGTAATCTTGCGCAGGTATACCAAGGGATTTTGCCTTCATTCGCAGATTGGTGTCTTTTGATACGATGATTAATTCTGTACCTTTATTATCTTCTTTTAACCACATCGCAACATTCAGAATGCGGTGATCAGGCGTATCTTCAGTGGACAGGGCCCCTAGCTCAGGATGCCAATCTTTACCAACTATTACGCGGATTTTCCCCTTGTTTTTGCCAATTGATACGCCGTCTTCAAACAATTGATCTCCAGTTAATTCGTCTAGGATCCTGAGGAAATCGCGGGCGTTGAAATGAATTTGTTCGTTACCGCGCTTGAAATTATCTAGTTCTTCCAGAACTGTAATGGGTATGGCAATATCATTTTCTTCGAAATGAGTTATACAACTGGAGTCATGCAGAATTACATTGGTATCTAGGACAAAGAGCTTAGCGAGGTTTTTCTTGGGCATTATTATGTTAATCGTACAGGTAAAAACAAACGAATGGATAAATTATCATGATTAATAATACAGTAATTTACTTGAACTTGATTCAACGGTCACACTATAAACAAACCATAAATCTTAAGTTTTAAGAATAGACTGGGATATGTATCCCTGAAAAACTCTGTCAAAGAGAAGAATGTTTTGATATATATACATTAATTAATTGAAATAGAATGTAAAGGCATTGGCGGATACGTTGCCAAATGCTACATTCAGCACTAGGGATGAGGTTAGGCATTTATTAATTCTTGAACAGTTTGATAAAATGATTAAAAACTTGATTTCGCAACAGGTTGTTTATGTTTAAAGAAGATCTACTAAAAAACAAAGTTATCCTTGTTACCGGCGGAGGTACAGGCCTTGGAAAATCTATGGCAACCCGCTTTGGCGAGCTGGGCGCTAATTTGATTATAGGTAGTAGAAGAGCAGATGTTATCGCAAAAGCGGCGCAGGAATTAGAGCAAACCGGTGCTGAAGTATTGGGCGTAAAATGTGATGTTAGCCAAATGGATCAAGTAAATGAAATGGTCAGCGCTGCCCTAGATAAATTTGGGCGAATTGACATACTATTAAATAATGCAGCTGGCAATTTTATATCTCCAACAGAAATGCTATCAGCGGGTGGATTCAAGGCAGTTGTTGATATTGTACTTGTCGGCACATTTAACTGCACACTTGCAGTTGGTAAAGAAATGATTAAACAAAAAAATGGAAATATATTAAATATAGTTACTACCTATGCCTGGACAGGCTCCGGTTATGTTATTCCCTCTGCATCTGCAAAAGCAGGAGTGCTGGCAATGACACGTTCTCTGGCAGTAGAGTGGGCAAAATACAATATCCGTTCCAATGCTATTGCGCCTGGGCCATTCCCAACAGAAGGAGCATGGAAACGATTAGTCCCCCCAGGTTTAAATATTGAAAAGAAAATGAAAAAACGCGTTCCATTGAAACGGTTTGGTGAGCACATAGAATTAGCTAACCTTGCTTCCTATTTAATTAGCGATCAAGCCGGTTATATCAATGGAGAAGTGGTAACCATTGATGGCGGCGAATGGTTAAAAGGTGCCGGACAATTCAATGAGCTTGATAGATTGCCAAAAGCGCTATGGAAAACGATGCAAAAGCTGCGTAAACGTTCTAAAAAATAGTTTTTAAATATTGGGTGATAATATTACCCAATAGTTTGTATAGCAGTATTGTATATGGAATTGCAAAACCAAAAAATAGAAATGGCGTAGTTCGTAATTGATCTAGGTAAGGATTCTTTTTTTGAGCGGATTGTATAATATGTTTGAACCCTGCAATTGATAATTGAGCAAGATAACTGGCAACCACGAAAATTAATAGTATAACAACATGGTCAAGCCAAGTAAGGGAGTTCAGCCATTGTCCAAATTCCATTAATCTTGGCCCAATAAAGCAGCACCAAAAACACCGGCAGAATCACCTAATTTATTTGG
>Ga0257113_1000113_pt1 | contig 22852 bp, 17 predicted proteins | sample LP_taG_4_FD_191568 | JGI IMG/M metagenome (GOLD analysis project Ga0257113, IMG submission 191568) | Marine microbial communities from Northeast Subartic Pacific Ocean, Canada - LP_J_2015_P26_2000m | ecosystem: Environmental > Aquatic > Marine > Oceanic | place: Canada: Northeast Subartic... | reverse complement strand
GGAATCACTGTGCTGGAAACACTTCTACTTGGCATTGCAGGTATGGGCTGGTTTGATGCCATTTGCCATGCTTTTACTACGATGCCGACAGGCGGTTTCTCTACAAAAAATGCCAGTATTGAAGCTTATAATAGTGGGGCAATTGAATACATCATTATAATATTTATGATAATTGCTGGCACCAATTTTTCGCTTCACTTCAGGGCATTATCAGGCAATATAAACAGCCATATAACTGATAAAGAATTCAAGGTTTATTTCTCTTTAATTCTGTATGTGACATTAATAATATTTTTACGGTTGGCGCTACATGGTGAAATAAGTGAGGAAAATTTTCGTGCTTCCCTGTTTCAAACGGTATCTTTAGTCACAACGACAGGATTTTCCAGCGCTGATTATGAACTATGGCCATATTTTGTACAATGTGTGTTACTGTGTTTAATGTTTGTAGGGGGAATGGGCGGATCTACAGGTGGTGGTATGAAGATAATCCGTGTATTCGTATTGTTCAAGTATATGGCTCTAGCCACCCAGCGTATGCTGCATACAAAAGCAATTATTCCGATACGTATTGGTAATCGTTTTATATCTGAAGATGTAATAAGTAACACGTTGGGTTTTTTCCTCTTTTATGTATCAATATTTATATTTACTACCGTTGCCCTAACTCTAATGAATGTAAACCTTGAGTCTGCTATCGGGGCTGCGGCGAGTGCAATTGGGAATATTGGTCCCGGTTTGGCGGATTTTGGACCAACTGATAATTATGCTCTTTTACCGGACTTTGGGAAATGGCTGCTTACATTCTGCATGTTGCTAGGTAGATTGGAGATTTTTACTATAATTGTGATTTTTAGCCGCGTTTTTTGGAAATAACAGGGATTAATTATGAGTTTAATAAAGATCAACAATGAAAACGGAATATTCGAAATCACTATTGATCGAACAGAAGCACTTAATGCAATGAACCCAGAAGTGGTTGCTGAATTCACAAGGGTGATACAGGTTGCTTTATCTGATAAAGAAACAGGTGTCATTATTATCAGTGGTGCCGGAGACAAGGCATTTATTGCAGGTGCAGATATTAAAGCGATGCAGAAAATGAGTGCGGATGAGGCACTGATTTATGGTAAAGCAGGGCAAAATCTAACAATGCTTATTGAATCATCACCAAAACCTGTTATTGCCGCCGTTAATGGTTTCGCATTAGGCGGCGGTTGTGAAATTGCCATGGCTTGCCACATTCGCATCGCATCAGAAAATGCTACTTTTGGTCAGCCCGAGGTAAAACTTGGTCTCCTGCCAGGGTGGGGCGGTACGCAGCGTTTACCAAAAATCATAGGCGTTGGGCGAGCAAATGAACTTATCACCACTGGGAAGATAATTAATGCTGAAGAAGCTCTGCGAATCGGTTTGGTGAATGTTGTTGCACCACAAGATAAACTACTAATGAGCGCTCGAAAAATGGCATCCACTATTCTGCGCAATGGCCCGCGAGCAATTGCATCATCGTTGCATTGCATTCAGGAAGGACTTGCCGTACCGATAAAAGAAGGAATGGAAATTGAGGTGCAGGAATTCAGTAAACTTTTTCAACATGATGAACGTATGGAAGGTCTTACTGCTTTCATAGAGAAAAGACCAGCTGATTTCAGAGATTAGCAAATAATATGGCAAGATACACCACTCGGTCTGCTGGTGCATTTGACTATTCATTCAAAGAACCGATAACAAATCCATTTGAAATAAATTTTACTTTACCAAATGGTGAATTTGTGAAAATTATTCACCTGGCAAAGAATTGATGGAATTAAGTTTTACCAGCTATCGACTGAATTGTACCCATCCATTTGGAATTTCACGAAGCACCAATGATTATTATGATATTGTTTATGTGTATTTGTCAGGTGCAGGTTTTATAGGGAAGGGGGAAGCCGCACCTTCTGCGAGATACGGTGAAACAAAAGGTCAGGTAATAAAGCAGCTTAATTGTATAGATGAGGTACCAGATGAGTCGATGTCAGTAGAAGACGGTGATATATGGTGCAGTGATCATTCTGGTGGAATAAGTACCTTACAGGCGGCATTGAGCACGGCATGGTTAGATTGGTGGACACAGAAAGAGAAGGTGTGCCTTGCTGATTATTTCAAGTCAGAAAAGAAAAATATGCCTTTAACATCTTTTACAATTGCAATTGGTGATTTGAATTTGATACCACAAAAAATAGCAGAAGCAGCACCATACCGAGTTCTCAAGATAAAATTAGGAGTAGGTTTACAGGAGGATCAGCAAATAATTAAGCTTATTAGAATGGAAACGGATAAATTAATCCGGGTTGATGCGAACGAAGGATGGGATCTGGAAACGGGATTAACCATGTGTAAATGGCTGGCAGATCATAACGTAGAGTTCGTAGAACAGCCTTTTAAAGCTGATAATCTGCATGATACGGCTGCATTACGGAAAAAATCACCATTACCCCTGATAGCGGATGAGGACAGTATTGTCGCTGCAAATATACCTGATATAGCTCATGCATTTGATGGCATAAATATCAAATTGATGAAATGCGCATCACTTTTAGAGGGAAAGCGAATGATTGATACGGCTCGTAATCATGACTTGCAAATAATGCTGGGTTGCATGGTTGAATCCGCAGTTGGGATTACAGCTGCAGCTCATCTAGCTTCCCAGGTTGATTACGCTGATCTAGATGGTAACCTACTTATTGATAATGATCCTTATAACGGTGTGCAAGTAAAGGATGGGCGACTGGTTCTTCCTCATGGAAATGGGTTAGGTGTCGTTATAGATTCTAACTATAAAAAGAACTGGCCAGAACTGAAATGAAAATATTGGGGATAGAACATATTGGTATCGCTGTAAAAGATCTGGATACAAATGCTCCATTCTGGAAACATGTGTTGAAAATTCCGCATAAAGGAACGGAAACAGTAGCGCAGGAGGGTGTCACAACAGATATTTATGACACTGGCAATGGTAAGGTCGAACTGTTAAAATCAATGGCTTCTGGATCCGTTATTGAGAAATTCCTGGAAAAGAGCGGCGAAGGTATCCATCATGTATGTTTTGAAGTAGAAAATATAAATCAAGCAATAATAGAACTTAAAGAGTTAAATATTAATGTATTATCCGACCATGCCACGGCCGGTGTCGAAGGGTATAAAGTGGTTTTTATTCACCCAAAAAGCACCGGTGGAGTACTTGTGGAACTAGCGCAAAAAAATATTAGCTAATTTTTTCCTTTTCCAAGGCTTCTGTTTCTTGCAAAATCAATCCCCAGGCCTTTATAACATGATCCCATGTCGTTTTTGTTTGACCAATAGAGAATCTTATGGTGTATTTATTATTTAATTTGGTGTGAATTAAGTAGAGTTTACCACTATTATTCAGCCTTTGGACTAGTGCTTCATTGAATTTATCAGAACCTTTATAACGGAAACAAACCAGGTTTATTACGGTTGGAGCCATTAATTCAAAACGATCGTCTTTATTAATCTCTTCTGTGAGTGCCTTTGCTGATTCTATATGTTGTCTTATGTGTGCTTGCATTCCCTTGATTCCATAATGGCGAATAACGATCCACAATTTTAGGGATCGGAACCGTCTACCCAGCGGTATCTGCCAATCTCTATAATCAAATACAGAATTTGATTCACTTGCTTTATTTTTTAAGTATTCCGGCGTGATGCTGAGGGCGTTGATCAATGCATCTCGATCAGATACGTAAAAACAGCTACAGTCAAAATTTGTTAGTAGAAATTTATGTGGATTGAAGCAATAGCTATTGGCAAATTCCATACCTTTATGGATAAAGCGGTATTCAGGGCATATAGCTGCAGAACCAGCCATAGCGGCGTCAACATGCAGCCAAATACCAAATTCCGAGCAAATGCTTCCGATCTCCGTTAAAGAATCAAGAGCTGTACTAGAGGTCGTGCCCACTGTAGCGCAGACAAAAGCGGGTGTTAAGCCATCGGTTATATCTTGTTCTATAGCTCTACGCAATTCAGATGGTCTCATGGCAAATTCATTATCAACTGCAATGGATCGCAGATTATGTTTACCGATACCAGCAATCTTCACAGCTTTTTCTATTGAAGAATGAGCCTGGCTAGATGTATAAACACGAAGTGTACCATCGAAACCAGTCTCATTTATATTACCATTTGATGCTTTTTCTCGAGCAGCTACCAAGGCACAAAGAGTTGCACTGGATGCCGTATCCTGAATCACACCACCGCCAGTACCGGTAGATTTGAATTTTTCGGGGAGATCTAACATGTCCACCAGCCAATCCAAGACGTGTGTTTCCAGCTCTGTACAGGCCGGGCTAGTGGCCCACAACATCCCTTGAACACCAAGTCCAGTTGAGAGCATATCACCTAGAATTGCTGGGCCAGACGAATTGCAAGGGAAAAAAGCAAAAAAATTAGGGGATTGCCAATGGGTGATTCCGGGTAGGATTTTTTCATTCATATCCGCCAGTACCGCCTCGAAAGTTTCACCATCTTCTGGAGGGTGGTCTGGCAACTTCGAACGGATGTCTCCTGGTGCCGCTTGGGAAAGGACAGGGAATGAATCCACATTTTTATAATAATCTGCTATCCAATCTATCACCTTGTAGGCATTATTTTTGAATTCATCGATTGTCATATGAATTGAATGTTTATTATCCATGATCATTTATCCTGTATTTATGAATTATTTATATCGATAATATTAGAATTGACAGTCGAAGTATGAAATACAATTGTATTCCAAAACGGATTAATCCAGATTATATTTTATTGATTGTATATTTTGGGTCATGAACACTGGTTTAAATGAGAAAATAAAAAATATTCCCACCAAACCGGGTGTATACCAATTTAAAAACAACGTAGGTGAAATTATTTATATAGGTAAAGCCAAAAACCTGCGCACTAGAGTACGATCCTATTTCCAAAAAAACAAATATCAGACGCCAAAAAATCAATCCATGATCAAACGGATTACCGATTTGGATTGGATCGTAGTTTCAACCGAAGTAGAGGCATTGTTAACCGAAGCTAATCTAGTAAAAGAACATAAACCTCACTATAACATTAATCTCAAAGATGATAAATCTTTTCCTTATATACGAATCACGAGAGAACCTTATTCGAGAATTTTTATTACCAGAGATATTGTTAAAGATGGATCACGTTATTTTGGACCATATACAGATGTTTATTTGTTGCGCAGATCGCTAAAAGCTGTCCATAAGATTTTTCCTGTACGCAGCTGTGACTATTATTTAGATCAGGAAGTTATTCGAGCGGGCAAAGTAGATCTCTGCCTGGATTACCATATCAAGAAATGTGAAGGCCCCTGTCAGGATTTAGTGTCCAAAAATGATTATAGTGCAATGATAAAAAGGGTAGTGCAGTTTTTATACGGGAAAACGAAAGAAACAGAAAATTATATAAACAAACAAATGAGTGTTGCAGCAGATGAGACGCGCTACGAAGATGCTGCAATGTATCGCGATCAACTTGCAGCCGTTAAAAGTTTTAAAGAAAAGCAACGCAAGGTGGCTGCTGATTTTGATAATCGTGATGTATTTGCCATAGCTAAACAAGACAATATGTGTGTAACAGTGATTGTTCGAATTCGCAATGGCAGGATCCACAGCAGAGAAAAGATCTCAATTAATATTGGTGATGAAAGTGACGCAGATATTTTTGAATCAGTCATAACACAGTTTTATCTTGAATCGGATTTCATCCCTAAAACAATAAATGTTGCCGAAAACCCAACAAATAAACAACAGCTTCTGGTTTGGTTAATAGAAAAACGAAGCGGTCCTGTTCATATTCAAGTCCCAAAAAGAGGAGAAAAAGCACGGGAAATAAGATTGGCAGTACAAAACGCAAAGCTGTTGCTGGGGGAGTGGATAATCAATCGCAAGAAACGCCGCGAGTTGACACCAAAAATGGTACAACAGCTTCAGGAAGATCTGCAACTTAAGATTCCACCGCGTCGAATCGAAGCATTTGATATTTCTCATTTGGGGGGCACGAATACGGTTGCTTCGATGGTGTGTTTTATTGATGGTAAAGCACGTAAATCGGAATACAGAAAGTACAAAATAAAGACAGTTGATGGTGTTGATGATTTTGCTGCTATGCGGGAAGTGGTAATCAGGCGTTATCGGCGATTGAAAAACGAACAGGCGACACTACCAGATCTAATACTAATTGATGGCGGTAAAGGACAACTTAGTATGGCAATATCTGCTTTGCGTGAACTTGGATTGGATTACTTGACAGTCATTGGACTGGCGAAGCGGCTGGAAGAAGTATTCGTGCCAGGGTATGCGGACGCACAATCCATACCGAAACAATCACCTGGATTGATATTATTAAGGAAAATTCGTGATGAAGCGCATCGGTTTGCGATCACATTCCATAAACAGAAACGAAATAAACAAATGCGCACCTCAATATTTGACAGTATTGATGGTATGGGGCCAAAACGGATACAATCTTTATTTGCTGTATTCCAAGGCATAGATAGCATTGCCCAGGCTGATACTGATATAATTGCCAAAAAAGCAAAAATTCCCTTAAAACAGGCCAAAAGTGTGCGCTTGGCCGCTAGACAATTTCGAACAGAAAAAGCGCCTAAGTAAACCATTGCGATTAAGCGTTAAAATAACATAGAGAAATCTGTATTTTCTGTGATAAATATCAATAACACCTAACTCTATTACTTGTAGATTATTTGAATGATTTGGTTTCGCTACCTCATACTTGCTGGAGTAATACTTACTTCAGCCTCTGGGCAAGAATTTGCTCTTGATCGAATAATTGTAAAACTTGCTCCGGATATTTCTCGTAGTGATTTCAGCAGTATACTTGATACCAATAATTATGTGGTTGAAAAAGTATTGGTCAGACGTCTCAATATCATAAGCATCAAATTGAAGAACAATCAAATTTCACCATTAGACGCTATAAAGGAATTTCGCAACAATCCATTTGTTGATAAAGCAATTCCAGACACAAAGGTTTCCCGTAGGGATATGCCGGATGATATGCAGTTTGACCAGCAATGGGCATTGCATAATGTGGGCCAGAGTGGCGGTACAGAAGATGCCGATATTGATGCACCAGAAGCCTGGGATATCGCAACCGGGGGCATAACACCTTTGGGAGACACAATAGTGGTCGCTATTATTGATGGAGGCATGTTGCTAACTCATGCGGATCTAACTTCTAATTTGTGGACGAATTGGGGTGAAATACCTGGTAATGGAATTGATGATGACAATAATGGTTATGTCGATGATGTGCACGGCTGGGATGCTTATTCCTCAGATGGATCTGTGCCAAGTGATGGTCACGGTACTCACGTGGCGGGAATAGTAGGTGCGAAGGGTAATAATGGTGTTTATGTGGCCGGTGTGAACTGGGATGTAAAACTCATGCCAATAGCTGGTTCTTCCGGAACGACCTCTATAGTTTTGGAAGCATATGGTTATGCCCTGGATCAACGGGCAATTTATGATTCTACTGATGGATCCTCTGGTGCATTTGTGGTGGCTACTAACAGCAGTTTTGGTGTTAATAACGCTGACTGCAGCAGCGGTAATTATTCTCTCTGGAATGATATGTATGATGCCTTAGGGCAGTATGGAATACTTAGCTGCGGTGCGACGATGAATAATAATTCTAACGTTGATGTTACTGGCGACGTGCCTACAGGATGTGAAAGTGAATATATGATCTCTGTTACGAATACAACGCGGAATGATGCGAAAAACAGCGGTGCCGCATATGGGGCAACCACTATTGATCTTGGAGCACCTGGGACACAGATATTATCTACTTACACTGGAGGAGGAACTTCATCTCTAACCGGCACATCCATGGCCTCACCGCACGTTGCTGGAGCAGTTGGCTTCCTACATGCATCAATGTCTGCAGGTTTTGCGTCTTTTTTTCAAAGTAATCCGGCAGAAGGTGGTTTGCTTATAAAACAATTGATCTTGGATGGCACAGATCCATTACCATCCCTTAATGGTGTTACGGTGAGTGGCGGGCGGTTGAACCTTTATAATTCAGCATTATTAAGTATGGAGACCATGGCAGCAGATTCCCTGGATCCAAACCCTGTCACCAGTGTTACAGCAGATACTACAGAATGGTATCGCGTAACATTAAATTGGAACGATCCTACAGAGTTATTTGGAGGTGATGCAATCCCCACTTTTATGATAAATATTTATCGGAATGGTGAATTGGAAAGTTCTGTCTGGCAAGGTGTAGAAAGTTTTACCGATATAGGACTATCCTCTGATTCAGAGTACTTATATACGTTGGTTACTCGTGTTGTTGCTAATGATTCACTGAGCATTGGTGTATCAATCCCAGTAACTATTGCCGGTGGAAACTGTCAACCGGGTGATTTGACTGAAAATAACATAGTAGATATTCTAGATGTGGTACAATTATTACGATTTGTGCTTGGCTATAATGATCCAAGCCAGGCACACTATTGTACTGGAGATTTGAACTATGATAATAATCTTAATATCACTGATGTCCTGATGCTTATGGACATAATCTTGGGTATATAGTTTCTGAAAATTTGATAAAGAAATGAATGATAATAATATTAACGTACTTTTAAATAAATACTGTAACAGAAGGGAATTTGTCAAGGATACGTTAACCGGGATAGGTACCGTGGCATTCGGAAGTTTTATGCTGGTTAACCAAAGCGGTTGCAGTGAAGGTAGTCCTACAGCACCTATTAATAATAGTGATGAAACTATTACTGTTGATCTGTCATCATCAGAAAATAGCGCTCTGGCGACGGTAGGCGGTACACTGGCATTAGGGGCAAATGTCCTTGACAGCAAAGGGATTCTCCTATATCGACAGAGTGATACCAATGTATTGGCATTTAGCAGAAATTGTACGCATAATGGTTGTACAATTGGTTCGTTTCAGAATGGTACATCTGCATGTCCCTGTCATGGCAGCCAGTTCAATACATCGGGCAGTGTTGTCAATGGACCTGCTGTAAATCCATTGACTCAGTATTCAGCGACTATTACTGGCAATATTGTTACTGTCACAACATAATGAAAAGGCGAGTAGTTAATTTATTTATTACCTTGCCCTTAGCCAGTATTGGCCTATACATTTTTCTCCTTGTCGTAGCCATGGTTTATTACAATGGGGGTAATACCATAAACCACCATGGAATTGGATATTCATTTTCGTTAAATTTTCTCAGCGATCTAGGCAGAGCCAGCGGTTATGCTGGGCAAGATAATAGCCTGTCATTTTACAGTTTTAATTTGTCGTTAGCTATCATCGGTGTCGCATTTTTCGCATATTTTTTATTCCTGCCTTCATTACATAATTTAAACCCCAGATCATTTTTCTTTTCCCGGATAGGCAGCTTTTTTGGGTGTTTTGCAAGCATTTGCTTTGCTGGTGTAGGACTAACTCCTGCTGATACACTAAAAGACATACACATATTTTTTGCTAACTGGGTTTTTCGCTCAATGAGTCTAGCTGTGTTATTCTATGTCTTAACATTTATTTACCTCAATAAAGATAATTTATATTTATCTCTTTTATTTCTTTTAAGCGGCATTGTTATACTCACTCATATAGTAATTGCCGATATAGATCTGGCGGTTTATATGTCCAACCCTCATTATGCCCGAGTTTTGTCTCAAAAAGCAGCTGTTATAGCGATGATATTCATGGTCCCATTAATGGCGATCATTAATTTGCGACAGCTGCGGGGTAGAACTATTTATCTGCGAATATTTGGTTAATTAGATAACTATAATGTAGGTAGAGTATTAAAGCTTCAGCTTAGCTAAGGCGAGTCTTCTCTCTTTTCGATTCAGTTCCCTTTCAGCTTTGTATAGGTCTGTTTCAAGTTTCCTCGTAGAATATCGTTCACTTTGGGATTGCTGTTTCTTGAGCTGGCTAATAATTTGTTTTTTTGCAGCTAATGAATATTTTTGTTCCTTTAATCGATTCTCTACTAAGCTATGAATGACTCGTTTCATATCATCAAATTCCTGAATTTCAAATAACCGCGTAAGAAATACTATTTTTCCATCTGGTCCTAAAATAATATTCCTGGTAACACCACTATTCCGATCGGCAAACAGGGCAAATATATCCGCGCCAGGATCTAGAGCGATAGGGTAGGTGACTTGCACTTCTTTTGCAAATTTGGTAATAATATCTGCTGGTTCATCCCGGTCTATGCCAATCACATTCAGCCCCATATTTTTGTAGACTTTCCAAATTTCCTTCTCTATATGGGGCATTTCTTCCCGGCATACGTGGCACCAGCTTGCCGTGAACTGCAGCATGGTTACCTGGCCTTCTAAATCTGCAAGAGAAATTTGTGTGCCATTGGGAAAATTAAGCACAAAATTAGGGGAATCATCACCAACGTGTACAATATAACCACGATCATCCGGTGTCTGTGAGAAAGCAATAGTTAGAGCTAGTAGAAAGAATAATATTTGTTTGTTCATATATGAAAACCATTGTTGTCCATCCACTCATCGCTAACAAACTTACTTAGATAGTTTCGAATACTGTCTGGGAGTATTACAAGTACATTTTTATCGGAATCAAGATCTTGGGCAGCTTCAATAGCTCCCCAAACAACTGATCCAGAGGATCCACCGATCAATAAACCTTCTTCCTTGATCAGTCGACGGGCCATAGTGAACGCATCTTGATCATTGGTTTTTATATAACGGTCCACCAGTGTATTATCGAGCACATCAGGGAAAAAATCATACCCAATACCTTCTACGTGATAGGTATCCACCTCGGTACCGCCTCCTAGAATTGAACCAATTGGATCAACGCCGACAACTTCAATATCAGGAATGGCTTCTTTTAATCTTTTTGCCACACCGGTTATGGTACCGCCAGTACCAGCACCAATAACTACCATCGCCAAGTTCTTACCAAATTCAGCAAGAATCTCTTCAGCCGTTCCAAAATAGTGAGCATCCGGGTTATTTGGGTTAGCGTATTGATCGAGTATGTGAGAATTAGGTATTTCACTATGTAATCGTTTAGCTACACCAAGTAGACTTTCAGGATCATCATGAGCTGCTTCTGTCGGTGTGCGTACGATTTCTGCCCCTAGTGCTTTCAAAACAACTTCTTTTTCCATACTCATTTTTTCCGGCATGGTAATGATGAGTTTATATCCTTTTACCGCAGCGGCCAGAGCCAGGCCAATACCCGTATTACCGGAACTAGGTTCGATCAATGTATCTCCTGGTTTGATACGCCCTTCTTGCTCAGCTTCCTCGATCATACGTATGCCAATACGGTCTTTCAAAGAACCACCAGGGCTTAAAAATTCACATTTGGCAAATAACTGGCAGTTTAGCTCAGCACCTATTTTACCCAGTTTTACGACCGGTGTTTTCCCAACCGCATCTAGAATAGAATTGTGTATCATTTTATATACTAATTAATTACTGCCATTATAAGAAATACCTGAAAAATTACGAATAATTAAATATATTATTTGTATTACATTCACCGTTAATTTGGCTGTCTATCTGAATATGAAATACTTTCACAAATTTCTAATAGCATCAATTATATCGCTTCATTTAGTAACGGCTGGGACTACCGGTAAACTGGTAGGTATTGTACTAGATAAAGTATCAAAAGAACCTCTTATCGGTGCGAATGTGATGATTGTTGGTACAGGCCTTGGTACCGCCACAGATGCGGAGGGCAGATATTTTATTTTACAGATCCCACCGAAGACGTATAGTGTAAAGTTTTCAATGATCGGCTATAAGGATGTCCTCGTAAAAAACGTTAAAATACAGGTGGACCTAACTACCACGTTAAATGCAGAAATGGAAGAAGGTGTCATTGGTATGGAACCAGTTGAAGTCACCGCTCAGCGACCAATGGTCCAGCCTGATGCCACCTATTCACAGGTCAATATTACTAGCGATGAGATCGATATGCTTCCTGTGGAAGAATTTGAAGATATAATCGCTTTACAAGCGGGTGTAGTTAATTCCGGTGGATTGCACGTCCGCGGTGGTAGAAGCGGTGAAATAGCCTATATGATTGATGGGGTTACTGTAACAGACCCATATGATGCGGGTATGGCAGTAGAGATCGAGAACAATGCCATTCAGGAATTACAATTTATCAGCGGCACATTTAACGCTGAATATGGAAAGGCGATGTCCGGCATCATCAACATTATAACAAAAACCGGGGATTTTTTGAACTATTCCGGCAATGTATCATCCATGCTGGGCAGTTATTATGCAAAAGATAATCTTTTCCCGCAATTAGATGCATTTCGTCCAAATACGATTCGGGATGTGCAAGGATCAATAAATGGTCCAATTCTACGCGATAAAGTATCATTTTTTGCTTCAGGTCGTTTCAAGCGTAATGGTGGTTATCTATACGGGCAAAAAATATTTGTACCCGAATCACACCAGTGGAATTCCCAAATAAATAATTTTGAATTTATAAATCCGGGTCATGCGCTTTGGGATTCGCTGTACCATCCGTTTGGAGAGAATGACTCATCCTGGGTTGCAATGAACTGGTCCGAACAATATACAGGATTAGCGAAGTTTAGTTGGAAGTTAAGTCCCACGGTTAAGGTAGCTTACAGTTTTAGCGGTAGCGAGACCGCATCGCAAAGTTATTCCCATGCCTATAAATGGAATCCGGATGGTAGGTCCCATCAATTCACTACAAAAGCCAGTAACATGTTGATTATTGATTATAGCTTAAATCCATCTACTTTTTTTACACTTTCTTTATCAAGGTCTGCGAATCTTTACCGTAGTCAACGAAGTGATAAGAGAGATTATTTTAATAATCACTCTATTATATCTATCGATACGACGGTAAACTGGTTCGGGAACGAATCTATTGACACCACGATTTCCGCAGATCCTAACCTCTTTTATGTAAATCCAACCGTAGTAGATTATACCCCCGGTAATAATTTTGAGGTAGGTGGTCATAGTATGGGTTATTTTGAACAAAAATCAACTGTAAATACCTTCAAACTGGATGGCACAAGTCAAGTCAATCGCTATCATTATTTAAAAAGCGGGTTTGAATATCGAAAAACGAATATGGCCTTAACTAGCTATACAGTACAGTTGGCTCAATATACTGGTTACACCCCAAGAATTCCTAACGTCAATGGTGTTAATCATGATACTTATGGAGATGATGGACGCAATCCTGTAGAATACGCTCTTTACCTACAGGATAAAATAGAATTTGATGACCTGGTTGTGAATATTGGAATGCGCTGGGATTATTTTGATCCAGTTTGGAAAACGTTAAATGATGGCACTGATGCGAATATTAATAGTCCCGTAAAGCCAATCAATAATTTTTTTGACCTGGATGGTGATTTTGAAATATCTGAAGCAGAAATGTATTATGGTTTTGTAAACGACTCTTTGAAAACTGTTGCGGACAGGTTAAAAAGTAATGCGTTTGGTGACCCCTGGTATAAAAAAGTGAAAGCTAAACGGCAACTTAGCCCGCGCTTTGCCTTGGCTTTTCCAATAACAGATCGGGGGCACATGCATTTTTCCTATGGACATTTTTTCCAGATCCCAAATTTTAGTTTTTTATATACTAATCCTGAATTCGAAATACCAGCAGGTAGCGGAGCGGGTTATACAATGGGAAACGCGGACATGGAACCACAACGAACTACCCAATATGAAGTAGGCTTCTCCCAACAGGTTGGTCAGGATATAGGTATAGAAACAACCATGTTTTACAAGGATATACGAAATCTGAATGCATCCAAAGTCATTCAATCATTTGTTGCGGGAGATCGCTACGGTCTATATATCAATCAAGATTATGCCAATTCAAAAGGTATAACAATCGCGCTGTCAAAAAGACCTTCTGCAAAAGTATCCGGTAACATCGATTATACCTATTCTATATCGGAGGGCAATGCATCGGATCCAGCGGCTGCTTTTCTGGATGAGCAATCGAATGTGGAACCGGAAAAAATGCTGGTGCCTTTAGATTGGGATCAACGGCATACATTTAATACATCCCTAACCTATCACCCGGTGAAAAATTCGGGAATCGGGTTGATTTTTAACTTTGGTAGTGGTTTTCCGTATACAACCGCATACCTTGGGGTGCGGACATCTTTTGAGAATAATGCTCGTGAACCAAGTACATATAATCTTGACTTGCGCAGTTATTATCATTTTGATTTGTTTGGCATGAAGGCTTCTTTTAGTATGAATGTCTATAATCTTTTTGATACCCGTAATGAGCTGACAGTTTATTCGGATACTGGTAGATCTACATATACGCTTGTACCTACCTATACCCCACAGTATAGCGGCCCAGGTTATAATAGTCTGGATGAATTCCTTGTTCGACCGGACTATTTTTCCAGCCCAAGGCAGATAAAACTGGGATTTAGTATCAGCTTGTAATTAGCCATGAGATTATCCATAATTATATTTCTATTTTCTTTTCTGACCGGCCAAGGGTCAGTAAAAGTAATAGAGGGTATAGAAAGTCGGGCAAAAAGCTTAGATGTTACTGATAGGAAATATGGTGATCACAATGGGAATCGCATATTGAATCGGTTCTATAATTTTGGTGGTATTGGTGATGGAGGGAATCTCGTATCGGGTGTATATCCATTCGGTTCTGGACATTCTTATTTTTATGAATTTACACCTGTAGTAGCCGCTAGTGTTATCGATACTAATGGCAATCGGGTTCATATCGTTTCCGATGGAGCTGTAGCGCTAAAGGATAATTCTCCTGAAGGATACCAGTGGGGTTTTGAGCCACTCACAGGATATGCCAATCCTAATCAAGAAATCATGGCTATGAGCGATAAATCTTTCACTTGGCCAGAAACCTGGCCAAATCGTGATAGTGATTGGGATGGGTATTGGAATGGTCAATATGGTAAGTATGTGCGAGCGGACCAGGAATCATATTTCGTGATGGATGATTATTATAATGATGAATTTGCACATTTTCCCGATTCAACTGATACGGACACGGTTCTTCCGAAGCGCAGGTCGGGGCTTGGGGTCCAGTTGGAAGCGCGGATTTATCAATGGAATCATCCGGCCGCGGAAGATATAATTATTATAACCTATTGGATAACAAATGTTGGCACTTCGCGTTTAGACAGTGTTGTATTTGGAATGTATGGCGATGCGGATGTGGGCAGCACTAATGGCGACTATTCGGATGATGACGCGTGGTTTGATATCGAGAATGATATTGTCTACCAATGGGACCACGATGGTTGGAGTAATGCAAGTGGCGGTTTCAAACCGGTCTATTTTGGCTGGTGTTTCCTGGAATCCCCAGGAAATCCCCACGATGGAATAGATAACGACACAGATGGAATGATAGATGAGAGTCAGTTTGATGGTATTGATAATGATGAAGATTGGCTGGCAGTGAGGGACGATATTGGATCAGATGGGCTTGGCGAATATCATTATGGCTATAACGGTCCCGATGAAGATGGTACAGAAGGAAATGGAATACCTGATCTGGGGGAACCAAATTTTGAAATTACTGATAATGATGAATCTGATCAGATTGGCTTATCCAGTTTTTACTCTTCGCCTTATCCAAGTATTTACCCTTCCAATGATGAAATTATGTGGAACCAATTAAAACCAGGATATTTTGATGTCCCATCACAAAATATTGATCAAACTTTTCTTTATGGGTCTGGATATATTGCGCTGGAACCAGGAGAGAAAAAGAAATTTTCCGTAGCGATGGTATTTGGTAATGATATGGATGATATCCTTAGAAATGCGGTTACCATGCAAAATATATATGATAATGATTATAATTTTGCAAAACCGCCCCTGAAACCAAACTTGACTGTGGTGCCTGGGGATAGGCAAGTGACTCTTTTTTGGGATAAACTAGCGGAGAATTCGCTCGATGCCATTTATGGCGCAGATTTCGAGGGCTATCGTGTATACCGCAGTACCGACCCTGGATTTATTGATCCGTACGTTATTACGGATACCTATGGTAATAATACGTTTAATAAACCGATCGCTCAATTTGACTTAATTGATAGTTTAAAAGGACCCCATCCTATTGGTTTTAACGGTATACAATACGATATGGGCAGTGATACAGGCCTGGAACACATGTATGTTGATAGTAACAAGGTTTATAATGGTATGAGATATTATTATGCTGTTGTGGCCTATGATAAAGGGTATGACCTTGATTTCTATGAACTTGGATTCAGTGAACAGGATAATTTGTTACCGATTGCGCCTTCAGAATGTTCAATAATTGTTGATCTAGACCGCAAAGGTAACGTTACCAATATGAGCCAAAATGCTGGTACCGTTGTACCAAATGCGCCTGTAGCAGGATACATGGGACCTAATACGGCAGCGCCTGGACAAGAATTCGTAGTTCATGATTCTGGCTTGGCAACAGGTAAAATAGAAGTAGTTACTATCGATCCTACGGCTGTGCCTGAAGATGCGGAATATACACTAAGTTTTGGGACTGAATTTGGCACTCCTATCATTTATTATTCAGTACGGGATGAACAATTAAAGACTGAAAAGTTTATTATAGCAAGCGGGTATGGATCCTTAGAGTATAACAATATAGACTCTGCTACGGTAGATATCACTGATGAGAGCGGCGCAACAACTTATCAGCTTGGTATAGATTATACAATGGATTATACCAATGGTATTATCGTAGTGACTGAAGGCAGCGCGCTGGAAGAAATGAATGCCTATGTTGCCAGCTATCTCTATTATCCAATTTTAAATAGTAGTTCAACAGCTGGTGAAACCAATAATCCAATCTTTGATGGGATGAAAATTTATTTATTTAACGAAAATATTGGCGTGGATGTTGATTCGTCCGGCTGGATTGGTGCAAATGCACCGTATTGTTACAGAATTTTTGATCAGAGAGTTCATCCTGCCGATTTTGAAATAATTTGGGAGGGGGATGTTGGTGACTCGATCACGGCTGATTATTCTAATCTTCCTTCACCTTTCAGGGTCAGAAACATTACGGAAGATAATGAGGTCACGTTTCGAATCTATGACACTAATCATAATGACCAGTGGGATCCCGATGAACCAATACTTTTTATGCCTTACCCGGGCATTCAAACACCCTACATGTTTGTCCAATTTTTTCCCGATTCAGTTATTTGTCCATATAATGAAGATGATTTATTGTACGAGTACGATACAACTGCTACCATTGCAAAAGGTGATCGTTTCAGAATAACTACAACGCGTCCATTTACAAGCGATGATAAATATCATTTCACCACCAAAAAGTCTTGGGTGGACAATATATTAGCTGCTGATGAACTTGATGATATTGCAGTTGTGCCAAACCCTTATGTTGTAACAGCGCGTTGGGAACCAAAGCATATATACGTATCCGGACGCGGACCACGAAAACTGGATTTTATTAATCTACCACAGGAATGCACAATCAAGATTTTTACAATGGCTGGGTACCTGATTGATGAAATAGAGCACACCAGTGAATATGAGTATGGAACCCATTCATGGGATATGCTGTCAAAGGATGGATTGGAAATTGCCTATGGCCTGTATATTTACCATGTGGATGCCCCAAATGTGGGAGAAAAAACTGGGAAATTTGCGATAATAAAATGATCCGTTGTAAAAAAATAATAATTATTACGGCTTGCTCAGCGAGTCTTTACTGTCAGATAACAGGCAGTGTAAGTAATGTTGGCACCACTGCAGCATCTTTTCTGGATATTGGAATTGGGGCAAGATCTTTATCGATGGGCGGTGCCTTTGTTGCGGTCGCTGATGACCCAACTGCCTTGTACTGGAATCCTGCAGGTATGGTTAATATTGGAAGGCCAACAGCCCATTTCTTTCATTCACCCTGGCTGGCTGATATTCGTTTTAATCATAGTGCTTTGGTAGTTCCGTTTGACAGGTCCATCACGTTCGGTTTTTTTATTACATCGGTTACGATGGATGAAATGCAGGTACGAACTGTAAAAATACCAGAAGGAACCGGCGAATATTTTTCAGTTAGCAATGTAGCGCTAGCTGGTTCTTTTGCTCGAAGGCTCACAGACCGTTTCTCATTTGGATTTAATGTTAAATATATACAAGAAAAGATATGGCATATGAATGCTGGTGGTTTGGCAGTCGATTTGGGGAGTTTATTTGTCACAAAAAACAGTGGTTTGCGAATTGGCATGTCCATTTCAAACTTTGGTGGAAAAATATCTATGGAAGGGTATGATACTGAAGTTGACTATGACGTCGATGAAACCATGTATGGAAATAACGATAAAATCGATGCGTATTTAAATGCGATGGATTGGCCATTACCATTGGTTTTCCGAGCAGGAGTTAGTAAGGATGTAATTCAATCAGAGATTCATAAACTCACCCTTGCGGGTGATGCCGTCCATCCAAATAATAACGTCGAGTATCTGAACCTTGGTTTTGAGTACATATTCCGTGGTATTCTTGCTATCAGAGGCGGACAGGCTTTTCTTGGTATGGAAGATTCGAAACAAGGTTTGACATTTGGTGCGGGCCTTAATTATCAAATACCAAGAGGACCGAGGATTACCATAGATTATTCTTATCGATCCTTTGGTGTTTTTGAAAATATTGCTGGTTATTCCCTAAACCTTATTTTCTAGTTCATATCATGGCAGCAAAAAAGAAAATTCTGCTGGTCTCGGCCACTAGATGGAAAAATTACGAATTGGCCCAGGAACTCAAAGAAATAATTGATAATACAACTGTAGTTGATACTGCAGTAATTAACCTTGAGTCTTATGATTTACCGCTTTACAAACCAGGTATTGAAACTAAAAATGAAACTGCAAGTGAATTGAGCGCGGAATTTGAAAATGCGGACGGGTTCGTTTTTTGTGCCCCCGAATATAATGGTGGGCTGCCACCTATATTGACCAATGCTTTTACCTGGATATCAGTTACCACTGCAAACTGGCGAGATGGGTTTAAGAATAAATATGCTGTCATTGCAACCAGCAGCGCTGGTTCAGGCCAACGATTTTTGGTTGCGTTTCGCTCGCAATTAGAATATATGGGTACACTGGTCATGCCTAAGACTATTACGGTTACTAATGGGCAATCTTTGAATAGAAAATCTGCAGAGCGGACTTTGCATAATTTGACTCATTTGCTTAGTAAATAATTACTTTAAATAAGGAATAATAAAAAAGGGGCAATTAGCCCCTTTTTTATTTACAACACCACAAGGATTTAGCTGATTTTTATCTGGCGACCTTCAGGAAGAATTTCCTTGGTCTTTGGTAAGGTGACCGTTAACACGCCATTTTTGAATTTTGCAGCAACTTTATCTTCATTCACGTTATCAGGCAGTCTGAAACTGCGATTAAATGAACCAAGTTGACGTTCACGGATCCGATAACCATCAGTGGACTTTTCATTATCAATAGCGCGTTCACCTTTAATTGTGATAACGCCATCGTGGATATCGACAGAAACGTCCTTTTTATCTAAACCCGGCATATCTGCGGATAAGAAAAATTCCGTTTCTGTTTCGTTTACATCGACTGCAAGCATCCAAGACTTCGTTGAAGAAAATCGAGGTAAATCATTGGTAAACATGCTGTCAAATATCCGATCAAAGTCAGTCATTAAACTGCGTGTTGGATTCCATTTTACTAGTGTCATTTAAGACTCCTTTCTTTGTTTAATTAAATGTTTCACCCTTTATTTGCAATATTTATGCCAACATAACTTTTAGACATATTTTTCATAGAAAAATGCAAATATGTCACCATCTTTGAAAATTTTGTCAGGCTAATCTGAAATTTCTGCAGAAAATTGACTTTGGATGTTCGATTTTGGATTAAATAATTGTGTAATTTTCCTATCTTGGGATGCGTCTTTTATGAGTGAATTAGCATTATTTGGCGGAAAACCGGTTCGAAAAGAGCCATTTCCAGTGTGGCCTCGGGTAACTGCAGGACAGAAAGAACAACTTCTTAATACATTGGAAAGTGATTCCTTGGGTATCGGGAGTGATGCTATCAAGGCGTTTGAAGGTCAATTCGCAGAATTCCATAACGCAAAATATTGTATCGCTACAAGTTCAGGAACGAACGCATTGTGGGTCGCTTTAAAGGCTGGAGGCGTTTCCGCTGGTGATGAAGTTATAATACCGCCCTATACATTTATAGCAACCGCATCTGCAGTACTGATGGCCAATGCCGTACCAGTATTCGTTGATATTGATCCTGACACATTTAACATTGATCCTATTTTGATTGAAAAAGCGATTACTGAACGGACAAAAGCAATCATGCCTGTTCATATTGCTGGTAATCCAGCTGACATGGATCGCATTAATTATATTGCAAAAAAACATAATATTACTGTCATTGAGGATGCCGCGCAGGCACATGGTGCGGAGTGGGGTGGTGTAAAAGTTGGTGCCCTGGCTGCAGGTGGAATATTTAGTTTTCAATCATCAAAGAACATGAATTCAGGAGAAGGCGGAGCTATTATTTCTAATGATGATGCGTTTATGGATGCTTGTTTTGCCTACTATAATTGTGGTCGTCAGCGTGGCGGAGAATGGTATGAGCATCAAATAGTGGGAGGTAATCACCGGATCAATGCTATGGCAGCAAGTTTATTACTGCCACAGTTAAAGTCATTAGGGGATGATATGGCTTTACGCGACAAAAACAGGAAAAAACTTGATCGAGCGCTCAGCAGTGAAGGATTGGTTACGTTAGGATCTTATGATAAGGCAACACGTGTGGCCAACCATTTATATTTGCTCAGATATAAAACGGATCATTTTAACGATGTGCCACGAGAGAAGTTTTTCGAAGCTATGCGTGCTGAGGGCGTCTACACTTATGCAGGATATAAACCATTATACCGTGAAAAGGTCTTTGATGGTCATGATGATTTTCCATGGTTAAATGACATTGATTACGCTGCTACATCCTGTGCCGAAACTGAATTGATCGCTGATTACCAATCGGTATGGCTCACGCAAAATCATTTACTTGGAAATGATCGCGATACACAAGATATTATCGATGCGTTCGAAAAGGTTACAACGGCATTAAAGCAGACGCCTGAACTATTTAATTAATGAGCTTAAGGAAAAATTTATGCAACAGTTAGATTTACAAAGTTTATTAGCAGCAGTTGATGTACCTGCGGATTGGGTAGGTATCCGTGAGGTAACAGAGACCCATTCTCCGCGCATTGTGCGGGATGGTGTACCTGAGGTCAATGGTTGTTTCACGACTCAAGGATTGATGGTTGAAGTTTTAGCTGATGGACAATTTGGGTATTATGGTACGCCAAATATGACCGATGTTGGTATATCAGACGCGGCAAAAAAAGCATATGCGCAAGCAAAACGAGCCGCAAATCACGCAACCTATAAATTTACCGATGCTGCCCGTCCAGCAAATGTTGGATCCTATCAATCGCCATTTGTGAAGGAAATGGATACTATTAGTCCAGGTGAACTCAACAAAATCCTGTTGGATGTATACACTCAGTTAAAAGTTTCTGATAAAATAGTTAGTGCCCGTGCGATAGTGCAGACCATTCAAATGTTATCCCGTTTTGTTAGTTCGAATGGCAGTGATATTACTCAGGATTTCCTTATGCTAGAATTTGACCTTTCGGCAACGGCAGCGGATGGGGCTAATCAACAAACTCGTACCTTTGGAGGTATGAGAGGGACTTGCCGGCAGATGGGTATGGAATTTTTTGATAAATGGGAGTTACTTGTGATAGCTCAAAAGATAGGCGAGCAAGCCATTGAATTACTCGATGCAGATGAATGCCCAACTGGTGAAATGGATTTGGTTATCGCTTCCGATCAAATGATGCTGCAGATTCATGAAAGCGTCGGTCATGCATTGGAAATTGACAGAATACTAGGGGATGAGAGGAATTATGCCGGCTGGAGTTTTGTTAATATGGATGATTTTGGCAAACTGCAATATGGCTCAAAATTGATGAATATTACCTTTGATCCAACTTTATCATCTGAGTTTGCTTCCTATGGGTATGATGATGGTGGTTTGGAAGCTACCCGAGAATATATCATTAAGAATGGTGTCTTGTTACGAGGTTTGGGAGGAATGGAAAGTCAGATTCGATCTGGTGTGCCCGGCGTGGCAAATTTTAGGGCCAGTTCTTGGAACAGAGCGCCTATCGACCGGATGGCTAATATTAATTTGGAACCTGGAAACTCAAGCTTCGATGAGATCATTGGTGCTGTAGAAAATGGTGTTTATATGGAAAGTAATCGTTCGTGGTCCATAGATGATTATCGCAACAAGTTTCAATTTGGCTGTGAATATGCAAAATTAATCGAGAATGGAAAAATGACAAAAACATTACGAAATCCAAATTATCGGGGTATCAGTAACCCCTTCTGGAACAGTCTAAAGATGGTTGGCGATAATGATACCTTTGGTATTTATGGGACACCGAATTGTGGGAAAGGAGAACCCAATCAGGTCATTCGTGTTGGTCATGCTTCTCCAGTTTGCATGTTTAAAAATGTTCAAGTGTTTGGAGGCGCCTAATTATGGAAAAAATTTTCAAGGAACTGTGCACAGGATTATTTAAAGAATTAAAAAATGATGAATTATTAACACTTTCCTTTTGCGGAGAGAATAGCCAGTTCATTCGTCTTAATAACGCTAGTATTAGGCAAACAGGATTGGTGGATGATG
>Ga0257113_1000112_pt1 | contig 22862 bp, 18 predicted proteins | sample LP_taG_4_FD_191568 | JGI IMG/M metagenome (GOLD analysis project Ga0257113, IMG submission 191568) | Marine microbial communities from Northeast Subartic Pacific Ocean, Canada - LP_J_2015_P26_2000m | ecosystem: Environmental > Aquatic > Marine > Oceanic | place: Canada: Northeast Subartic... | reverse complement strand
ACCTTCGTACGGGTGGCCTGGACGGCCACGCACCACGCTGGCACCACGCCACGACCCAGCTCCTCGCCGGTCGCAGCGTCGATCACAGGGATGGAGCCGGTCAGCACCGCTCCGGCGCCCAGCACCACGCCGTCACCCACCCGGGCACCCTCGGCCACGATGCAGCGGCTGCCTATCAGGCAGTCGTCGCCGATCATCACCGGCACGGCGTTGGGTGGCTCCAGGACGCCGCCGATGCCCACGCCACCGGACAGGTGGACGTTGCGTCCTATCTGGGCGCACGACCCCACCGTCGCCCAGGTGTCGACCATCGTGTTGTCGCCCACGTAGGCACCGATGTTCGTATAGCTGGGCATCATCACGACGCCGGGCCCCTGGTAGCTCCCCCAGCGGGCCTGCGCCCCGGGAACCACCCTCACCCTGCGTTCGATCCAGTTGCCCTTGAGCGGGATCTTGTCGGCGAACTCGAACGGACCCAGCTCGATGGTGGTCATCTTCGACTGGCGGAACAGCAGCAGGATGGCCAGCTTCAGCCACTCGTTCACGACCACCCCACCGGCTCCGTCCGGCTCGGCCACCCGGGCCTGACCGGTGTCCAGCAGGTCGATGGCGGCGTGGATGACGGCATTCGCCTCGGTGTCGTCCACGTCCAGGTCGTCGCGGCCCGACCAGAGCTCTTCGATCCGTGCCTTGAGGTCTGACATGGCGCCGAGGCTACCGCCGCGCCCCTCGCCGACCGGAACCAGTTCCGCTCCGCTCCGGGACGGTCAGCCGGCCAACGCAGAAGCCCGACGACACACGACCTCCAGGTCGTCGTCGGTGACCACGGCCGCCAGCCGCACCCAGCCTGCACCACCGGGACCGAAGACTGTTCCGGGGCTGATGATGACCCCCAGGTCGCCGGCCAGCCGGCGGACCAGGGCCATCTCGTCGCCTCCGGGCGCCTCCACCCACAGGTAGAAGCCGCCCTCCGGCAGCCCGGCCCGGACCCCCAGCGATCCCAGGACCTCGACCAGCACCTCCAGGCGCCTGAGGTACCGGGCGGCCTGGACGTCGACGTGGTCCTGATCCCGTAGTGCCGCCGCACCTGCCGCCTGGGCGGGTCCGGGGATCAGCAGGCCCTGGTGTCGACGGGTCTCCCGCAGGTACCAGGCCAGGTCCGGATCACCGGCGTAGAAGCCCACGCGCAGCCCGGCCAGGTTCGATCGCTTCGAGAGGGAGTGGACAGCCAGCACCCCTTCGGTTCCGTGCTGGAGGATCGAGCGCGATGGGCCGCTCCAGGTGAACTCCACGTAGCACTCGTCGGACAGCACCGGGATTCCCCGCGCCCTCCCCCATGCGGCCGCCGCACCCAGGTCGTCAAGAGCACCCGCCGGGTTGCCGGGGGTGTTCACCCACAGGCAGAGGGCGCGCTCGGCGTCGTCCTCGTGGATCGCCGACAGGTCGATCCGCCATGACGCATCCAGGGGCACCGGCACCGCACGGCAACCAGCCAGCACCGCTCCCATCTCGTAGGACGGATAGGACACGGCCGGGTAGAGGACCGTGTCGCGGTCGGGCTTCCGTAGCTTCAGCAGGTGGGGCAGGCCCGTGACCAACTCCTTCGTCCCCACGCAGGCCCCCACCTGGTCGGGTTCGATCTCCACGCCGATGCGGCGTCCACACCAGCCGACCACCGCATCGAGTAGTTCCGGCGTGCCGATCGACGGCGGGTACGGACGGGCCGGGTCGGGCTCGGCAAGGGCGGCGGCCACCACGTCCGGCACCGGATCGCACGGCACGCCGCGCGACAGGTCCACGGCCCCGCCCGGCATGGCGTCGGCCAGGGCGCGCACCTCGACCGGGACGTCGAACGGGTACGGCGGCGGCGCGAACCCGGTGGACCCGGTCTCCGATTTCATGATCGACCATCCGCTTCCGCCCCTGCAGGGGACTCCTCGTCGACACGGAACCCGGCCAGTCGGCCTGCCGAACCCTCGTCCACGCGGACCTGCACGACCCACCCGTCGACAGCCTCCTCCACCTCGAGCACCTCGCCCTCCCGGTGGGCCATCGCCAGCACGTCACCGCGGGCGTACGGCACCAGCAGCCTGGCCACGATCGCCTGGCGCCGGAGCCGACGCCCGACCATGGCCAGGAGGTCGTCCATCCCGTCGCCGGTCGTCGCCGAAATGGCCACGGAGCCGGGCTCCCGGTCCACCAGGCGGGCCGCTGCCGCCGGCGCCAGGTCGGCCTTGTTGAAGACGAACAACTCGGGCACCCGGTCGGCGCCGATCTCGTCGAGCACCGTCCTGACCGCGGCGATGCAGCCCTCCGGGTCGGGATCCGATGCGTCAACCACGTGGACCAGCAGGTCGGCGTCCACCGCCACGTCGAGGGTGGACTTGAAGGCCTCGACCAGCTGGTGTGGCAGCTTGCGGATGAAGCCCACGGTGTCGCTCAGGAACACCGCCTCCCCACCGGGTAGCTGGAGGCGCCGGGTGGTGGCATCCAGGGTGGCGAAGAGCCGGTCCTCGACGAGGACGCCGGCGTCGGTCAGGTGGTTCAGGAGCGTGGACTTGCCAGCATTGGTGTAGCCCACGATGGCCACCGCCCTGTTGCTTGTGCGCTTTCGGGCCTTGGACTGGGTGGAGCGGTTCCCGCGGATCCGACGCAGGTCCGACTCGAGGCGGGTGATGCGTCGCATGAGGCGCCGCCTGTCCACCTCCAGCTGGGTCTCGCCGGGGCCCCGGGTGCCGATTCCACCGGCCTGCTGGCTGAAGGTGCGACCGGAACGCCTCAGTCGGGGCAGCCGGTAGCGGAGCTGGGCCAGCTCCACCTGCGCCCTTCCCTCGGGGCTGCTGGCATTCTGGGCGAAGATGTCGAGGATCACCGCGGTGCGGTCCAGGGCCGAACGCTTCAGTATCTCCTCGAGGTTTCCCTGCTGTGCCGGGGTGAGATCGTTGTCGAAGACGACGGTGTCGGCGTCCAACGCCTCGGACACCGTCTTGATCTCCATGACCTTGCCCTTGCCCACATAGGTCGCACGGTCGGGCGAGTCCCTCTGCTGCAGGACGCGGGCCACCGGATCGGCGCCGGCGGTCTCGACCAGGCGGGCCAGCTCGTCCATCGAGGCGTCGGTGGCCTCCTGGTCGGAACGGCCGAGGGTCACGCCGGCGAGGACGATGCGCTCCCGGAACGTCCGGTCGATGAGGCCGGTCGACTCGCCACCGAACTCGCCGAAGGCGCCGCGGTGCGATTCCTGGTCCTGGCCCGCGTCCAGGTCAGGGTCCGAGGTCTGGCTCGGATCCGCGTCCAGGTCCGCCACCTTGTCCAGATCGGTTGGCTCACCCATTGCCAGGGGCCTCGCTGCCAGGGGCCTCGTTGCCGGGGACCTCGACATGGTCGGCGCCAAGGTCCACCCAGTGGGAATCCACGAAGGTCGCCGTTCCGACGAGTCGCACCGTGTCCCCGACCGTGACCGTCGCCGCCCCACCGGGCATCCGAACCTCCACCACGCCGCCCACCAGGCCGCAACCGTGGAGGACGTGCGCCGCCGCGCAGGCACCCGAACCGCACGCCATCGTCAGGCCGGCTCCGCGCTCCCACGTGCGCATCCGGACCGTGGACCGGTCGACCACGGACACCAGGTGGACGTTGCAGCCGGTCGGGGCGAAGAAGGATTCGGTCGCAGGACCGGCGCCGGCCAGGTCCACCTCGTCGGGGTCGTCAACCAGGAGCACCAGGTGGGGGTTGCCGAAGTCGATGCTGTGGACAGCCCGGACATGGACGCCACCCAGGTCAACCTGGATGCCCTCGATCGAGGGACCTGGTGTGGCAGCGCCCATCTCCACCTCGACCTCCACCTCCAGGTCCGTGCTCGAGCCATCCATGGTGATCCGGCGGTCCCCAGCAGGCGTCTCGACCACGACCTCCAGGCCCGTGCTCCCGGCGGCCTGCCTACGAAGCAGCGCCTGACCGAAGCATCCCAGGCCGTTGCCGCTCACCTCGGCTGAACTGCCGTCGCTGTTGAAGAGGGTGAATGCCCAGGACTCCGCATCCGCCAGGGAGGCCGCTGTGTCGACCGGCGTGCCGAACACGAGGCCATCAGCGCCGATCCCGTCCACCCGATCGCACAGGCGGCGCGCCAGGTCGGCGCCATCATCTGGGACGTCCTCGGCAAACGTGATCAGGAAGTCGTTGCCGAGGCCGTGGTGTCTTGTCAGCTCCACGGCGACAGTCTCGCCCACCACCGGGCCCCAGCCACGATCCGTTCACACCGTGCGTGCCCGGTCATCCGGGCGCCCCGCAGCGGTCGAACCTCTCGAGCACCTCGTCCAGCGCCTCCAGCGGATCGTCGGCCACATCGAACCACTCGATCCTGGGATCCCGACGGAACCAGCGTTCCTGGCGCCGGGCGAACCGCCGGGTGGCCACCACGGCATCGGCGACGGCGTCCTCGAGGGTGCGGTCGCCCCGGAGGTGCGCCAGCAGTTCCTTGTAGCCGAGCGCCTGGGCCGCAGAACGTGACAGCCCTCCGTCCAACCCCTCCAGGGCCCGGACCTCGTCCAGGAACCCGTCCTCGAGCTGGCGTTGGTAACGCTCAGCGATTCGACGGTCCATGACGTCACGGTCCACTCGGAGGCCGACCTGGGTGAACGGCGTCGCCGGGTAGGCCTCCAGACCGGGTCCGAAGGAGGAGAAGGGCCGTCCGGAACCGAGGGTCACCTCAAGGGCGCGGACCACCCGCCGGCGATTCGTGGCCTCCATCCTGCCGGCGGCTACGGGGTCCAGCGCCGCCAACCGGGCGTGCAGCCCGGAGGTGTCGTCATCGGCCTCCAGTGCGGCACGAACCTCGTCGTAGCGACCGGGGATCTCAAGGTCGTCGACCACCGCCCGGACGTGGAGACCGGTGCCCCCCACGAGGACGGCCCTGGACCCACGATCCTCCATCCCGGCCAGAGCCTCACGGGCCGCCACCTGGAAATCGGACACGGTGAAGTCCTCGGTCGGGTCGACCAGGTCCAGGAGGTGGTGCGGGACCTCGGCGCGATCCGCTGCGGTCGGGGCCGCCGTACCGATGTCCATGCCCCGGTAGAGGGCCATGGAGTCCATCGAGACCAGCTCGACGCCGGGCCTTCGACGGGCGACCTCGAGGGCGATCGCCGACTTGCCGGAGGCGGTGGCGCCGACGATCACCAGGTGCCCATTGGGGCTCATCAGGGTCAGGCCGATGCGACGGGTATACGACGTCTGTGCCGAGCCGCCGCCGTGACCTCCACCAGCTCTCCGAGGAGGTAGTGGGTTGCGGCTGCGACGATCCTCACGTCGGCGTAGGCGCCGACCCGCAGGTCCTCGGCGGCCGCCAGGTGCACCAGCTTGTTCTGGCGGGTCCGCCCGGTCACCTGGTCGGGTTCCCGCTTGGCCGGGCCTTCGACCACGATCTCCTCGATCCGGCCCACCCTCGCCTCATGCGTGATGCGAGCCGAGCGCTTCAGGACCTCCTGGAGCCGCTCGAAGCGGTCCACGCAGATGGCGTGGTCCACGAACTGGTCGGCCATGGTTGCCGCCTCGGTGCCCTCCCGCGGGGAGAACACGAAGCAGTAGGCCGAGTCGTAGGCCGCTTCGGCGACGACCTCGAGCGTCTCCTCGAAGTCGGCCTCGGTCTCACCCGGGAACCCCACGATCAGGTCGGTGGTGACGGCGAGGTCATCGATGCCGGCCCGTGCCGCCGCCAGGCGTTCCAGGTAGCGCTCGGCGGTGTAGCCACGGTGCATGGCGGCGAGCACCCTGTCACTGCCCGACTGGACGGGAAGGTGGAGGTGCTCGCACACCTCCGGGGTGTCCGACATCGCCGAGATGGTCTCCAACCGCAGGTCCTTGGGATGCGGGCTGGTGAAGCGGACCCGGCGGATGCCGTCGACCGCACCGGTCGCCACCAGCAGGTCGGCGAACAGCGGGCGTACCCGTCGACCGGCCTGCCCGACCCAGTCGGCACCCACCTCGTAGGCGTCCGTAGGAAGCTCCACCTCCGACCGGAGGCGCAGCGTCAGGTCACGACCGTACGAGTTCACGTTCTGGCCCAGGAGGGTCACCTCGGTGACGCCCGCCGCGGCCAGGGACTCCACCTCGGCCACCATCTGGCCGAACGGCCGGCTCATCTCCGGGCCGCGCACCGCCGGCACGATGCAGAACGCACAGCTGTTGTCGCAGCCGATCTGGATGGTCACCCAGGCCTTGTGGTCGGAGTCCCTCTGGGCGGGCAGGACGGATGGGAAGGCGTCGGCGTCGCTGCGCACCGTCTCCTCCAGGATCTCCATGACCGGGCCGTGCTCCCTTGCCTCGGCCAGGAGCTCGGCGGCCCGATGCACGTTGTGGGTCCCGAAGACCACGTCAACGTGTCCGGCCCGTGCCTGGATCCGCTCCCGGTCCTTCTGTGCGAGGCAGCCGGCAACCGCCACCTGGAGGTCCGGACGGGCCTCCTTCAGGGCCTTCAGGTTGCCCAACGCCCCGTAGAGCCTGTTATCGGCGTTCTCGCGTATGCAGCAGGTGTTGAGGACGATCACGTCGGCCTCGGCCTCGGATGCGGCCGGCACCATCCCGTCGGCCTCGAGCAGGCCGGCGATGCGCTCGCTGTCATGCTCGTTCATCTGGCACCCGTAGGTGCGCACAGCGTAGGACCGCTTCACGCCACGAAGGCTACGGCCCCGGCACCGGGGAGGGGACCGGTGCCGGGGCCGTCGGGAGGCCCGGGAAGGGCGGGCGTCAGCCGTCCAGCGAGATGGGCAGGTCGTCGGCCTCGGTGAACTCGTCCACAGCGGCCTCGGTGAACTCGTCCACAGCGGCCTCGGGCTCGGACTCGGGCTCCTCGGGAGGCCGAACCTCCCGCCAGACCCGATCGGTGATCTCAACCATGACCTCGGGATTGTCGACCAGGAACTTCTTGGCGTTCTCCCGGCCCTGGCCCAACTGCTCCCCCTCGTACGTGTACCAGGCACCCGCCTTCTTGACGATGCCGAGGTCCACGCCGAGGTCCACCACCGAGCCCTCACGGCTGATGCCCCGCCCGTACATGATGTCGAACTCGGCCTGGCGGAACGGCGGTGCGCACTTGTTCTTGACCACCTTCACCCGGGTGCGGTTGCCAACCACCTCGAGCCCGTCCTTGATGGCCTCGATCCGGCGGATGTCGAGGCGTACCGAGGCGTAGAACTTCAGCGCCCGACCGCCGGGCGTGGTCTCCGGCGAACCGAACATCACGCCGATCTTCTCCCGCAGCTGGTTGATGAAGATGAGGATCGTCTTGGACTTGTTCAGGTTCGAGGTGAGCTTGCGCAGGGCCTGGGACATGAGCCTGGCCTGCAGGCCGACATGGGTGTCTCCCATCTCGCCCTCGATCTCGGCCCGTGGGGTGAGTGCCGCCACCGAGTCGATGACCACCACGTCGAGCGCCCCCGAACGGATGAGCATGTCGGCGATCTCGAGCGCCTGCTCGCCGGTGTCCGGCTGGGAGATGAGCAGCTCGTCGACGTCCACACCGATGGCCCTGGCGTAGATCGGGTCCATGGCGTGCTCGGCATCTATGTAGGCACAGATGCCACCGTTGCGCTGGGCCTCGGCCACGACGTGGGTGGCCAGCGTGGTCTTGCCCGAGCCCTCCGGCCCAAATATCTCGATGACACGGCCCCGTGGGATGCCGCCGATGCCGAGCGCCAGGTCGAGCGCCAGGGCGCCGGTGGGCACCGTCTCGATCGCCAGGGAGCCCTTGTCGCCCATCTTCATAACGGCACCGGTGCCGAACTGCTTCTCGATCTGGCTGAGCGCCATGTCCAACGCCTTGGTGCGTTCGACACCCGCCTCGAGGTCGCCACCGCTCATCATCCTGCCGTGCTTCGCCATGGTGTGCTCCGTGTTCTCCGGACCCTCGTGGTCCCGGTCGTCTGACCTTGTGTCTGTCGGGGTTGTCGGGGGTGACCTTAGATAGGGCCTGTGACAACGGGTCCGTATCGAATGACAACAGCGTAATTGCGAACAGGCGTTCGGTGCAAGTACCCCCTGCCAGAAATGTCCCACGGGCAGTGTGGGGACTACCGTCTGCCCACATGGACGAGGACCTGACCGACGCCCGCACCCCGGAGGAAAAGCGTGCCGCCCACGCCGGGCAGCACCCCCACCTCCGGGAGCGGCTCGAGGCGATGTCGTGGCAGTGCACCCAGGAGGCGGCCACCGAGCGGCCCTTCACCGGCGGGTACTGCGACGAGAAGCGGCCGGGCACCTACGCCTGCGTGGTCTGCGGCGAGGCCCTGTTCACCAGCGAGGACAAGTACGACTCCGGGTGTGGCTGGCCCAGCTTCACCACGCCGATGGACGATGCGCCGGTGGACCACCGGACCGACACCAGCCTCGGGATGGCCCGCACCGAGACCACCTGTGGCTCCTGTGGTGCCCACCTGGGCCACGTCTTCGATGACGGCCCCGGACCGTCAGGCGAGCGCTACTGCATCAACTCGGCCTGCCTGGTCCTCGAGGAACGCCCCGGAGGCTGACCCGCTCCCAGCGCCTACCCGTAGGAGCCTGCCGGTAGGCGTCCCCGGATTCGCGCCCGAGCGCGCCCCGGTGGCCCGGGTCAACCGGCCAGCTGGAACCGTTCCAGCACGTCGTGGACGGCGCCACCGGGCAGGGTCCGGCTCCGGACCAGGACCACCTCCTCCACGGAGAACGCCGCCGAGACCGCCGCCCCGACGGCCCCTAGCGGCGGCCCCTCCCGGAACCGGCACAACGTGAGGTGACCGACGAACGGACGGTCCTCGGGCAGCTCCCCAACCCCAGTCGTGGCAGCCACGACCGCAGCGGCCAGCCGGTCCAGGCCAGCCACCGGAACCACCAGCACGGTGTCGCCCAGCAGGCGGGTGGCCGGGCCCGCCACAGCCTCGGCGGGAGCAGCCACCAGAGCTGCCAGGGCAGTGGCGGCCGCATCAGGATCGGCCTCGCCCAGGAACCGCAGCGTCACATGCCACTGGTCGGCGGACAGCCACCGCACCCCCGGGGCCTCCGGACGGGGCAGGCGCTCGATGACGGCGACGGCCGCCGCCGACGGTTGGGCGGCGATGAAAAGGCGCATGGCCGCCGAACCGGGACCCTCAGGCGTCGCGTCGTGCCAACAGGCGCAGGCGCAGGGCGTCGAGCACAGTGATCACGGTGAACTGCCGGATCCGGGTGCGGTCGAACGGCCAGTGTGTCCGCACCACGTCCACCACCCCGTCCACGCAGGTGGCCATCCACACCGTGCCGGGCTCCTCGCCCTCCTGGGGGTCCGGCCCGGCCACGCCGGTGACCGCCACCGACACGTCGGCCCCCAGCACCCCGCACACGTTGGCCGCCATGGCTGTCACCGCCGCCTCGCACACCACCGGTCCATCGGGCACCCCCAGCAGCAACCGCTTGACGTCACCGTCGTAGGCCACGACAGCACCCACGAAGGCCCGGCTGGAACCCGGCACGTCGGTCAGGCGTGACCCGATCATCCCGCCGGTCAACGACTCCGCCGTCGCCATCCGCAGTCCCTGTTCGACCAGCAGGTCCAACACGACCGACTCCATCGTCTGGTCGTCGACCCCGAACACGATCGGCCCCACGATGGCCCTCACCCGGGCCTCCTCCTCGGCCAGCAGGTCGTCGACCTCGGCGTCGGACGGCGCCTTGGCGGTGATCCGGACCTTCAGGCCCTCCATCCCGCTGGCCAGGAATGCAATGGTCGGGCCACCCACGGCGTCGAGGCGTTCGATCTCCGCAGCCAGGTCCTCGGCCAGGCCCGACTCCGATCGCCCCCAGGTGCGAAGCGTGCGCGACCGGATGACGCTGGAGATGCCCGCCCGACGCTTCAGGTCCGGGAGGATCGTGCCGTCCACCATCTGCTTCATCTCCCACGGCACGCCGGGCACCGCGTAGATCACCTTCGGGCTGTCGTCGCCACCGCCACCCACCGGACAGACCAGGCCGGGTGCGGTCCCGGGCATCTCGGCGATCGTGTGCGAACCGACGGGCACATCGGCCTGGCGCAGGTTGCTGGCCGGCATGGGCCTCCCCCTGCCACCGAACACCGCCTCGATCCTGACCACCAGGTCGGCGTCCCTGACCATCTCCACGCCCAGCACGTCGGCCAGCACCTCACGTGTGATGTCGTCCTGGGTGGGCCCCAGCCCCCCGGTGACGATCACCGCGTCGGACCGGTCCAACGCCTCGGTGAAGGCGACCCGCATCCGCTCCCGGTTGTCGCCCACCGCCGTGTGCCTGAGGCAGTCGATCCCGGCCAGGGCCAGGCGCTCGCCGATCCACGAGGAGTTCGTGTCCACGATCTGGCCCAGCAGCAGCTCGGTGCCCACGGCGACGATCTCACAACGCACGATCCACTCCCCTTCTACCCGCCGGCCCTCAGGCCGACTTGGAACCGGTGGTGCTGGTGGCTCGGCCACCATCCACCAGGTACTGGGCACCCGTCACGAGCGTGAAGGCGACCGCCAACCAGAGGCTGGCCTGGATCACCAGGTCGGCATCCTCCAACGGCGGCAGCACGGCCATCAGCAGCGCCACCCCCTGGACGATGGTCTTCCACTTCGCCGACCTCCGGGCCGGCACCGCCAGGCCCTGGCGGGCGAACCAAAGGCGGTAACCGGTGATGGCCACCTCCCGGATCGTGAGCAGCACGACCGGCAGCCATGCGTAGCGACCGACCATGGCCAGGCTCACCCCGACACCGATCACCACCACCTTGTCGGCCAGCGGATCCAGGAATGCACCCCAGCGGCTGACCGTGCCGCGACGTCGGGCCAGGATCCCGTCGAAGTAGTCGGTCGAGGCGAGCACCAGTCCCAGGACGAAACCGGCCCAGGTGACGCCACCGCGGTCCTCGGCTCCGAGGACCAGGGCGAACAGCACCGGTGCCAGCAGCAGCCGGGCGAGGGTCACCAGGTTCGCCGGTGAGACGACGGTGCGGAGGTGCTTCACGCCGCCGCCAGGTCCGGCCCGATGGCGCCCGTCACCGTCAGGTCTGCGAACCGGCCTGCCGGGAGGTCCGAGGGGACCGTGACGATCCCGTCGATCTCCGGCGCCTCCCTGTGGGTCCGGCCGACCCCCGGCTCGTCCACCAGCACCGAAACCCGCCGCCCGATGAGGGCATCCCGACGGGCAGCCGTGATGCGGTCCTGCATCTCGCCCAGCTCGTGGAGCCGTTCGGCGGCCAGGCCGGAATCCACACCGCCGTCCAGGGTGGTGGCGTACGTCCCCTCCTCCTCGCTGTAGGCGAAGAACCCGCACCAGTCGAGGTCGGCAGCGGCGACGAAGTCCAGCAGGGCGTCGTGGTCCTCCTCGGTCTCACCCGGATAACCGACGATGAAGTTGGACCGGAAGGCCGCATCGGGCTCGACGGACCGGATGTGGTCGATCCGCTCCAGGAACCGGTCGCCATCGCCCCAGCGCCGCATCCGACGCATCAACGGCGGCGATACGTGCTGGAGGGACAGGTCGAAGTACGGCACGCCGGTCGCACAGATCGTGTCGACCAGCCGGTCGTTCAGGTCCGACGGGTACAGGTAGAGAAGCCGCACGCGGTCCACCCTGCCAGCCACCGCCTCGACGAGTGGCACGATGGCCTTCTCGCCCGCGCCCTGGTCGCGGCCGTAGGCGGCAAGGTCCTGGGCCACCAGGACCACCTCCCTGACGTCCAGGGCATCCACCTCGTCCAGGATGGACTCAACGGAGCGGCTCCGCTGTGGGCCCCTGAAGGTGGGGATCGCACAGAACCCGCACGCCCGGTCGCAGCCCTCGGCGATCTTCACGTAGGCCCAGGGCCGGGCCGAGGCAGGCCGCGGCAGGTTCAACAGGTCGAACGACGGCAGTGGCGGCCCGCTGCCCGACGGGCCGTCCGGGCGGCGACCCAACACCACCGGCACGCCGAATCCGGCGACGCTGTCCACCTCGGGTAGGGCAGCGGCCAGCTCGTCGCCGTACCTCTCGGCCATGCAGCCGGTGACCACCAGGCGTGCGCCGTCCCGGCGGAGGTCGGCCAGGGCCAGCACCGTGTCGACGGACTCCTGGCGTGCGTCGGCGATGAATGCGCATGTGTTCACGACGATCAGGTCCGCTTCGGCGGGACTGTCCGTCGACGCCATCCCATCGGCCGCCAGCGTCCCGGCCAACTTGTCGGAGTCGACCTGGTTCTTCGGGCACCCGAGGGTGACGAGGTGGTACGTCCCTTCGCCCATGATCGGCTCAGGCTAGGCGCTCAACACCCCTCCGCCCGCCTGCGCTCAGACAGTGGCGCCGGTCATGGCCAGCCAGCCCAGCATCGCCAGGTAGACGAGGATCAGGCCCACCGCCTCGGACCGATCGATCCGCCTGTTGGTCCGCATGAGGAGGATCACCAGCCAGGACACGACGACCATCACGACCAGCACCCAGACCGGCAGGCCCGCTGCGACGCTGAACGGGGTTCGACCGTTGACCAGGAACACGGCGGACCCGACGGTGAGGCTGTTGAAGAGATTCGACCCGAGCAGGTTGCCGATGATCAGCCCCGACTCGCCACGACGGGCGGCGGCCAGGGCGGTGACGAGCTCGGGCAGCGACGTTCCCACCGCCACCAGGCCGAAGCCCACGAAGCCACCGGTCCAGCCGAGGTCGTCGGCGATCGAGGTGGCCGAGCTGACCACCAGGTATGCGAACACCACGGTCCCCACGAGGCCGACCACGGTCCAGATCCACGGACCGAATCCCTCGGTCGTGTCAGGCGGCGGTACCCCACCGAAGCGGTCGCCGAGCCAGACCACGATCCGGAGCGCCACAAGGGTAAGCAACCCCAGGGCGAGACCCAGCCAGATCGTCGGCTCGAAGAGGTGGACGGAGGCGGCGAAGACCGTCACCCCCACCGCTGACAACGCCGCCTGGCGCTTCACGCCCCTGTCGATGGCGATATGGCCATACACGAGTGCCGGCAACGCCATTACCAGCGTCAGGTTCGCCACGTTGGAGCCGATGATGTTGCCGATCGCCAGGGCGGTCCCCTCAGCGCCCTCCGTGAGCGCCGCCATGGTCGAGACGACCAGCTCCGGGGCACTGGTCCCGAAGCCGACGATGAGCGCACCGGTCACCACGGTCGAGACCTGCAGCCGGGCTGCCACCTGCGCGGCGCCCAACACGAACCGGTCGGCGGCGAAGGTCAGGCCGACCAGGCCGACTACGAGCAGGATGAGGTTCTGGGCCACGACCCGAGGGTAGCGACGCCCGGCGGGAGGTCGGACCCGACTGTCTGCGGCTACGGCAACCTGCACCCGGGCCCATGCCCGGCAGGCGCCTCACGGGTTTGTTTCTGCTTCCTGCGGAAGCAGCTAGTAGCCCTGCCCCTGGAGGTCCTCAAGCTGCTCTGACGAGATCAGGACCACGCGGGCCTTCGAGCCGGTCGACGGGCCCACCACGCCGGTCTCCTCCATAAGGTCCATCAACCGACCGGCGCGCGCGAAGCCCACCCGCAACTTGCGTTGCAGCATCGATGTCGAACCGAGCTGGCTGGACACCACCAACTGTCGGGCCTGCTCGAACAACTCGTCATCATCCGATCCGCCACCGACCACCGGCCGGTAGGTGTCCTCGGTGATCACATCGGCCGGCAGCCCCACAGGAATCACATCCACGGGACCGGTCGGGTCGTGCGAACCCTCGTCAGCCTCTGCCGCGTCCTCCAGGACCCGCACCTGTGCGACCCACGACTCCACGACCCGTCGGACCTCGTTCTCGTCGACCCAGGCGCCCTGGATCCTCTGGGACACGCTGGAACTGGGCCCGAGGAAGAGCATGTCGCCATTGCCGACCAGGCGTTCGGCACCCGGCTGGTCGAGGATCACCCGACTGTCGGCAAGGCTGGACACGGCGAATGCGAGGCGCGCCGGAATGTTCGCCTTGATGACACCGGTGATCACGTTGACCGACGGCCGCTGGGTCGCCACGACCAGGTGGATCCCGACCGCCCTGGCCATCTGGGCCAGACGGCAGATGGAATCCTCCACGTCACGGGCTGCCACCATCATCAGGTCGGCCAACTCGTCCACGACGAGGAGCACGAAGGGCAGGCGCTCGTAGGTGACCGACTCGCCGTCCTCGTCGACCACCCCCAGGGGTGTCTTCAGGTCTCCCCGGTCGAAGGCCGCGTTGTACCCGCCGATGTCCCGGAAGCCACACGTCGAGAGGAGGTTGTAGCGGCGTTCCATCTCACGGACGGCCCAGTGGAGGGCGTTCGCCGCCTTCTTGGGGTCGGTCACGGGCGCTGTCAGCAGGTGGGGCACTCCTTCGTACTGCCCCATCTCCACCCGCTTCGGATCGATCAGGATCATCCTCACATGCTCCGGCGTGGAACGCATCAGGATCGACATGATCAGGGAGTTGAGGCAGGAGGACTTCCCGGCCCCGGTCGCTCCCGCAATCAGGAGGTGCGGCATGGTGGCCAGGTTCAACATGACGGACCGGCCGCTGATGTCCCGTCCGATCCCCACCTCCATCGGATGGCGGGCCTTCAGTGCCTCAGGCGAGGAGAGGATGTCACCCAGGACCACGACCTCACGGTCCTCGTTCGGGACCTCGATTCCTATGGCCTGCTGGCCCGGAATGGGGGCCAGGATCCTGACGTCGGCTGCTGCAAGGGCATAGGCGATGTCCTTGTTGAGGCTCGTGACCCGGGCAACCTTCACCCCCTCGCCGAGTTGGAGGGCGAACCGGGTCACGGTCGGTCCGACGGTCATCTCCACCAGGCGTGTCTCGACGCCATGGGCGGCCAACGCCTCCCGGAGTCGAAGGCCCCGCTCCTCGACGGCCTTGGCATCGACGTCGTGTGTCTCGCTCCTGGACAGGTATCCGAGGGACGGCAGGCGCCACCGCGAGTCGGCCACCGCCGGCCCGAGCTGGATGGTGAGCTGCTCACCGCCATCGGTGGACCTGGGCCTGGCCCTGCGCCTGCGGGGCTTCGGCGGGGTGGCACCGGCAGAACCCGCCACCGCCACCGACGGAGGGGTCAAGGCAGGCGTCGGAACAGCCACGGGTGGTAGCGCCTGGGGCACGTTGACGGCCGGATTGTGGCCGTCGGGCGCCGTCAGGAGGCCTTCAATCCAGTTTCGGATCCCGCGGGCCGCCGGGCGCAGGCCGCCGACCGCTCCCCGGGCCGCATGGCGAGCGGTGAACGCCGCCCCCCTGGCGGCTCCACGTGCCGCCTGACGGACAGTGGTCCGCGTGATCACCGCAGCGGACACCAGGCCCACGCCGATCAGGATGAGGGTCGCACCCCCGGGGTCGACGGCGGCCTCGAGGCCTCCGCCGACCCCGAGACCGACCAGACCACCGGCCTCGCCCAGGCCATCTGCTCCATCGTCCAGGCCGGGGCGGCCACGGCCCATGTGGAGCAGGCCGGTCACGCTCAGGACCGCCATCAGGAGACCGATCGGGAGGCGCTTGGAGATCTCTCCCAACTCGCTGCGCTCCCGGAACATAGCCAGGCCCGTACCCACCATCGCCACCGGCAGGACCACCCTGGTTGCGCCCACAGACCAACCGAGGCCGCCATCCAGGACGCGGCCGACCACGCCGGCCTTGTCCAGATAGACGGACAGCCCGGTCAGGAGCCCACCGATCACCAGCATCAGTCCGAGGATCTCGTCGCCGCGTCCCCCGAAAGCGGCCCTGGCCATGCGACGCAGAAGCGACACCTGACGGTCGGCACGCTCGTCACCGGGACGGCCGCCATCGGCGCCACCCCGTGACGATCCTCTTGATGAACCTCGCGAGGATCCTCGTGATGAACCCCCGGAGGCTTCCCGGGAGGATCCTCGACCGCGGGTGCCCTCAGAGGAACCACCAGCACCGCCGGACGTGGTGTTTTTCACCTCACCAGCAGCGAATTTGTCGCCCGAACCGGGGCGCGCGGATCTTGTGGCCATCGGGGCCGACGGTACCACCGGGGCGTGACAGGACCGGGGCAGGACCGGAACCAACCCGGGGCAAGATCACGGTTCGGTCAGCGCACCTCGACGGTGGGGACCAGGGCGGGACGCCGACCGGTACGACGCGACACGAGGCGTCCGGTGGCCCGGCGGACCTGGCGGGCCAGCTCCTTCGGATCCCTCTGGCCATCATCCACAGCGCTCCTTACGGAGTCGGCAACCGCAGATGCAACCTGGTCATGCCAGTCCTGCCGTTCGGCGGGCTCGACCCAGCCGCGGCTCTCGACCACCGGTTCCCCGACGAGACGCCCCTTCCGCCCGTCGACGACGACGCGGATGAAGACGAACCCCTCACCCGACATGGCGCGGCGCTCCTCGACCAGGTCCTCGGACACCCGACGACCCGACTCGTCAACCATCACGTACTCGTCGGAAACCCGCTCGGCGTGCACGAGGCCATCATCGGTCAGCGACACGCGGTCTCCGTCGGTGCAACGCAGGATCCGGTCTGGTGCCATACCGCGCCCCAGCGCCAGGTCGTGGTGGGCGACCAGGTGCGCGTACTCGCCGTGCACCGGTATGAACAGCTCCGGATCGGCCGCTTCGTGCAACGCCAGCAGCTCATCGGCCTTGCCGTGCCCGGTCGTGTGGACCCCCAGCTGGCCGCTGTGCACGAGCTGCACACCACGCCGCGCCAGGGCGTTGTGCAGACGCGAGATGGATGCCTCGTTGCCCGGAATCGGATGCGATGAGAACACCACGGTGTCCCGATCGCCGACCTTCAGGAAACGGTGGCTGCCGTCGGCCATGCGCTTCAGGGCCGCCCGCGGTTCGCCCTGCGAACCGGTACAGACCACACATGTGCGCGCCGGGTCCAGGTCATCCAACTCGGTGTCGGACGCCAACATCCTGTCGGAGATCCTCAGCAGGCCGAGCTCCCTCGCCAGGGTCACATTGCGGACCATCGACGGTCCCATGACCACCATCGTCCGACCGGTGGCCGCTGCGGCATCGACCACCTGCTGGATCCGGTGCACGTGGCTGGAGAACGCTCCCACGATGATCCGTCTGCCCTCGTTGGCTTCGAAGACCTGCCTGAGCACCGGACCGACGGTGGTCTCCGACGTCGACGATCCGGCGATGCCGGCGTTCGTGGAATCGGCGAGCAGCAGCCTGATCCCGGCCGACCCGGCCAGCTCCCGGAGGCGCGGCAGGTCGGTGACCCGACCGTCCACGGGCGTCGGATCCAACTTGAAGTCGCTGGAGTGCAGGATGCGCCCCTGCGGCGTGCCGAAGATGGTCATCAGACCGCTCGGCGTCGAATGGGTGACCGGCAGGAACTCGCAGTCGAACGGTCCTATGCGGAGCTTGGCGTGATCGCCCAGCTCGACCAGCTCGGGAATCGGCACCCCGGCGCCCTTCAGCTTGCCGCGCACCATGCCAAGGGTGAACGGCGCCCCGTAGATGGGTATCGAGACCCCTTCGGCGGCGAGGTCCTTCAGCAGGTAGGGCAGCCCACCGATGTGGTCCTCGTGGGCATGGGTGACCACGCACCCCTCGATGCGGTCGGCCCGTTCCAGCAGCCAGGTGAAGTCCGGGAGTACCGCATCGACCCCCGGAAGGTCGTCCGGGAACAGCTGGCCGCAGTCCAACATGACGATGCGTCCCTCGACCTCGAGGGCGGCACAGTTGCGTCCGATCTCGCCGAGGCCGCCGAGAAACGTGAGGTGTACGGGAGGGGCCATCGAATCAGTACCTCTTCACTCAGGCGCGGCCGAGACCGGCCAGGACGAGACGAGCCCGGTCGGCCAGGTCGGCCGGCTCGGGACCCATCGGGGAACGGCAGTCGCCGCCGGGCAGGCCCAGGACCTTCATCATGGCCTTGGATGGAATCGGGTTCGGCGTGAGATCGCCCGACTCGAAGTCCCACGACGGAATGAGGCGCCGGTTGGCCTCGGTCGCCGCAGCCACGTCACCGGAGAAGAAGGCGTCCACCATGACGACGGTCTCCGGCGTGGCCCAGTGCGATGCCACGCTCACCACGCCGACTGCGCCGACCGCCAGGAGCGCCAGGGTCAGGGAGTCCTCCCCGCTGTAGACCTCGAACCCGGCCGGTGCGGCCGCGACCAGGCGGGCCGTCTCGGCCACGTCGCCGGCGGCATCCTTGACAGCCACGATGTTCTGGACCTCGTCGGCGAGTCGCAGGATGGTGTCAGTGTGGATCTTGCGTCCGGACCGTGGCGGAATGTCGTAGAGCATCACCGGAAGGTCCGTCGCCTCGGCGACCGCCCGGAAGTGGTTGAACAGCCCCAGTTGGGACGGCCGGTTGTAGTACGGCGTGACCGTGAGGATGGCATCAGCCCCGGCGTCGCTGCAGCGACGGGTGAGTTCCATCGCAGCCGCCGTGTCGTTGCTGCCGGCGCCGGCGATCACATGGCAGTCGACCGCTTCGGATACCGCTTCCACCAGGTCGATCTGCTCGTCGTGGGTGAGCGTTGGCGACTCACCAGTGGTGCCAGCCAGCACCAGGCCGTCGTTGCCCTGCTCCACGAGCCAACTAGCCAGGTCGACCGCTCCGTCCAGGTCCAGCGCCCCGTCGGCGGTGAACGGCGTGATCATGGCGGTGATCACCCGCCCGAACCTCGGCTCCATGTTGGATTGCCTCCTGTTTGACCTGGATTGACTGGCCGGGCCTGGATTGACCTTGCCTGAACTGGTTCTGTGCTGCTCAGCCGGCGGCGTGTTCCTTTTCCTTCGCCCGCTGGATGCCCAAGGTGGCCAGCAGGTTCTCGTGTAGCTCGAACCAGACCGTGTGGTACGAGTCGATCATCGGCTTCGTGAACCAGTCCAGGTCGCCTCCCCTGATCCGGTCCAGCGCCGTGGCGAACCTCTCGCCGTAGCCACCGAAGCGCTCCAGGACCGCCGCCAGGGCTGCGCAGACCGGCTGGATGGCCGAATCTGTCTCCGTCAGCCGGCCGATGATCACGGCGTCGTAGTCCGGGTCCGCATGGTCGTTCACGATCGACCCGCCTGCCGGATCAGCCGGATCCGGGCGAAGCTGCCAGTCCGTGCACAGTCCCAGGAAGCACTGGTTGCCCTCGAGGAACCGGCTGTAGGCCCCTTCCACCTCGCCGCGGCAGCCGGCGCCGTCCAGTTCCCCGGCCAGCAGTGCCTCGCCGTGGGCCCGACCATCGGAGGTGAGCATCCAGCCCGACATTCGGCCCTCACGGTGGCGGGCGTGGCCCACCGCCTCCATGGCCGCAAGCAGGAGCGTCGCCTCGTCGACGGCCATGCCGGCGACCTCGGCAACCAGCGGCGTGTCGACGAAGCCCCGGACCCGGAGTGCATGCACGACTCGCAGGTCGGCGCTGCTGGGGCTGGTCATGGCGCTCACGCTAGCGCCGGGTCGCGACGGGCCAGCCGGACGAGCACCAGCGGATAGCCGCCCAACCCGATGAGGGTGAACACGAACCACTGCACGGCATACGAGAAGTGTGAGCCGGCGCCCAGGTCCACGACCGGGGCCGCCACCGGCATACCCGCCGGGCCGTCGCCGCCCGCCCGTATCCACATCGGTGCGAGGCTCGTCCCCCACCGTTCGGACAGCGCCTCCAGATCGATCCGGTCCACCTCCACCCCACTGCCCCGCTCGCCGGTCCGTGAGACATCCAGGCTTCCGACGAGCTCCACGTCAGCCGTGGCCGGTGCCCAGGCAGCCGAATCACCCTCCAGGAACAGGCCCCTGTGAACAAAGCCCCGATCCACGACCACCCCGACCCCTGCCCCGGACTGGACTCCGTCGATCCGCAGCAGCGAGACCACGTGCACGCCGGGCACGCCGTCCATGGACCGGTTCGCCAGGTACACCTGTCCGTCGGCCCAGGTACCGGACACCACCACACGCACATGCCTGAGGTCCTCCGGCGTGCCACCACGCTTCAGGGCTCCGAACGCCTCGGCCAGGGCGACCACGGGCTCGTCGGCCCGGGCTGCCACCACCGCGTTGTAGGTCTGCCGTGCGTCCAGGCGACGGAGCTGCCAGAAGCCCAGGTTCGCCGTGACGAGCAGGAGGCCGACGACGAGCACGTGGGAGAGCAGCCAGGCCGGGCGCAGCAGCCGACGGGTCCCGGGGCTCACGGTCGGGCGCCCGGCGTCACGGCGTGGTTCCCGGCGCGGTCAGATGCCGAGCAGGACGTCAAGGCCCACGGTCAGCCCGGGTATCCCGGCGATCCGGCGAACGGCCAGAACCACGCCGGGCATGAACGACCCCCGGTCGATCGTGTCATGTCGGATGGACAGGGTCTGGCCGTCGGTTCCCAGCACGACCTCCTGGTCGGCGACCGCGCCGCGCATGCGCAGCGAGTGGATCCGGATGTCCGCCGGACCCGCAGCGCCCCTGGCGCCCGCCATCACCACACGGGTGGTCGGATCCGGTGCCCAGTCAGCCGAAGCCGCCGCCATCCGCTCGGCCGTGGCGATCGCCGTGCCGGACGGGGCGTCGACCTTGCCGTCGTGGTGGACCTCGATGATCTCGGCCGTCTCGAACCACGGTGCCGCCAACTCGGCGAAACGCATCATCAGCACGGCACCGATGGCGAAGTTGGGAGCAATCAGGCAGTTGCTGGAGGTGAACGCCGCCCGAAGTTCCCCGATGTCCGCCTCGCCCAGACCGCTGGTTCCGACCACGGCGTGCACGCCGGCAGACGCCAGGACGCCCAGGTTCACCCGGCTGGCCTCGGCCACGGTGAAGTCCACCACCACGTCCACGCCGGCCTCCACGAGGTCGCGGACGTCCGCGACTACCTCTACGTCGCAGACCCTGCTGCCGGGTGCCGACGGGTCGACGGCTGCCACCAGCACCATGCCGTCGGCGGCGGTGACGGCATCGGCCACTGACCGACCCATGCGGCCGGCGGCCCCCAGCACCCCGACGCGGATCGGATCTCCTGACATGTCCCGAGGTTAGCGGTCACCATCGCGGCCAACCGGCCGAGTTCGGGCCCGGTTACAGCCCGACGCAAAGCCGCCGGCGCCAGATTCGGAACGCGCTGGGTCAGGTTCCCGAGCCGACGATCGCCACGGCCGGCTGCGGCGACAGCACCTCGGCCATAACGGCGTTCACGTCCTCGAGGGTGACCGCACGCAGGGTTTCCACGTACTCGTCCAGGGGAACGACACGACCCAGGAGGCTCTGGCTCGCTCCCAGCCTGGACATGCGGCTGCCCGAGTCCTCCAGTCCCAGCAGTATCGAACCCTCGAACCCGTCGCGTGCGATCGCCAGCTCTGCGGCGGTGATTCCGTTGGAGGCCACCTCGGCCACCTGGCCAGCGACGACCCTCTGGAGCTCGTCGGCACGTTCCGGCGCCGTGCCCGCGTACACCGACACCACCCCAGCGTCCGCATAACAGGCCATGGACGAGAAGACGCTGTATGCCAGGCCATGGTCCTCCCGCACGGTCTGGAAGAGGCGGCTGGACAGCCCACCACCCAGCACGTGGATGCCGAGCGCCAGAGCGTGGCGACGCGGATCATCGCGCCGCAATCCCAGCCAGCCCCAGGCCACGTGTGTCGCCTCGGTCGGGCGCGTCAGGCGCCCGGCCTCCACCGGCTCGGCGACCGGAGCCGAACGGACAGGCGCAGCACCCCCGGTCCGGCCGGAGAAGGCCTCGGCCACCTGGGCCACCAGAGCGTCGTGGTCGACGGCGCCTGCCGCAGCCACCACGAGGTTGGGCGCCCGGTACCAGTGGTCGTGGAACCCGATGATGTCGTCACGGTCGATGGCAGCCACCGAGGACTCCGTGCCCAGCACCTCCCGCCCCAGTGGATGCTCCGGGAAGAGGGCCTCGTAGAGCAGACCGAAGACCACGTCATCGGGGTCATCGGCCTGGAGGTGGATCTCCTCGAGGATCACCTGACGCTCGGTCTCGACGTCAGCAGCACGTATGGCCGGATCCCTCAGGACGTCGGCCAGCAGGGAGGTGGCCATCTCCTGGCCCCCTGCCGGCACACGGGCGTAGTACGCCGTGTACTCCTTGGAGGTGAACGCGTTCATCTCGCCACCGGTGGAGTCCACCAGCTCCGCTATGGCGCGCGCCGTCCGGCGCTCGGTTCCCTTGAAGAGCAGGTGCTCCAGGAAGTGCGAGGCGCCGCTCATGGACAGATCCTCGTCACGCCCACCGACGGCGACCCACACCCCTACCGAGACCGAGTGGGCGTCCGGCATCAGCTCGGACACCACACTCGGACCGGTAAGTGGACCGTTCTCGGGCAGGCTCAGTTCAACCACCGTTCCGGTGGCCATGCGGTCGCCGCGTGGGCGACCCTCGTCCAACGGGACGCTCAGCGACCCCGACGGCGACGACCGCCGCCACCGCCGCCACCGCCACCGCGGTTGGCCGACACTGCGTTGCCCAGGTCTCCGTGCACGGCCTCCAGCTCGGCCTTGAAGGCGTCCTCGAAGTTGGACTGGATCGGACCGTCGGATGCGGCCACCGGGGCATCGTCGTCGTAGTCGGCATCGTCGTAGTCGGCATCGTCGGACTCGGCATCGTCAGACCCGGACTCGTCGAGGTCGGCATCGTCGGACCCGGCATCGTCAGACCCGGACTCGTCGAGGTCAGCATCGTCGGAGTCGGCCACCGGGGCATCGTCCTCGGAATCCACCACGGAAGCAGTCGGAGCAGCCGGAGCCGGCTTGGACGGAGCGTCACCGGCCGGCTTCAAGGAGATCTTGCCGTTCGGATCCACGTCCTCGACGATCACCTGGATCTCCTGGCCCAACTCGAGGACGTCCTCGACCCGGTCGATCCGCTTGCCGCCACCCAGCTTCGAGATGTGCACCAGGCCATCGCGTCCCGGCAGGATGCTGATGAAGGCGCCGAACTTGGTGATGTTCACCACCCGGCC
>Ga0257113_1000109_pt1 | contig 22972 bp, 21 predicted proteins | sample LP_taG_4_FD_191568 | JGI IMG/M metagenome (GOLD analysis project Ga0257113, IMG submission 191568) | Marine microbial communities from Northeast Subartic Pacific Ocean, Canada - LP_J_2015_P26_2000m | ecosystem: Environmental > Aquatic > Marine > Oceanic | place: Canada: Northeast Subartic... | reverse complement strand
TTGCATAAAGTAGATTCGAGTAAATGATGCGAATAATCGGAATAATATTGTTGGCAATGGTTTCATTGCGGTCGGATACAATTTCTGCTGATAGTTTATTTGCGCTAGGTAATCGTTATTTTAGCATAGAAAAATATGACTATGCATTAGATGTTTATTCAGCAATTTTAGAGGAGGTAGAACATCCTGACTTGTACTTTAATATGGGGAACACATTTTATCGTCTAGGAGATATTGGTAAGGCGGTGTGGGCCTATGAAAAGGGGCTGCAATTTTTGCCTCGTCATAAGGACTTGAACTATAACTTGGATATTGTAAATACACGTGTCCAAGATAGAATTGAGGTGCCGCAGGGATATTTCTTTATTGAGTGGTACAGTTCGCTTAAGAATAAATACACGTTACAGGATTTGATTGTCTGGGGTGGCCTTATGGTCCTCTTATTTGCTCTTGCTGGGTTTTTTAAAGAATTTGGAATTTTAGACATGGTTTTCGCTGGCAGAACACAGGTCTTTTTCTTGATTTTAACTGTAGTATTTCATGGTTTGGTGTTGGATAAATACTGGGAATTATCTGATCAGAAAGAAGGTGTGGTTGTGTCCCCAGTTGTAAATGTGCGATCGGCTCCCGTAGATCGTGATGAGAAAGTGATTTTTCGCATTCACGAAGGACTGAAAGTTGATATTGCTCAATCACAGCCAGGGTGGCTTGAAATCATATTATTGGATGGTAAAAAAGGATGGATTCCTTATAAATCCTTATTAAAACTCTAATGCATAAACTGGTTTTCTCAATCCTGCTGTACGTCCCTCTATTGGCCCAGGAAATTCAGGTGATTGACCATAAGATCGTCAAAGATATACAACCTAATTGGCCAGTAATTATAAATAACGTTCTTGATGATTCTACATCATTTGAATTTTTACTTTCGCTGGATTCAGTACAATCTGTATCGGAAGGTTACCGTGTACAGGTGCTGGCTACACGGTACTTCGAGCGGGCAGATAGTCTTGCTGTAATTATGAAAAATACTGTCAGTGATAGTGTGTATGTGGATTTTGAAGCGCCAAATTATAAAGTAAGAATTGGTGATTTTATTGACCGAAATTCAGCGGAATCATTGCAGCAAGATTTGGTGAAAATGGGTTATAATTCAGCCTGGATATTGCGCACGAGGATCAATTCGCAGGCTAGTAGAATAAATTATTAATTTTTCTATCCACCAAAGATGAATGAAATTTTAAAAAAAGTATTGGATAATCCTACTTCTTGTTTATCAGCTACAGGTGATTTATTTGCTTCCCAGCCATTTGGGTCATAAAAGGTCAGGAAATACCCAAGGCTCAGGTCAAACCCAAACCAAGGTGTAAGGGGATAACGTAATGAAAGATAGGGATTTACTACAGTGATTGTAGTAGATATTTTATTGGTTACATAACTTGGATCAGACCCGCCATCACCAAATGAATTCCATATATTTGACCAACTTTTTGTTCCAGAATCCTTTATCACATTTATACTTGTTTCACCAAAATACATCCCAACACCAAGGTTAAGCTCAAGATTGCCATAGGGCCGGTAGTTTGATTCTAAATAGGGGCCAACCATAGCTGATGAAAGACTTAGAGTTCTATTAACAGTTGAATTTGTAGTGTCAGCTCCGTTAATCTGTACATTTCCTGTGAATCCAGCTCCACCAATATATATCCTATCATATACGTTAACTGCACCACCACCACCATTAAGAAATATTGCTTTTTCAAATTTGCCCATACCGTATTCTGGTTTACTTTGAAGATTTAATGAAGTCCAGTTAATAGACCAAAGTCCTACCATATATCCGCCATATGCTTTATAAGCCTGTCCAGTGACGTTTGTTGTAAGTGCAATTAGTATTGGAAAAGCTAGTAAATTTTTCTTTAGCATTATTATTTTACTCCAATTAATTAAATTTATTGCTATTATGTTTTCAATGCGAAAGCAATCTTAAAGCTAATATTAATCAATATAATTGGAAATAGGTAGTATTCAAGACATTGATAAGTTATTTGGGGTAGTAATATGGCCAAATTAAGGCATCCAACAGCATCGTTTGGATACAAAAAAAGATTAAACCGATTGTACTGGCAAAATACAGCCAGCTAGAGCGGTCAAAATTTGAAGTGAAAAATGAAGCCAACAGCGCAACTGAGGAAAACCCCACTGTAAATAAAACCAACCTGATGATGATCCATAATAATGGAGTAGGGTTTTCAATCATGGCAAAGGTCAGATAAATCCAGATTGCGGATGGTATGATTATACCTGCATATAACATGTTTATTGCCCAAAATCCATAGCGGCCAAACAATTTAACAGATTCCGTGGATACATGGATTAAGATATATCCTGTAAAGAAAAAATACCCACCTGCGGCCAAAAACATAAAAATAGTATAATATGGTCGTAATGGATCCGGGATCGATCCCCATAAACCACCACGGATTGAAGGGTTTGTAATTAATCCATGGGCATAGGATCCAAGCACGCAGGCTCCCCCGAAACCATTAATTAAATAAAAGAGGATGAGTTGTTTATCAACCATAATTATATCCGTACAATTTTAACCACATATAATCGCATTTATCAGTACAACTTGGGTCGGAATTTATTCATGTTTACTGCGAAATACTTGGCCATTTTGAAATAAAATTACAAAGATATCTGCCATTGACACCGGTTAGTATACCGTCGTAATTTCGCCATTATGGCAGAGTTTAATTTACAAAGCAAATTTAACCCGGAAGGAGATCAGCCCCAGGCAATTAAAGCGCTTGTATCTGGATTAAACAATAATGCAAAGCATCAAACGTTGCTTGGTATAACTGGCTCCGGTAAAACGTTCACCATGGCAAATGTCATCCAGCATGTGCAGCGACCAACGTTGATTATTTCTCATAATAAAACGCTAGCAGCACAATTATATGGAGAATTCAAATTACTTTTTCCTGATAATGCAGTGGAATTCTTCATCAGTTATTACGACTATTATCAGCCGGAAGCTTATATGCCTGTTACAGATACATTTATTGAAAAGGACATGTCTGTCAATGAGGAAATTGATATTCTACGACTAAAAGCCACAAGCTCCTTGCTAGCACGGGATGATGTGATCGTCGTGAGTTCTGTTTCCTGCATATATGGAATAGGATCACCGGCGGAGTATCGTGATAAGGTTATACAAATTCGTAAAGGGGACCAACTGAATCGAAAGGATTTCTTCCGTAAACTGGTAAATATTCATTATAACCGCAATGATTCTGTTTTTGAGCGAGGGACCTTTCGTGTCCGCGGTGACGTGATTGAAGTATATCTGGCCTACGAAGATGTTGGCATCCGTTTGGAAATGTTTGGTGATACTATTGATTCGGTCACAAGGTTCAATCCACTAACTGGCGAAATTACCAAGGAAATGGCCAATGAATTCGTATATCCGGCCAAGCATTTTGTTACGGATAGGGAATCAATCAATCAGATCACAATAGAAATTCGAAAGGAACTAGTTAACCGGTTGGAAGAATTGCGGTCTAGTGATAAACTATTGGAAGCGCAACGACTAGAACAACGCACAAACTTTGATTTAGAAATGATGATGGAGGTCGGGTATTGTTCTGGAATAGAAAATTATTCCCGCTATTTCTCCAGACGAAAACCTGGAGAAAGGCCCTATACTTTGATTGATTTTTTCCCAGATAACTTTTTAACAATTATCGATGAATCCCATGTGACATTGCCCCAAATAAAAGGCATGTATAATGGCGACCGCGCCCGTAAAGAGGTGTTGGTAGAACATGGCTTTCGCCTGCCGAGCGCTATGGATAATAGACCCTTACAAGTCACCGAATTCATGCCGTTGCAAAATCAATTGGTATATGTTTCTGCTACGCCTAGGGATAAGGAACTTGAATTATGTGGAGGTGAGGTAGTAGAGCAAATTATTCGCCCAACCGGATTGCTAGATCCGCAGGTAGAAGTAAGGGGTACTCATGGTCAAATAGATGACCTGATTGGAGAAATACGATCCAGAGTACAACGTAATGAACGCACATTGGTTACTACTCTAACCAAACGTATGGCAGAAGATTTGAGTGAGTATTTACGAGGTGTCAATTTACGAGTTAGATATTTGCATAGCGATATTGTTTCCCTAGAGCGCGTGAAAATTTTACGTGACTTACGTTTAGGAGAGTTTGATGTATTAGTTGGTATAAATCTTTTACGGGAAGGGCTTGATTTACCCGAGGTTTCTCTTGTAGCTGTTTTGGATGCTGACAAACAAGGTTTTCTTAGAAGTCATACCTCATTAATGCAAGTTGCTGGACGGGCAGCTCGTCATCAAGAGGGAATGGTTATATTATATGCAGATAAAGTATCAGCAGCTATGGATCATCTGCTTCGTGAAACGGATCGCCGTAGAGAAATACAAAAGTCATATAATCAAAAAAATGGTATAATACCCTCGACAATCTATAAATCCGTTGAAGATATTATGTCCACTACAGCTGTGGCTGATTCGATCCAAGATGATAACTATAAACCTATAATAAACCGCAAGGGCGATGATTTTAGCAAAATGGATAAACAGCTAGCTGTCGATATGATGCGTATGGAAATGTTGGAAGCGGCTGAAAATCTCGAATTTGAAAAAGCAGCAAAACTTCGTGATGAGGTTCAAAAACTGGAAAAGGAATTAGAGGGCATATTTTAAATGAAAGTATTTGTCACTGGTGGGGCAGGGTACATCGGTTCCCATATTACACTTGAGTTGCTTGAAGCGGGGCATGATGTTACCGTTTATGATGATTTATCATTAGGATTTAAAGAGAATGTGGATAATAGAGCACAGTTTATAGAAGGCTCGACACTGGATAAAAATCGCTTGAAAAAATCGCTGGTAAACGAATTTGATGCAGTAGTGCATATGGCCGCATTCAAAGCTGCGGGTGAGTCGATGACTGACCCAGGAAAATATTCACAAAATAATTTAAATGGGACCATAAATCTCTTAAACGTTATGACTGAACTTGGTGTAAAAGATCTTATTTTTTCATCCACGGCTGCTGTTTATGGTTATCCAAATTATTTACCTGTAGATGAAGCCCATGACCTAAAACCAATAAACTTTTACGGTTATACAAAACTAGTCATTGAACAAATCATGCAATGGTATGCTGACCTGACGGGATTACGTTATGTGGCATTACGATATTTCAATGCTGCTGGTTATGATATCACCGGAAGAATTAGGTGTATAGAACGAAATCCAGCCAATTTGTTGCCTATAGTAATGGAATTGGCCAGTGGGCGTAAAGAATCCATGGAAGTATTTGGTAATGATTATAATACGGTTGATGGAACCGGTGTACGCGATTACATACACGTCAGTGATCTGGCAACTGCTCATGTAAAAGCGCTCGATTATTTATCTCAAAATGAAAAATGCGTAACACTCAATCTAGCTACTGGCGAAGGTTATTCTGTTCTTGAAGTCATTAAAAAAGCGGAAGAAATATCGGGGAAAAATATAACTTATGATATTGTGAAGAGAAGACCAGGTGATCCTGCCAAATTAGTAGCCACCTCAAAGCTGGCATTTGATTTGCTTGACTGGGATCCTAAATATTCCAGCCTGGAAACGTTACTAAGTAGTATGTGGAATATTTACAATAATGAATAAGAGAACCTAGATCTTATGATTGACATTGAAAAACTACAATCAACCTCAGGAATCATCGGAAGTTCTGATGGGATACGTCAGGTTTTCGAAATGATCGCTCAGGTTGCTCCTGTTGATATTACAGTACTAATCGCAGGCGAATCTGGTACAGGAAAAGAAATGGTGGCCAAGGCGATCCATAAATTCAGTCGCCGTGCGCAAAATGAAATGGTTACAGTAAATTGTGGTGCCATTCCTACTGGTATCATTGAAAGTGAATTATTTGGTCATAAGAAGGGTGCATTTACTGGTGCAAATGAGGACCGCAAAGGATATTTTGAAACAGCTAACAAGGGTACCATCTTCCTTGATGAAATTGGTGAAACTCCTTTGGAAACACAGGTAAAGCTGCTGCGCGTATCAGAAACCGGAGAATTTATCCGGGTCGGCGATTCCAAGACACTATATACGGATGTAAGGGTCGTTGCAGCAACCAACAAAGATCTTAGAGATCTTGTTGAAAAGAACAAGTTTCGTCAGGATTTATATTTCCGGCTAAAAACTGTACAAGTTGATTTACCACCTTTACGTCAGCGGGTTGAAGATATTTCACTACTGGTGGAACGATTTGCCCTTGAATTTACGCGGGGGAATGATATACCCTATCGAGGATTCGTACCTGAAGCTATCCGGATCATGAAAAACTACAATTGGCCTGGTAATGTGCGCGAATTGAAAAATTTTGTAGAAAGTATGCTTGTCCTACAGAAAGGTGAACGAATTACAGTAGAAATGATAGAAGAAAAACTTGGTTCTTTCCAACAGATTAGAAACGATAACCTACCTGTCCTTGTGAACCAGTCATCCGAGCAGGCGGAGCGGGAACTTATTCTCCGGCAATTGTTATTGCTGCGACAGGATGTCAATCTTATAAAGGATGCCATCGGTGGAAGTAATTCTCCTAATGCGCCGCCAACAAACGTATCATTTTTTCCTCCGGAAGAAAATGCGCGACTGCGAGACCACATGCACATAGATGAGGAAGGACAAAAACTTGTACGGGATGATGCTATAGGTGATATGCATTTAGAAGACCTTGAACGGGAAGCGATCATTAGAACACTGCAATATTATAATAACAACCGTCGTAAAGCAGCAAAGTCGCTCGGTATGAGTGAACGAACTTTATATCGTAAAATCAATGATTATGAACTTGGTCGGAAGAATAAGCTGCCCAAATCACTGAGCGAATGAGAGCGGTACTCCCAACATTGATTTTGCCGTTTTTTGTCAGCTGTATTTACTATTCCATGGCTGGATCAATTCCGCCGCATATTAAAAGTATTGCTATTCCATTAGCGGAGAACCAGACTGCGGAGTTCGGCATGTCTGAAGCAGTAACTGATAATATGATCAATAAGTTTACAGAGGAGAATATTCTTCGCCTTGTATCGGAGGACCAAGCCGATTCTATTTTGAGAGGTAAGATAGTTAGCGTAAAAGATGCACCGTACACATACACAAAGCAGGAAGCTGTAACGGAATACCGTTTTACTATTACAATGGATCTGGAATGGTTTGATGTCAAAGAGGATAAGGTACTTTTGAAAAAACAATATTCAGGATTCGGGGCCTACGGCTTAAGTGGGGATATTAGTTCAGATGCAATTGATAATGATGGCGACGGCTTGATTGATAGTGAAGATGAAGATGAATTTGGTGACCCAAGGGAATTCGCTACTAAAGTAGCGGCAGAAAAAATAGCGCAAGATGTACTAAATGAAATCATGACATCATGGTAATTTTTAGCTTGAAAGGATGCCCGGAATAAATGGAAAACACATATTTATCTGACATTGCAGATTACGAAAATCAGGAAGCCACTTTTAATGGTTGGGTATATAATACTAGATCCGTTGGGAAAATATGGTTCCTCATTTTGCGGGATGGTACGGGTATGACCCAATGTGTGGTTACCAGGGATGACATACCTAACGATATTTTTTGTTTGGAAAAATCTCTAACACAGGAATCATCTGTTTCGGTTACAGGAGTAGTTAAAAAGGAACCACGTTCAGTCGGTGGACATGAAATACTAGTGAAAAATATTGTAGTGCACCAGGTTGCAGAAAAATATCCCATCACACCCAAGGAACATGGCACATCTTTCCTCATGGACCATAGGCATTTATGGATTCGTTCGAAAAAACAGCACGCCATATTGAAAATTCGTCACCAGGTGGTCAAAGCTTGTAGGGATTTTTTGGACAATAACGGTTTTATTTTAATTGACGCACCAATTTTTACGGCCAATGCTTGTGAAGGTACATCAAACTTGTTTGCTGTTGATTATTTTGAACGATCGGCCTATTTAACCCAGAGCGGACAGTTGTATTCCGAGGCTACAGCGGCCAGTTTTGGCAAGGTCTATTGTTTTGGTCCAACTTTTAGAGCAGAGAAGTCCAAAACAAGACGCCATCTCACTGAATTTTGGATGGTTGAGCCAGAAATGGCCTATTACAATCTCGATGATAACATGAATTTGGCAGAACTGTTTGTCGAATATATTGTGCAAAGTTGCCTTAAATACTGTCAAACAGAATTGAAAACACTGGAAAGAGATATTTCCAAGCTAGAAAACGTAAAAGTACCATTTCCACGGATCACTTATAGTGAAGCAGCTAAGATACTTGAAAATCAGGGGTCAGAATTCAGCTATGGGTCAGACTTTGGCGGAACTGATGAGACGATTATATCTGACAAATATGATAAACCAGTAATGGTACACCGGTGGCCTGCAAAGATAAAGGCTTTCTACATGAAACGTGATGCTGAGAATGATAACCTAGCGCTCGGTTTAGATATGCTTGCTCCGGAAGGATATGGTGAAATTATTGGCGGTGGACAACGAGAAGATGATTTGGTTATTCTGGAGAGCAGGATCAAAGAACATGATTTAGACATGAAAGACTTCGGCTGGTATTTAGATCTACGTAAATATGGTTCCGTGCCTCATTCCGGTTTTGGGCTAGGTATTGAGCGTACTGTGGCTTGGATCACCGGTATCAAACATATCCGTGAAACAATTCCGTTTCCCAGAACAATTTATCGTCTTGATCCATGAATTTCAGTCAGACCCGCATTGCAGTTTTTGGTGGTCGGCAAATAAGTGATAACATCTATCAGAAAGCATACAAACTGGGTGGCTTATTTGCTAAAGAAGGTTATCTTGTCTATTGTGGTGGAGGCAAGGGTGTAATGGAAGCAGTTTCTAAAGGTGTTAGTGAGAGTGGTGGTACTTGTGTGGGTATTTTAAAAGGGTTGATGCTGGATGAAATGAATGATTTTATAAAGGTACCAGTCGCAACGAATATGGGTATATCTCGCAATGCACTTTTGGCATATAATTGTGATGTTGCCGTGGCAATAAGCGGAAAATACGGGACATTATCCGAAATATCATACGCACTACAGCTGGAAAAACCGATCATTGGTTTACACAGCTGGAAGATGAATGAATTTCGAAATGTTGATGAGCCAAATGAAGTTATAAAATTTATTAAAGAGAATACTTAAAGTAATTAATTAATACTGTGAAAGCATTCAAAGCTACCGTATCTGGGAAAGTACAGGGAGTATGGTTCAGAGATTCAACTCGACAAGAGGCCATTAAATTAAAAGTAACAGGTTGGGTGAAAAATATACCAGGCGGAACGGTATATCTGGAAGCAGAGGGTGAAGAAAATAATTTGAAATCCTTGGAAAGATGGATCCATATTGGTTCCCCCCATTCTCGTGTGGATAGAGTAGACTTGCAATGGAGTGAACCTACCAATACCTATTCAACCTTTGAGGTTATATTTTAATGAAGATTGCCCTCTGTCAGATTAATCCCACTGTCGGTGCTTTTAAAGATAATAAAAAACTTATCCTAAGTAATTATCGTGAGGCCGTTAAACATGGGGCTGAATTGGTCGTCTTCCCAGAAATGGTAATTACTGGATATCCCATTGCTGATCTATTGTATGAAGATGGTTTTGTGCGGGAAAATATGGCTATTCTAGCTGAAATTACTTCCCAAGCGACTATACCCCTGGTGGTGGGCCATGTTCATGGCGAGAATGGCCATTTATACAATTCTGCCGCTATATGTGTAGATGGTCAGCAGCTTTTTAGATATGATAAAATATTATTACCCACCTATGATGTCTTTGATGAAGACCGTTATTTTAATGCTGGATCTGAATTAGGATTATGCAAGGTAGATATTGGTGGGCAAGAGATCAATCTAGGACTGCAGATCTGTGAGGACCTTTGGGATGAGGATTATGACCGAAAAGTCACGGCAGAACTACAGCAAGCAGGAGCAGAATTTGTAGTGAATATTTCTGCTTCTCCATATCATGAACTGCGGCTGAAAGAAAGGTTGGGCCTTGTCCAAAATAAAGTGCAAGCAACTGGAATACCTTTTTTTTATTGCAACCTCGTTGGCGCTCAGGATGAACTTATTTTTGATGGACAGTCCTTGGCGGTAAATGGTACGGGAGAACTAATAGGTTTAGGCGCTATTTTTTCTGAGGAGATCGTTTATGTTGATACGGATACAGACAGAAGAATTTTATTACCTGTAGATAATAGAGAAGGAGAATTGTATGCTGGTTTGGTGCTCGGCGTACGGGATTATTTTAAGAAAACGGGGCACAAGGAAGCTGTAATTGGTTTAAGTGGTGGAATTGATTCGTCGTTGGTGGCCTGTATTGCTGCAGATGCACTGGGAATGGAACATGTTCATGGTGTTTCCATGCCGTCCCGGTTCTCAAGCGGGCATAGCAAAGATGATGCGCAACAATTGGCAGAGAACCTTGGTCTTGACTTTCGATCGATCCCAATTCAAGGAATTGTTTCGGAGTATGAACATACACTCGGTCCTCATTTTGATGGTGCGGAACGCAATGTAACTGAAGAGAATATTCAAGCGCGCACGAGAGGTAATCTGCTCATGGCATTAAGCAATAAGTTTAACTGGCTTGTGTTATCCACGGGAAATAAAACAGAAATAGCTCTGGGCTATTGCACGTTGTATGGTGATATGAGCGGTGGACTTGCTGTTATTTCAGATTTATCAAAGAACGATGTTTATGCACTGGCGAATTGGGTAAATAATGTTTCTGGTAAGGATAGAATTCCAGCGAATTGTATCGAAAAGCCACCTTCCGCTGAACTTGCACCAGAGCAAGTGGATCCTTTTGATTATGATATTGTCAGTCCACTGGTGGACCGTATTATTGAAAATTGCGAATCACCAGCAGCATTAATCAAAGATGGAGTCGATCCTGATCTCGTCCATGATATTTATCATAGGATCACAATTAATGAATACAAGCGTCGTCAGGCGCCGCCGGGCCTGCGTGTGAGTTCGAAGGCTTTTGGGCTCGGTCGCAGAATTCCAATAGTAAACCATTTTATGGGGAGGCGAAGTTGAAATCATACCAAACACCTATTTTTTGCATATGGATCATTTTTGTGAGTATCATATCAGGACAATCAGAAGCACCGGCTGATTACTGGGCGAAGCTCAGTCAGGGGGAAAAAGTTGCCTTTGTAAATGGTGCGTATGGAGGCATTGCCCGGATGAAACTGCACCATGAAAAGGAAGTGCAAAAACAGTATATGAGTAATCCGTACTGGGTTCAACCATATTACATTAATCGGTTCTATGACATCGTAGATGAACATATATCTCAGGGAGTTACCTATGACCTGAATATTGTCGCCGGTCACATCGATGCGTTATACGCCAACTATGATAACAGAAACATACCGCTCATAGAAGCTATTCGAATTGTTTCTGTTGCGCAGGACGGAGAACCCCAAAAAGCGGATCTAATTTTGCTTCGGGCGCAGAAAAAATACACGCCCTGATTAATTCAGGATACTAATCTCTTTCGTAAACAGGGTAGAATTTGGTATAAGAACTTTTTTCCCGTCAGCTTCGATCGTTTTATAGCGCAAATCAATATTGATTACTTTTCCCTCGTGCCCAGCTACACCAATTATATCATGCACTTTGAACGGTCTATGCAGCAGGATCATAGAACCGGCAATTAAGTTTGATACCACATCCTTCAGAGCAAAACCAGTGAGCCCCAACCCCGCAACTAAAGCTGATACATTTATACCAATTGTTCCTAGCGCTGTAACGAGGTCAAAAATTATCAAACCAATTTTTACTGTCCGACCATTGAGTTTTAGTAATTCCGGGTTCAACCCACGTTTGTTGGCCAATCGTGTTATTAAGAATTGGGTTAAGATTCCACTGATCCAGAACAGGATAAATATTACTATACTCGCCATTACGGCAGGAAAGATTTCCAAAATGTTTCGGTATGTTGTGGTGACCAAGGTACTCCAGTCAATAGATCAACTTACGAGAAAACAAAAAATGGACCCAATAATTATTGGTTGGTTTTCTTTTCAAAAAAATGGCCGACTTTCAATAGTCAATACTTGAGGAGCGGCTTAATTTCACACTTATGATTCAAGAGGAGATAAGAAATTTTTGCATTATTGCCCATATTGATCACGGCAAATCAACTTTAGCCGATCGTTTATTGGAATACACCAAAACAGTAGCCAAAAAGGATATGCAAGATCAAGTGCTGGATAGTATGGACCTTGAACGTGAACGAGGAATCACGATTAAGAGCCATCCCATTCAAATTCATTATCAGCACAATGATGGTAAATCATATATTCTGAATCTCATAGATACACCCGGTCATGTCGATTTTTCTTACGAAGTATCCCGTTCAATGGCTGCCTGCGAAGGCGCATTATTACTGGTGGATGCGGCCCAAGGTGTCGAGGCGCAAACCGTTAGCAATACGTACCTAGCCATTGAAAGTAATTTGAGCATAGTGCCGATCATCAATAAAGTTGATTTACCCAGTGCCCAAACCCAGGAAGTCACCCAGCAACTTATTGAATTGATCGGCTGTGATGAAAATGACATCATTTTAGCCAGTGCAAAAGACGGTATTGGCATACAGGATATTTTTGATGCAATTATTAATAGAATACCTGCTCCACAGCAAAATTCTAATATCCCTACTCGGGCATTGATCTTTGATTCCACCTACAATAATTACTGCGGTGCAATACCTTACGTTCGTGTTGTGGACGGTTTGCTTAAACCTGGGTTAACAGCGAGGTTTTTTGGTCACAGTCATGAATACGAGATAACAGAAGTGGGACATTTTGTGATGAAGATGATAAAAGCAAAAGAGCTACGTGCCGGGGATGTGGGTTATGTTATTGCTAATATCCGGGATGTAGCCCATATATTACCCGGTGATACTTTAACAGCAAAACCAAACCAGGCTGTAGAACCACTCGCGGGTTTCAAACATATAAAACCAATGGTTTTTTCAGGCTTATACCCGTCCGATAGTGATGATTATAACCAGCTACGCAAAGCGCTGGATAAACTGAAGCTAAATGATGCTTCTCTTATTTATGATCCTGAAACCAGTGAGGCCTTGGGGTTTGGTTTCCGCTGTGGTTTTCTTGGATTATTGCATATGGAAATCATCCAAGAACGTTTGGAAAGAGAGTTTAAGGTCAATTTAGTTACAACAACACCGAATGCACGGTACCTTGTGGTGCAAAAAAATGGCCAAGAGGTGGAGGTAGATACACCAGCCAAAATGCCGCCAAGTTCCGATATTCAGGATATCAAAGAACCATATATGGCATCGGAGATCATTACGCCAGTTGAATATATTGGTAAGATTATGAAACTATGTCAAAGTAAACGCGGCATTTATAAAAACACTGATTACTTAACCAAAGATAAGGCTCAGTTACATTACGATCTCCCTCTGTCTGAAATAATATTTGATTTCTATGATAAATTAAAATCGGCTACCCGGGGTTATGCGTCTTTTGATTATACACTGGCTAACTACCGGCAAGGGGATTTAAAAAAACTGGATATATTGCTGAATGGTGAACCGGTGGATGCATTATCAATCATTACTCATGCCAGCGATGCATATGATCGGGGTGTAGCGCTGTGCAGTAAATTAAAGGAACTAATACCAAGGCAACTTTTTGATGTTCCTATTCAGGCCTCATTGGGAACAAAAGTAATTGCCCGGTCAACAGTAAAGGCATTAAAAAAGAATGTAACGGCAAAATGCTATGGAGGGGATATTACCCGAAAGCGGAAACTTTGGGAAAAACAGAAGCAGGGGAAAAAACGCATGAAATTGATCGGGAAGATTGAGATTCCGCAGGAAGCCCTCCTGGCTGTGTTACAGATAGATAAATGATTTATAACTTAATCGATGAATAATTCCAGTTATTGGTCTACGACAAACTCACCCCTTTATAGTTTCATTTTTACTATTCCGCTATTTGTTATTTATGAGATCGGTGTATTCACCATTTCTGTAAATGATATCGTAATACTCCGGAATGGTGCAGACGTACTTATGCGACAAGTTTTGGGTTTGTTTGGCATTTATGGCGTGTATGGGTTCAGCGCGTCATTCATGATTGGTTTTATGGTTGCCTTCTTGCGCCAGAAGAAAGCGCTTAAATCCACTGCTATCCATGGAGAATATTTAATCTGGATGTTTCTGGAAAGTATTTTTTTGGGGTTTGCATTGTACATCCTAATGGCATCCACAACACCGTTGCTGATTGCCAATACGACTGGGACAATGCTACAGCAAGTGGTGCTCTCAATTGGTGCTGGGATTTATGAGGAATTTGTGTTCCGTGTTATCCTTATCGCTGGATTTGGATCTATACTTGGTTTCATCTTCCAGTGGAAAAAAATAGCTAAAACAGCAAGTGGTATAATTTTTGCCGCCGCACTCTTCTCGCTTTTTCATTTTATGGGTGATTATGGTGAAGATCCAAATTTTCCAGTATTCATGATGCGTTTTATCGCCGGTGTATTCCTGGGTATCATCTATGTGTTTCGCGGATTTGGGCCAGCAGCATACGCCCATACAGTCTATGATTTAATTGTGCTTACGCTTGTTACAACGCAATTATGATGGGTCAACAATAATTACCTTAGATTTGGTAACGGTATAATTATAAATTTTTAACCTGGATGCGAAAATATCTTTACATAGTTATACTATTTTATCAGAATGTGCTTGCCATAGACTACCATTATGGGAACCATTTGCAGTTTTGGGTATTTTAGCAATTCTTGTGGGAATTAATTTTTACTACCAAAAAGATTATAGTAGTGCTTCCGATAGGGAAAAATATTGTCACGGATGTAGTAAAAAAATAGGTATTAGCAATAAATATTGCGCAAACTGTGGAGGAAAATTATAATGTGGCCTGTAATCTATGATTTTGGAATAATTCGCTTTCTGGGCTTTGAATTTCATCTGGCCATTTATTCGTATGGCTTCATGCTGGTTGTGGCTTTTTATACCTGCTATGCATTACTGCTAAAGGAAATGCGCCGCTTAAGTTATGGGGATAAACTTGCTTCTGATATACTAACTGCGGCGGCGATTGGTGGAATTGTTGGATCAAAGATCTATTATCTATTGGAGAATTTTGATCGTGTCCTCGGTGACCCCACAGGGATGATATTCAGCGGTGCGGGGCTTGTCTTCCTTGGTGGTTTAATGGGTGGAACCTTGGGAGTGACTATTGTGTTAAAAAAGAATAATTTACCTTGGTTAACCTTCGCTGATATTGTTGCCCCATTACTGATATTAGGCTACGCTATTGGTCGAGTCGGTTGTTTTTTGGTTGGGGATGATTATGGTCTACCCACGAAATTCTTAATTGGTATGACTTTTGAAAATGGTGCGCCGCCAACAACATACGGATCATTCACTTACAATTATCCTTGGGTAGACCTATCTGGTTGGAATTCTGGTGATGTAATTACTGTATTTCCAACTCAAATCATGGAAACGATCATTGGTTTAGGGATATTTTATTTTCTCTGGAATAAACGGGAAACTATCCAGGTCAAGGGCAGTTTGTTTTTTACATACCTTATTTTTGCTGGAATAGAACGGTTCTGTATGGAGTTCATCCGTATTAATCCAAAGTATATCTGGATATTTCAGCCAGCCTTTGGACTTTCCGGTGCTCAGCTAATATCAATCATAATGATAGGTGTGGGTACCTACTTTCTAGTAAAACCGCCACAAGTATCTGAAACAAAACCAGTCAATTGATCGTATTGGCCCTATGATTAGGGCTATTGTCTTTTTTTACCTGGTCAGTGGTCTATATGGCCAGTCAGTACAGGTATATCAATTTCCCATCGAATTTCAGACTCAGGAATTCTCTCCAGATATGATTACTGCAGGGCCAGGGGATTGGCTTTTTTATCTTGATAATAAGGCACGTCGTCTTGCCGCCCGTTCACCTGCAGGAAATTTCCTATTCGCAGGCGGGTTTGGAAATGATTATGATGCATTTTTTGATCCTGTCGGGCTCACCGTTTCCAACCTAGATCTGCTCGTCTGCGATCGTAGTGAAAAGAGGATCCTGCGCTATGACTATAAACTAAACTACACTGGCAGTATTAGCCTGGATCCATACCAGGATAAATCTGGAGTTTATATCGATAATATTTCTACAGACCCCTGGGGTTATTATTATCTCTATTCTGCAGATGACCATTTAATTCTGAGGGGCAATGCTTCTGGAATTGATCGGTTACCATTTCTGGATTTAAACCAGCAAACCATTAACGAGATCTGTCTGGAGTCAATGGTAATCGTACCTAATGGTGATATAGGTCTATTATTCTCGTGTACGGGGGAAGTGGTAATATTCAATCGCCTAGGTCGAATAAAATCCAAACTGATGGTGGCTATTCCAGCACCTTCAAAATTACAGTATGTTGAAAATAAATGGGTAGTTGTCAACGCTGAGGGGCAAGGTCAGATCCTCGATCATTTAGAGACAAGTGAATTTTCAATACCAATTCGTGCCGACGAACAACTTTTGGACTGTACTGTAAATAATCGAGACTTGATATGTTTAACTAACCTAAGAATGCTGGTACTTCAATTTGAATAGTAGAATTATTTTGTTCGCTGCCTTGAGCAATTATTTGGCTGGGCAAATATTATCAGTAATAGATACAATCCATGTTCCAGCGACTGCTACGGAAATTCAGCTGCGTCACAATTTGATTATTGATTCAACATTTATCGTTAATGGATTAGATAATGTTCCGTTCGACTATGTACTGGATCCAGCGCAAGGTGTGGTATCATTGCCAAGTTCTAAAAAGGAGCCAAGAACCCTGGTAGTTAGATATAATCATTTTTCTGACCTCTTACCATTACGGGTGGGACCAAAGTGGCTGCAGTTACCACTCTTGGATTCACTGATATATAAAAATAATTTACCTATAGAAACATCCTCTAGTCCAACGCCTATTATTCAAAATACAGATGCTCTATTTACGGCGGGCACGATGTATCGAACTGCCAGTGTATCCCCAATAACTGGTTCTGAATTTACTGGAGGCTTGCGGATGCAGATACAGGGTAACCTGGGACCTGATTTACAAATTAGCGGCGTCCTTTCCGATCAAAATTTACCGATCCAGCCAGAAGGAAATACTAAAACACTGGATGAAATTGATAAAGTATATTTGCAGGTAAATCATGATAATTTTCTTGTAACTGCCGGGGATATTGACGTGAGTTATTCGTCAGGTAAATTCATGAATATTAATAGAAGAATGATTGGTCTAAACAATAACTTTAAGTATAAAGAATGGTCTGGAAGCGCAGTATTTGCCGGATCGAAGGGAAAATTAAACCAGGTAGAGTTTAAAGGTGTAGATGGAAAGCAAGGACCTTATAAACTTACTTCCGGGGATGGCAGCAGGGATATTATTATTTTAGCGGGATCAGAACGGGTCTGGTTAAATGGTATGCGCATGGTCCGCGGTGAAAACAATGATTATACCGTTGATTATGCTATCGGTGAATTGACATTTATGCCCCGGCACTTGATCTATTTTGATAGCGATATTTATGTTGAATACCAATATTCAGATGCACAGTATAATCGCAGTGTGTTGGGTACATCCATGAAAAGGAATTTGAGAAATAAAGGTAATATACAATTGAATTGGTTGAGGGAATTTGACCAGGCCTTAGCAGGCGAAGATCAAATAGATAGTGAAATCATAAACTTGTTCAACAATGTGGGTGATAAAGATGTACAAATAAGTGGTGCGACACAAGACACCAGCGGTGCCTACGTATTTGTGGATAGTATATATGTCTTTGATCCAGCGGACACTATCTTGGGTAATCATTTCAACGTGGCGTTTACCTACGACGGATTTAGTGGTGAATATGTACGAAAAGTCACGATTAATGGGACTCTTTATTACGAATGGATGGGCAACAATGACCTCGATCAAATGCGCCAAACTATGGACTTTTATAGCCCGTTGAGAAAGCTGGTAAAACCAGAGAGCCAGCAGATGGTTCAGGTAGTGAGTTATCATCAATTGAATGATTGGATGAATCTATCTTTAGAATTAGCGATTTCAGATCATGACCAAAACAGTTATTCCAGCGTAGATGACGCGGATAATCAAGGTATAGGTCATGAGGTCGAGCTATCCGGTCAAAAAATACCGCTTGGCGAAAAGATATTCTTCGGTTACCAGGTCTCTGACTGGAGTAGGACCGGCAGATTTCATACACTGCAACGGGATCGCTCCGTGAATTTTAATCAGGACTGGAATATCCCTGTGAGTGGGCAGGACAGGGAGAGACTGCGCAATGTGGGCGCAACCCTTACTATTGATTCATTAGGGTCAGTCAATGGAAGTTTTTCCCAATATGAAATTGGCTCTGCATTGCGAAAGCGAATATTGATGGATTTTCATGGTACAACTGCGTTGGTACCAAGTATTACAGGAAATTTTAATCAGGTTCAATATGGTAATGATCATTTTAATCAAATTGATTTTGCCGCGCGATTACTGCCAGGCAGAATCCACCCCGTAATTAATTATTCTTTTGAGTTATCTGAAAAAGCCAATCAATTCGAGCATTTCACCAGCGGTGTTGAATATGGTGGGGAAAAATTACAGACAATCGTAACTATCGGTCGCCGTGAAGATCACTTGAATACTGATGAGGCACCCGTTTTATCGAGTAGGGGGTATTTCGGTGAGTTCGATCTGCACTTTCAAACCCATAAAGGCTGGAATCAATCGCTCATCTATCGCAAGCGAATTAAAACCCAAATGCTTGAAGAGAAAGACCTGGACTATGATCTAGCCCAGGCCCGGATCTTTTTTCGAAGGCCAAACCATCCATTGCGCCTGGATGTAAAGATCAAGCTTGAAGAAACACTTACCGAAAACAGAGCAACTGTTTATGATTCGGTAGGTATTGGGCTGGGTACATACCGTTATGACCCACAATTTGAAGAATATGTGTCCGATCCTAATGGTGCCTATATCGCGTATACAATTTTAACCGGCAGTCGTAAACCGACTACACAATTCGAAGGCATTCAGCGTTTGGAATATGATTTTGGTAAAAGGCTCAATTCGAAGTTCAAGGATATAAAATACAGGTTGGATTGGTTATGGGATTTCAATGGTCAAAATTTCAGTGTAAATCGCTATGGAGAAGATGATTTGAATGCATCAACCATAATTCGTTCTCGTTCGAAATTACGCCACGAATGGGATTATGTAAACCGTACGGGTCGACAAATAAGAACATGGTGGCTGGGCGAGAAAGACTTAAATAACTTGGATTCCAGAGGTGCAGATTTGCGGATGAATACAGAACTGGCAGTGTATTGGCTGGAGCCAATTAGTGCTAATACGCATGCTGTAGTCAAATTAAACCAACATGACGCCAATGTTGAATCTGGTTTTTCTCATAATAGGGACCGCAGCGCCCAAGGTACCTGGGCAGAAATCGGAATCAAGAAACGATTCTCATCGCTTTGGCAGACTGAAGCATTACTTCGGAACGGGTATGACACTGGTCAGCATCAAATGAGTAATTATTCTGCTGCCTTGCGTGGTATTCGTCTAGATATCCTACATTTTTTCAGTAGTAAAGGACGTTTACAAGGCAGATTTGAATGGGCCACAGTAAGTCTGGATGGCGAGGCAGCTTTTCCGCCGCCAGAAGCTGTTCGCGGTCATGCGCTAGGAGATACGAGAAAGGTTAATGTTCAAGGCCATATCCTCTTGCGCCAGAATTTTTCGATCAATGTGACCATCAATTATATTTCTGATATAAGGTATGATAATTTTATCAATATAACGGGAGAAATCCGTGCGTATTTCTAGAGTAATACTGTTTTTGGTACTTGTTCTTCATGGGCAAACGGTAGAACTGATTGTGCACGAAGATAAAAATCCCACCATAATAGCTGCGCAAATGGTCGAAATGTACCTGGATTCACTGCTTACAATCGAAAAATCCTTAAATCACAGTTATGTTCTTACTTCTTTTAACGGAGAGGTCCCCACCAGAGTAGCTTACACGAAAATCGAAGAAGCAATCGCTATTGATACCATTATCATTCTAGGAAATGACGAAATAAGCCAAAACACTGCCTTCAGGTTATTGGCGTCAATTGTGCGCTCGACTCCACATTTTGAAACGATGCAGCAAGTACGCTGGATTGAGACCAGTTATAAGTTTTTTCAGAATAGTATTGGGCTTGTTCATGGACGTACACGGAACGGACAACTTGCTGCATTAGTTGAGCTTACCCCTGCTTTTGAAAGTAATTTTTCCGGTATATTGGGGGCCAGTCAGGGTACTGGAGGTATTTGGAAAACAACCGGTGAAATCGATATTCATCTGGAAAATATTTGGCAATCAGCCAGCACCTCACAATTGCATTGGCAACGCCAAAACGAAAAGTCTCAAGTGTTGTCATTTTATCACGAAGAACCGGCACCGTTGGGTATACCATTTGGATTGCGAATTAAATTTGATCAAGAACTAAGAGATGGGGAATATGTATATGGTGCGCAGGAAGGTACGATTTTTACGGGCGGTACCCGTTATGGAAAATGGCGTTTTGGTGGTAGTAGTACCAAAATTAATCCTACAGAAACAGGTGCATTAATTGGCTTGTCCAAGCATAAATCATCTGCAATATCTGTTGGCCTAGAGAAGGATAGTAGAAATAACCGATGGACCCCATTTGATGGCAATTATTGGGATGTAACTGCCACACTGGGCAATCAGACCGAAGATAATAAAAAAAATCTTCAAGGACACTGGCTGATATCTACGGGCTCGTACTGGCCTATAACCTCGCGATTTTCGGCACATACCCGACTGTTAACTACTGGCCGCTGGGTGCAGGATGGTGCTATCCATAAAGGGCAGAAAATTCGTTATGGCGGCGTCAACGGTTTGCGCGGGTATAGGGATGACCAGTTTATAAGCAATAGTATCCTAATTCCGACATTTGAATTGTTAGCAACAGCGGGGTATAACCTGCAATTATTTGGGTTTATCGAAGGCGCTATACAGAAGGAATATCAACCTTATCCAATTGGTTTTGGGTTTGGTTTGACACAAGTGTCAGTCAGTTCCATCCTTAGCGCCACCATTGGTTTTGGACGCGGCGATCCGCTATCGGCAGCTAAGTTGCATATCAAATTCTCCAGCCGACTATAGCAATTAAGTGGTTTTTGGTCTGGAAAGCGCTAATTTTGTATCTAGATGGCAAATAAAAGAACTAGTGAAATAAAAAATATTGTCCTGGGACTGATTGTACTGTTGTCGTGTGGCTGCGAGATAAAACGGGAAGCACTTGGTTCAGATGATGAGATCTTTGTGATCGCTGCCATGGAAGATGAAGGAAAAATTAAGGAAATTCTTAGCGCTGTTCTCAACGATACATTGTTTACGCCTAAGCCGGAACCATATTACAAACTGACCTTTGTTCATCCACGTGAATTCGATAGAATTAAAAATAGTGCACTGGTTGTCGTTGGTGCAATTGGTGGTGATCTATCCAGTCCGGGAGTAGCGCTGGTTAAGCGTATTTTATCGGACAACCAGTACCAACAATCCATTTCTGGAGAAAAGCCGTTCATTTTTACGAAGGATCAATTTGCCCGCAATCAGATATTCATGGTCATAAACACGCCAACTGTTGTGCGGGCCAAAGAAATAGCAATAGAACAAAATGAATGGATAAAACAGCAGTTTTCTGATTTATTTGAATATCGGCAAGCGCGTTTCATGTTTAATAATACGCGTCAGAAAGAGTTGGAAACACATTTGCATGAAGCATACGGCTGGGGTATAAAAATTCCGTGGGGTTACGAGGTGCTCGTTGACAGTTCAGAGCAGCGATTATTCTGGATTGGTCAAGAAATGCCCTTCCGCTGGCTGGCTGTACATTGGGAAAACGGTGCAATCATTAATGATGACCAAATGGCAAAACAATATATAATGGATTTTCCTGAAGAATATTTTGGAAGTATACGCTATAGTGAATACAAATTTAATTTGAATACCACCCAATTCAATGACTGGCTTGCCTGGCGTGTAACGGGTACCTGGGAAGCAATTGAAGATACCCAGGGGGGACCATTCATAGGGTATTTATTTTATGACGGTTTAACTGATAAAACATATTACATCCACACCATGATATTCCATCCTGGCAATAACAAATTGATCCTACTGCGCCAACTGGAAATTATTGCCAAGTCATTTTTTGTTGAAAAAGTGTAATACATAATGAGTCGTATATTGATAACTGGCGCCTTCGGACAACTGGGTACATCTTTACGGAATATTCTTTCCGATCAATCAATTTTAGCTGCAGGGAGAATGATCCCATTGGAAGAAAAAGATGGCTGTACTGCACTGGATATTACTGAACTAAACCAGGTACGTGAAACTATTGCCTTGTTCCAGCCTGATGTGATTGTGCACCTTGCTGCCATGACTGATGTGGATGGCTGCGAACGGGATCCTGAATTGGCTTTTGATGTAAATGTCCGCGGAACTGAAAACCTGCTCGATAATTTCAGCGGTAGATTCATATATATTTCTACCGATTATGTATTCGATGGCAGTAATGGTCCCTACACAGAAAAGGATGAGGTAAATCCCATAAGCGTATATGGTCGAACAAAATTGTATGGTGAAGATCTGGTCCAGCAATCGAATGCGAACTGGGTCATTTTACGCTCCAATGTCGTTTTCAGTTTTCAGGAAAGAACTAAAGCAAGTTTTA
>Ga0257113_1000106_pt1 | contig 23120 bp, 22 predicted proteins | sample LP_taG_4_FD_191568 | JGI IMG/M metagenome (GOLD analysis project Ga0257113, IMG submission 191568) | Marine microbial communities from Northeast Subartic Pacific Ocean, Canada - LP_J_2015_P26_2000m | ecosystem: Environmental > Aquatic > Marine > Oceanic | place: Canada: Northeast Subartic... | reverse complement strand
GGAGTCATGACCCATCCGGACTGTGCCAAGTACAGTACCGAAGAGGCGGTTGCCACTTGCGAATCTGGACTGCGTCAGCGGGGAGGCAGCTCCCGGTTCAGCTTCGGCATAGGCGTGACTCGAATACTCGACTGAACCTCTATCTTCATTCTGAAGTAAAATTCAGATGGTGTCCTTCAATCACCACTTCAAACACTTATTCTCCTCGCAAGGTCAGTCACATCACCTTCTGTGAGCAACTCCCACAAATTCTTCACAGTCAGACACCCTTTCACAACAATATTTATAAAGAACAGGGTAAAGATTCGTTTTATAGCGAATTTGTGTTGCAGTCCATAATCAAAATGTTTGGACCCTTTTGAGTAAGGCAGTGGGGTGGGGAGGCTAATCTTAAAGAAGTAGATAAACCCTATTTTTATATGTACGATAATTTGGATAAATCATACACATATCCTTTATCAGACAGGTGTAATATCCTTTGCAAGTGCTACTTTTTCACCCTCCCATCTGTCAATAATAGCAGATAGTTCTTCTGGTGTCATTTCAGCCAGGTTCTGCTCATGATTTCGTTGGGACTGTGAGTGCTTACCAATGTCTCCAGCTTCAGAGCGGTCTTCATCCAATGCTTTCTGAATTTCAACACGGATGAGTTTTGTGGCTTCCGAGTCGGGATTCTCCAATTCCAATACCGGAACTCGAACCAGCCTAATCTACTAAAATCAATGAATTTTTTGAAATGCTACCCATTCGAGATTCTAACCGGCGAGAAATTACCGTTAATGGGAAACATAAAAAGAAATATATCAATGCCATTATAGGAAAAATTACGAATGGCTCAGTTCCTGAAACTGGAGAATTAGCCCAACGTTTGCCAATCAGCATGAGATCTTGAAAACCAATGATGTAGGCAAGTGAAGATCCTTTGATGATCTGTACCATAAAACCTACTGTGGGTGCCAATGCAATACGAATTGATTGGGGTAAAATAACCAATCTTAGGATTGTAAAAAACTTCAAACCTATGGACCTAGCACCTTCCCATTGTCCAACTGGTATACTTTCTATGGCGCCACGCCAAACATCTGCCAAGTATGCACTTGTGAAAAAAGTTAATGAAATAATTGCTGCTACCCAGGGATTAACTTCGACTTCAAAAAACCTTGGTATACCTAAACCTAACAAAAAAAACAGCATTAACAAAGGAGCTGACTGGAATAACCAAATGTAACTTACTGCAAAGTTTTTAGTTGTCCTATTGGGCATAACTCTTAACAAGGTAATGAAAGCCCCTACGAGACCTCCACCAAAAAAAGCAATCAGCGAAAGATAAATTGTAAATTGAGTTGCCTCTATAAGTTGAAAAATAACATAGCCGAAAGGTTTGCCAAATAAAGCAATAAAAAAATCAATCATGACTTTATCAGGTAAGGGAATAATATTAGATTGGCTCTAGAAAGTATATATTTAAAAAATAGTGAGAGACCAATATATAAAACAGTCAAGGTTGTGAACACTTCAAAGGATCTGAAAGATCTGCTATCTATGAACAGTCCTGCATGAGTCAAGTCTTGGACACCTATTTCTGAAATAATTCCTGTAGTAAGAAAAAGAAAAATAAACTGTCCCACTAACGATGGATACATCTTTGCTACTGCTTGAGGAAGAACAATTTTATAAAATATTACTTTTCTAGACAAACCTATTGACATCGCCCCCTCAAGTTGTCCTTTACTGATATTCACAAAACCTGCCCTTAATATTTCTGCAAAATATGCCGAAAAATTTAGGATTAGTGCTAGAAGTGCATGTGCCCAAAAAGGCCACTGATAATTCAGTAGAATTGGTAGACCAAATGCAACAAAGAAAAGCTGTACTATTAGTGGAGTATTACGAATAAACTCGGTGTAAGAAGTGGAAACTGAATCAAGAAAATATATTTTTGCATATCTCACTCCAGCAAGAATAATGGCAAAACCAAATCCTATTGTCGCTGCAAAAACAGTTAATATAAAACTGGTAATTATACCTTCGAGAAGAATATTTAGGTACTCTGTACTTCTATAAATTTCAAAAAATCTGAATTCCATTAAATTAACTTTAATTTTGCTAACTTATCCAATAAGTACTTTGCATATTTTACTCTATATATACATTAATGGATTTGGTTTAGCTTTTTCAGTGTCAAAAAAGCAAAATATATCTTTTTGGAAAAATTCGATCCAAAGTTGTCGAGCCCAATAAGGCCCGACAAAATGAACGCAAAAAAGAATGGAATTAGAGGCTTGGAAGTGGAGGTAAATCCTGACCTAGCCATTTTTGCGAAATGGCATTAAGCTCACCGCCTAATTTTTTATGTAAAATAAACACATTCACCCACCTTAGAAGATCTTCATTACCTTTTTTTACTCCAATGAAGCAAGGGGATTCTTTAATGATAAACTTGGTCTGAATATCTAGATTTGGATTTTCTGCAGACAACGCTGCTGCAGCTGTATTTCCTGAGACTAGTACATCGACTTGTTTTGAAGTGAATGCACTTAATGTGGCTGCATTATCACCAAAACGTATGATTTTTGTACTTTTTGGGGCAATCCTGGTAATTTCCAAATCTTCAAGTGACCCTCCTGTTAGTCCTACTTTAAGTCCAGCCAGATCAGATGGGCCTTTAATTGATAATTTAGAAGCAGCAAAAGCACCTGAGAAGAATGGTGCATAAGCACTTGAAAAATTAATTGATTTAGCTCGCTCAGGATTAGCACCCATTGTGGAGATCACAAGGTCAACCCTGTTAGTCTCTAAAAAAGGAATCCTTTGTTTTGATGAAACTGGCACTAATTCCAGTTCAACACCAAGGTTTTTTGCAACCAACTTAGCAACATCAACATCATAACCAACATGTTCCCCTTCAGGTCCTATTGAGCCAAATGGAGAAAAACTCTCTGGCACAGCAATCTTTACTTTTCCTAAACTTAGAATATCAGATAAATCTGCCATGACTGTTGTGCTAAGACAAAGAACTGCAAATATTCCAGTAATTAAGAACTTATAATTAAATTTAAACATTTTTTTCCTTTCATAAATAAATGTTAGTAAACGTCAATAACAATGAGCCTCCAAAATACTATTTTTATAATTTTTGTCAATACTTATTTTTTATTTAGTACGTTTTAGCGCTTATAATTGTTTGTTATGCAAAATAATCCGGAAAATCCTTAATCAAAACCTCAACCCGTTGAAGAACTTCATTCAGATGGTGTTTATCATGATGAAGTGTCTATCAGCCCTGATATTCAGTACAATTTGGTAACACTCGATATAAGTGGTGCGTACCCTTGTGGCCATTTCAGAGCGCACTGGGTTGTGTGTCAGTCAGGTAGCTGATGAGATTTTGTACACCGGCTTGGTTGAGATGCAGGAGCTCTGAGGGGTGGGGGGGAGCACACTGGCCCCTCACATTGATACATAAAGTAGTTAGACGAATTTATGCCTATATGCCCCACTAATTCTTCACAGTCAGACACCCTCCACAACCTTCCCCAATTTCTTGTAAAATCCCCTAGATTCTGGTACAATTTGGCTTCTCCTAAAACAACAAGTTAGTAGGCACCTTATTTTAGGTTCTGGAATAAATCTATACCGCTTCCTTCTTTACAAGAGGAACTAATGAAAAAACATCTTTTTGGTTCGTACTTCATGAAAACCTTAAGAACACTAACATCGCTCGTCTTGACCGGCTTTCTGCTGTCCAGTTGTTATTCAGGCAAAACCTGGCGTACTGCCAGTCGTCAATCGGCGGGCATGGCACCGGACCCTTCAGTTACAAAGGAAGCCGTTCTGCAAGTCTATGGAGCAGATACTTGGGGTTGGCGTGGTTGGTTTGCCATTCATACCTGGATTGCCGCCAAGCGTACTGGAGAGACCAACTACAAGGTTTATGATGTGGTTGGTTGGCGCGGCTACAGCGGCCATCCGGTAATGAGGATAACCCAAGACATTCCGGACCGTTATTGGTTTGGTGAGAAACCCCGGCTTATTAAAGAACATAGGGGGGAGGAGGTTGATGACCTGATTGATGCAGTTGATAAGGCGGCTCATGTCTATCCCTGGAAAACGACCTACAAGGCCTTTCCAGGTCCCAACAGTAACACCTTCACTGCCTGGGTCGCTAAGCACGTACCGGAGCTGGAGTTAGACCTTCCGTTCTCAGCTATTGGTAGTGGCTATGTGGAGTAATCTTAATTGGAGTTTATTAATGGAATTGACCGCAAGAAAAAATCACTACATGCACGCACGATGGCAAAACTTTTGTGCCAATTTTGTGCCACTAGCTTACAAAAACAGGCCATATTTGGGGAAATGTGGCAATGCTGAATCTTCGGGCCTATGAAATCTCAACAACTACGGTGTTTGCTTAAAAATTTCTATAGCTCTCTGAATAGTTATTTGTATAATCACCAAGGCAATCATTCAGAAAAAATATTACATGAACTTGAACTTATTAAATTGGACAGTATTGAGAAAATAAATGCTTCTAAATCTGCTACATGCAGTGAATTAAATAATACATTAAGAAATATCCCTGTTAAATTAGCCCCTTTAGACACTATCGTAGAAAAAATATCCAATCTTGTTATTTGGTATGAAGCATCAAGAGGAGTTCCAGATCTTTTTAAGGGTGGTTATGCCTTTGCAGAAATAATAGGTAAACGAGGACTAATGGTTTCAAACCATATTCGTCTAGGACTATATATTCAAAAGCCAGAAATAAATTATCCTTTACATGCGCACGACGCAGAGGAATCCTATTTGATTTTGAGCGGTAATACTGATTGGCAGATAGAGAATAAAAAATTTAGGGTTGGTCCAGGTTGTATTGTTCATCACCATTCCAGTGAAGCACATGGCACACATACTGACAAGGAACCTTTACTTGCGGTATGGATTTGGACGGGACAGATTGATGGGCGTTACTGGTTCTCAAGTCATACTGGGCAATCTTTTTCACTATGACTTGAGAACCAGTAGTGAAAAAGGGGGAGGATCGCTCTGAGGCCCGTCATCATACATAAAGTAGTTAGACTCATTTATATCCGGAGAATAAGGAAAGGACGGAGGACCACCGAAGCAGTCCTCCGATTTAAATCAGTAGATATCTATGAAGAAAAAACGTGTGTTATGAAGGCACCGCTCGCTGGCCTGGAAACCTCTTGCTCCTGAACCAATGTTTCAGGTGGAACCAATATCAATGATGAACTAACATTCAACTTGGACCACTTAATGGGGGTAGATCACAGGAGGTAAAAAAATGCTGAAACTGACATTATTTTATTTGAAATCAGGAGAGAAGGTCGTTTAGTATACTTGCCGCCTTGGTAGGGCCATGCTGGCCTTGCATGTGGTGGGACGTCTCAACCAGGCGTGACTGCATGGATTGATCACTCAGCATTTGATTTATACAGTTGGTGAGTTCTTCTTCAGTCCAATAATTGCGGTGCATGTGACAGCCATGGCCGGTTTCAGCAACACGTTTTGCATTGTCATGCCCATCCCAAACGTAAGGCATGATGAGTGCCGGTTTTCCAAAGTACAGGCACTCGGTGAAGGAGTTGTTGCCGCCATGATGGATCACTGCATCGGCCTGTGAAATGACTGAGGGCTGAGGATACCATGATGCAATCGAGATGTTATTAGGCACACTGTCGTATTCGCTTTCGTAATCTCCAACATTAAAAAGTGCCCGCACCGGCATTTTCTCCACTGCGTCCATCAAGCGCTTCAGCAGAATGGTGTCACCTGAACCCAGGCTGCCGAAGCTCACGTACAGCAATGGTGCTGAATTGTAGGACTGAAAAACTGGAACCTCGAAGGCGGCCTCTTCACGCACACAGCCTTCCAGGTACTGGAAACAGCTAGGGTCGAGGGGCTCACGGCGCTTGAACTTGATTGGTTCCGGATAGAGCAGCAGGTTCATATTTGGTGAAGCCTCAAAGAACTCACCCACCGGGTAAGGTGACTCGTCACACTCTTCTAAAAAAACGTTGAAGCGCTCGTGGATGGGTTTGATTACCTCATTGAAATGATTCTGATAAGCCGCAAAGCACTTGCGGTCGCTTTCACCACAACCAGAGAGGTGCGGAGGTATATCGGGATCGGGGATCTCGTTTTCGGAGCAGGAAATGATGCGTACCCATAACTTGTTATTCTCCCTGGCGTAGCGTTTGATGGCCGGAAAGAGAATCACGTTGTCTACGCAGACGACATCAGGTTTTAATTTCTCAAGCACACCTGGCAATTCCTTCTCGGCCCAGATCGCAGTCTCAACGATGGCCTCCCAGCATTCTTTGACGTAGTTGTCGATCTGTTCGAACGGAGAAAGATCGAAGTTCGGGATGTGTCCATTGATGAAGTCCGTCCAGTACTTTGCCATCTCCTCGGGCGGCATAGCCTCGGACATATTAACGGAATGCTCTTCGAAACCGTATCCCGAGTATACGCCCTGCATCCCGGGATCGGTCAAAAACACGGCCTTGTGGCCGAGTTTCTCACACGCCTGAGCGATACCGACCGAATTCAATGCAGGACCGAAAGCTGCCTCCGGAAAAAAAGCTATGGTCTTGCGTGCCATGTCTTGTTTTGAATTATTCAACAACTCATTGCAATGGATGAAAACTTTGCGGATTTTTCCAGAAAACACATATCAGACTATCACATTACCTGGACCACGTAAAGGGGGCAGGTCACATACCAGTTGTTTTATTGGCGGGGCTTGCTTACATGGGTTGGGCTTTGTTTGGTTTGAAAATTAGTTCAGAAAACTATGAAAATCTATGGCGTGATGACTACGAGAAACGCCCTGTGCTGTCGTCCACCATCCACCCAGACATCAAAAAGACCTTGGTTTCAATGTCAGAGCGAACTGGCATGAGCGTTAGTCAAGTTACTGATGAAGTGCTATACACCGGATTGGTTGAGATGCAGGAACTACCAGAACTTGAGGAGTGAGGGGGGATGAGGCTCAGCATACAGCCACCAGTGGGAGCGCATTGGCCCCTCCCATCAATACATAAAGTAGTTAGTCTAATTTTTGCCTAGATGATCCATCCGATGGCACCACTAATTCTTCACAGTCAGACAACCTCCAATACATTATCAACTATTCTGCACCCAACAATTCTGGTGCAGATTTCCTCTCAAATTATTAGTCCATTATTCGTAAATCCCCATAACTGGTAAAGACGTACCAGATAACCATTTATATAATTTGATTATTTTTCTTGACAAACAAATAAAACTACTATAACCTTCAACTTTTAACGAACCTTAATCTCGGGACTTAATTATTGCTTTACGTAGATATTTTTTGTGTTGATTTTCTGCGGAAATGCTATTTTTTCCCAAGCTTCAGTACTTAAAACAAAGGAGAGCGCAATGAAAAAAGAAGAAATTGTAGAACAGTTGGCAACTGGCCGGATGAGCCGTAGACAATTCAACAAGAATTTGATGGCTTTGGGGGCAACAATGGTAATGATGCCTATGGGTTCACGCATGACTCAAGCTGCCAGAGGAGATCACCCCACCGTATTTACCTGGGAGGGATGGGAAGTTCCTGAATTGCACGCCGCCTATGTGGCTAAATATGGTTCATCCCCAAATATTTCAATTTTTGCCGACGAAGAAGAGGCCTTTGCCAAAATGCGTGCCGGATTCAAAGTCGACCTGACTCAGCCCTGCACCTATAAGGTGCCGATTTGGTATGATGCTGGTATCATTTTACCAATTGATACCAGCCGCCTGAGCAACTGGCCCGATATAATTCCTACCTTAAAAAACATTCCAGGTACCGTCATCGACGGCAAACAGTATTTCGTTCCCACCGACTGGGGACAGACTTCGGTACTCTATCGGCCCGATCTTGCTCCGGAATATGTCAATAACGAGACTTGGGGCATCCTCTGGGATCCCAAATACAAAGGTCGCCTTTCAATGGCTGACAGTCTCATAGACGGTGTGATGGTGGCAGCGATTCATATTGGGGCCAAAAACCCTTTCAACATGACCGATGCCGAAATGGCAAAGACCCGTGCGGCGCTTAAGGAGCAACTGCCCTTGATACGTTTCTACTGGGGGAGTTCGTCAGAGATGGAGCAGGCGATGGCCGCAGGTGAACTGGTGGCAGCCACATCATGGAATGATGGTTACGCGAAATTAAAGAAAGAAGGTATCAACGTTAAGTACATGAATCCCAAAGAGGGAGCCATGACCTGGGTCTGCGGCTTCTGCCTAATGACCGATCACGACCCGTCCAAACTCGACAGGATCTACGATTACTTGGATGCTTACATGAGTGTGGAAAGCGGTGTTTACGAGATTGTCGAATACGGATACGGCCATGGTAACGCGAAAGCCTTTGAACAGGTCAGCCCTGAAAAACTCAAAGAACTAGGTTTTTCAACCAATGCTGAAGAAATGCTTTTATCAGGAATTTTTCAGGAACCTATGGCAAACGAACCGGCTTTACAAGCCATGTTTGAAGAGGTTAAAGCAGGGCTCTAATCCCGTCATAATGATTGAGGGTCTGCAAAGACCCTCAATGTTTTGCTGTTCCCCCCCCACCCTTTGTTCAATGTATTGAACATTGTAAAAAAGTCATAATCTTTGGATTATCTCATTCTGATCAACAAGTAAAATGGCGAGCACAACCCGCTTCACTCCAAGGCCATTAAGTCTCCGGTTTCGTCTAACTAGAATGTTCTTGAAAAGCGAATCCCTCCGGGGTTATACGCTCCTCTCTCCAACTCTAATGGCTATGATTCTGGGACTGGTAATGCCACTGGCCGTGCTGTTCACATTGAGCTTCTGGATCCAGGAATATTTAGACTTCATTCAAACTTTCTCTTTAAAGAACTATACAGATTTTTTCCAGAAGCCGATCTACATCAAAATCCTTTTCAAGTCGATCCGCATGTCCAGCCTGGTGACCTTTGTCACAGTGCTGCTGGCATACCCAATGGCGTATTTCATTGCCTTCAGGATTCGGCGCAACAAACTGATCTGGTTGATTCTGATCACCGTGCCCTTCTGGACCAGTTACCTGCTGCGGGTTTTTGCTTGGAAGATCATGCTAGGTTACAACGGTGTAATCAACTCTGGTCTCAAGTCATTAGGTCTTTTAAATGAACCATTAGAATTTCTTCTTTATAACCCAACGTCAGTGGTCATCACCCTGGCCCATGCCTGGGCTGCATTTGCAATACTGCCGATTTATGTTTCACTGGAGAAAATTGACCGCTCACTGCTTGAGGCTGCACGTGATCTTGGCGAGAACAGTTTTATGACGTTTGTGCGGGTCACCCTGCCGCTTTCACTGCCGGGAGTGATCGCTGCGAGTCTGCTGGTGTTCATCCCAACAGTTGGAGATTACGTCACTCCATCGCTGGTCGGTGGTCCCAGAGGGATCATGATCGGCAACATCATCCAGTCGATGTTCGGAAAAGCCCAGAACTGGCCTTTGGGCGCTGCTATATCGGTGATGTCCATGATTACTGTGACTTTGATGGTTTGTCTATTCCTTTGGGGGACTCACAGCTTTAGAAAGAGAATTGCATGAGTAACATCAGACTATGGAAGAAACCAGACGGGTTTTTGATCTATGCGATTTTGTACCTGACGTTTATTTACCTGCCTGTCTTGTTTCTTCCACTTTTTTCATTCAACAACTCTAATTATATTACTTTCCCACTCAAGGATTTTACCCTGAAGTGGTACGACAAAATGATTCACAGTCCCAGTATGCTAGAAGCTCTTTTAAACAGCATAAAGGTGGGCTTGCTCGTGGCCATCTTCAGCACCATCCTGGGGATGCTGGCAGCCAGGGCCGTAACCCGCTACCGATTACGAGGCAGAGGTCCACTCGTCAGTTTTATTATGATCCCCCTGGTTATTCCTGAGATCATCCTCGCAATATCACTGTTGATCCTTATCAGTCAAGCCAACATACCCCTTTCGCTATGGACGATAGGTTTCTCTCATCTTTTGCTGTGTATCCCTTTCTCGATGCTGATTCTGATCTCCCGTATGGAAGGTTTCGACAAGAGTCTGGAAGAAGCTGCATTGGACCTTGGGGAGAATGCCTGGATTACTTTCTGGAGGGTGACTTTTCCTATTGTTTTGCCTGGTATTGTCGCCAGCCTGTTGCTCACTTTCACAATTTCTTTCGATGAGTTTGTACTGGCTTTTTTTCTTTCAAGCACCGACGCTACATTGCCAATCTATATATGGAGTTCTTTGCGTTTTCCAACGAAAATCCCAGCGGTACTGGCCCTGGGGTCCAGTATTTTTGTTATATCGTTTTTTGTTGTCTCATTCGCTGAATGGGTACGTCGCAGGGGAATTAAACTCGAAACTACTTCAGGAATTTAATATGAGCCAGGAAGGGATTATTTCATTTCAGGATGTTAGTAAGTCTTTTGGAGATGTTCAGGCAGTAGATGGAGCTAACTTTGAGATAAAACGGGGCGAATTTTTTTCCCTGCTTGGGCCATCAGGATGTGGTAAGACGACTCTACTAAGGATGGTTGCAGGTTTTGAAATGCCTAATTCAGGTGAAGTTTTTATTGATGGTCAGCCCATGTCTGCAACTCCTCCAAACCATAGACCTGTGAACATGGTATTTCAGAATTATGCGATTTTTCCACATATGGATGTTCGTGGAAACATTGCTTTTGGCATGCGTAAGTCAGGATTATCTAAAATAGATCTGAACCGGCGTATCGATGAAATCCTTGAATTGATTAAGTTGCAGGGCTACGGTAAAAGAGGTGCGGAGGAACTTTCAGGTGGTCAGCGTCAGAGGGTAGCCTTGGCCAGGGCTCTGATAAAACAGCCGAAGGTTTTGTTGCTGGATGAGCCTCTTGGGGCACTGGATAAGAAATTACGTGAACAGATGCAGATTGAACTACGTCAGTTGCAACAACAACTTGGCATTACCTTTCTTTTCGTGACCCATGATCAGGAAGAAGCGCTTACATTGTCTGATAGAATCGCAGTGATGTCGGAAGGACATGTTATGGAGATCGCTTCACCTTCTCAACTCTACGAATCTCCTGGCTCACGCTTTGTAGCTGACTTTATTGGCAGCATGAACTTTTTTGAAGGAGAAGTGATTGATGTAGAAAAAAACCAACTAATAGTTTCAACTCAATCTCTGGGAGAAGTCATTTTAGACTTGCCAGATACCGATTATGCTCCCAAGAGTAGTATATGGGTTGCTATCCGGCCGGAGAAACTTAAACCTTCTTTTTTTGCACCAGAAGCTAAGTCTAATGTCATAGCGGGAAAAATGGGACCTTCTGCCTATCTTGGTGATCGCAGTCACTTTTATGTCCATCTTGAAAAACGTGATGAACCTGTTTTGGTTGCACTACAAAACTTAGAACGTTCCATCGATCATCTACGTCAACCCAACCAAGGAGTGTGGTTGCAGTGGTCTAATGATGCAGTTGTGATCTTGCCCCGAGATTGAAGGACATGGTTAATGTTTCTTTTAAAGTGTAAGATGAGTTTTTGCTTTGGGTGTAGGACAATACCGTTCGTTACAGCTCTGGGCATATTTTTGTTAATTTGGGCTAATGGGATCTATGCGGATCTTTCAGGAAAAGGAGAAATTCTACCTGAGGCAGGTTTTATTAGGGTACAAGGCAGGGTTATTTCACTGCAGGGCATTCGAGTAATTGGATATAAAGCTCTCTGCAAAGACAAAAAAGGGGAATGGGCTTGTGGTAAAACTGCATGGGAGGTATTTGGGGGAAAATTAGCCACTGCACCGACACATTGTATGATTTTTATTAACCTTTCCTGGACTGAAGGAACACCTGAGAATGCTTCTTGTTGGGTTAATGGTGAAAATCTCAATTCATGGTTGGTTCGTCGGGGTTGGGCTTTGGTAAAAAAGGGTTCTGAAAATCATTTTCATGGACAGGAAAGACTGGCAATAAATGACCAGGCAGGTTTATGGAGAGGAGGTTTTATTCCACCCGATGAATGGAGAGTGGATAAGTTAATGAATCCAGATAGTTGTGGTGTCTGCACTTTACGGCATCAGAGTTTCCAAAGAAATCGAAACAGTTTGAAGGAAATGGATAAACCTGAAAAATCCAGAGATTAATATCCATTGACTATTGAATTTTAATATTTACTTGTTTTGTTCAAATGACCTATCAATTCTTATTTCAGCCTCCATCGAAGTGATTGCATAAAATGATTTAAGTAGGGTAATAAGTCTGACATCTATATTTGTGCATCATGAAAGTCCAGAGCGCGGTTTTCTCATTTCTTGAGTACGGCATCCCCGAGAAAACGGTGTGGTACGTGTGCGCTGCACTGGTTACGGGTACGACTTTTTTGTGGCCTTTTCCTGCCTGGCCCTCGGAGTTTGTCCGAGCTGCACGAGCAAGCGTTCTTTATTGTTCGGGGAAAAGGTCCTGTAAATTGTTCATCCCCTGAATCATCGGAACGTCACCTTCACCATCCCCAAGTTGATGCATGGTTACCTGTGTCGCATACGCAGACTCGGCAAACTGTTGCTTCGGAGCGCATGGTAGGCCTGGCAGGAATACCTTCATGAACTCCTGCAAATCCACGATGGCCTGAGCAGAGGGATCTTCTGTCTGCAGACCCACGGCAGCCTGTTCAACTTCCATCCCCATGTTCATTCGCTGGTGCTTCCCGGGCTTGTTCGGAAAGGACGTTTTCATTAGCTGAAAGGGTGTTCCGTGACCGCTGTTACCGTTCGCTTGCGTGCCAGGTATCTGACCACGCTGAAAAATCAGGAAGTCCTTGACTCCGACGAAATCGAACGGCTGATGTCGTGGAACCACAACTCCGGATTCAACATTCATGTGGGAAAGCTCCGCTAATTCTTTACAGTAAGACACCCTCTCTAAAAAACTAGCCAACATTTCCTACACAGGAATCCTGAGTGTGAATTTAGGTGTCCATATTGGTGTCTATCAGCCCTGATTTTTTAGTCTGATCAAGCAATTTCATACCCCACATTTCAACTTAAGTAACAAGTATGTAACGTCGGAAAGCACTGTCTGTTATATGGCCTGATGCTTATTTTATAAAGTAAAGATAGAATTATGAACCGTCCAAACTGAAAAGAGTTTGATACAATTCAGGTCGTCGATCTCTGAAAATTCCCCACCCAGAACGCATTTTTTGTATTTCATCCAGATCAAATCTTGCTATCAAAATTTGTTCCTCTATACGTCCTGCTTGTTCAAGCAATTCTCCGGTTGGTCCGGCAATGAAAGAGGAGCCGTAAAAAGTTAAATCATAGTTCGCCCCAGACTTTCCAGTCAGGCCTTTTTCAAAACCAATACGATTGGATGCCATAACAGGCATGATATTCGCTGCCGCGTGGCCCTGCATTGTCCGTGTCCAGTGCGGGCAAGAATCATAATCTGGATCGGGAGGTTCTGAACCGATTGCAGTTGGGTAACAAAGTATTTCAGCACCTTGCAAGGCCATTACACGCGCTGCTTCTGGAAACCATTGATCCCAGCAAATTCCAACACCTACTTTTCCAAAACGAGTTTCCCAAACACGAAAGCCGCTATTCCCAGGAGAAAAATAAAATTTTTCCTGATAGCCAGGACCGTCAGGAATATGTGATTTGCGATAAACTCCCAATTGCTGGCCATCTGCGTCAATCATGGCGAGCGAGTTAAAATATGTTTTTCCTGACCGTTCAAAGAAACTAACTGGAAGAACCACTCTCAATTCTTTTGCCAAACGACTCATCCTTTCCAGCATCGGATGCTTTTCAAAAGGACGCGCCCATTCAAAATATTCCGGATTTTGGTCAATGCAAAAATACTGTGTTTCAAACAATTCTTGCAACAAAATGATATTTGCTCCCCGGTTTGAAGCTTCTCGAACAATACTTTCTGCTTTTTCAATGTTATCTGGATGTTCTCTGGAACAAGCCATTTGCGTTACAGCCACTTTTACTTTTCGCATTCGTTACCTTGTCTCTCTAACATTTATTAACAATTTCACATTCCAAAAAAGAAAAAATCAAATACGACTAAAGATGCGTTCGTGATTTGTGAATCTACCCTTCAAAAGCTTGCAAGACATTTACGATGTTGATACCTAACTCGTTGATGTCATAGCCCCCCTCCATGACAAAAAGCGTGGGGCGTTGCAATTCTGCAATCAACTTGCCGATACTCAGGAAATCTTCTGATTTCAGTTTGAAAAAGCTGATTGGGTCTTTCTCAAAAGTATCCACCCCCAAAGATACAACAATCACTCCTGCCCCAAATTGATCTATCTTAGCCAAACTTTCTTTCAAGCAATCACACCATTTCTTGAATTGTGTCCCTGGAGGCATGGGCCAGTTGAATGTGGCCCCTTCACCTGCATTTTGACCTGTTTCTTCCGGATAACCTGAAAAATGCGGAAAGGCATCACGAGGGTCGCCATGTAGAGAGAGGTAAAGCACGTCTTCCCGCTCATAGAAAATATCTTGTGTGCCGTTACCATGGTGAAAATCAACGTCGAGAATACTGACACGATCAATCCCGTTGTCTCTGAACCATTGTGCCGCAATTGCAGCATTGTTCAAAAAACAATATCCGCCAAACATATCAAAAGCGGCGTGGTGTCCGGGAGGACGGCAGAGAGAAAAAACTCCATTTTCATTTCCACTCAATAACAATTCTGCACCTGTCAGAGCGACATCCTTGCTGGCCACGGCGGCTTCCCATGTACCTTTGTTGATTGAGGTTTCAGAGGATAGTGAATAGTAACCCACTTTACCTTCTATAAAATTAGGAATACGTTGGGACATACGGCGGGCGGGCCAGCAGGTGGGAATTGCCTCGCCTTCGTACCCTGTCTTAGTCCATTCATCCCAAGCCATTCGAAGGAATTCTACAAATCCTGCATCGTGTAGTGCCAAAACCGGTTCCATGCCGAATTCCCTGGGAGCGATGACATCACCAAGATTCTCACTTTGCACTCTTTCCAAAACGATGTCTGCACGAGAAGGATTTTCAAAAGGAGATACAAGCTGACCACCAAAAAGTTCAGTTTTTGCGTTACGTAACCGATGTTTTTCTGAATAAATAGTGATCATCGTGCTGACACGAGGTTTGACTGTTTAGTATGTTTAGGTGAGCATAAATCACAGATGAGTTATGCTTTATATAGATTTTAACTCTGAAAGAGATATTGCGGTCATCTTGAAATTATTCCTGCCAAAATGTGTTCCAGTCCGGTTCCGGAGCAATTTGAGTCAACTCCCTCTCAAACGGCACAGCATCCGGATCAATCTTCTCATCCAGTTCGCGGGCGTAACGATGTCCGGAATAAACCGCAGCCGCGATAGTGGCTGGAGCCAGAGCATCTCCTATACGAGTAACACTCTTGAGGCCCGCATCGTCCCAGGAATCACGCACCAGGTCAAGGTCAGATGCCAGAGAAGCATTGGGTAAACGTGCTGTAACCAGCACCAAAGCATCGCAATCCAGAATGCTCGCCTCTTTGGTATAAATGTGAACGGCCTCCAGAGTTGAATTTTTTCCTGGCTGAACCGCATGATAAGGCAGGATGCTTATTCCTTTTTTCAGCAACCCTGACTGAATCATTTCTTGTTCCAAAGTTTGGACAGTCCATGACGAAACCATTGCTGCAGGAGTCACCAATGTAACCTCACAACCATTCTTGCGGCAATGTTCAGCAATGACCCCACCAAGATAATAATGATCATCATCATACACAACCACCTGACCGCTGGGAAGTCGTCCGGCAAAAATATCATCCGGTGTGTATGTTTTAGTCTCCGGAAAGACCAGTGGCGCAAGATGATGACGGCTGACTCCATCGCTCCGCCACTTTGAGCCGGTCGCCAATACGATGTGTTCGCTGCCGAATTCTAAAATATCTCCCACAGTAACATCACTTGCAAGGTAAGATTCAACATTATCCATTTGGCGGATTTGACCAAGCCGATAATCCCGCACTCGATTCCAGGCGACCAATCCGGGCAAACGGGATTCTTGTGTGACTCGCCCGCCAAGTTCATTGTTTTTTTCCGCAAGTGTGACCTGATAACCTCTCCGGCCCAAAGCACGGGCACATTCCAGTCCCGCAGGCCCGCTGCCCACAATCAGAATGCTCTTGCTGCTACCCTTGCCGGGAATTCGTTCTGGATGCCAGCGCCTCCTCCATTCTTCACCCATCGTCGGATTTTGTGTACAGCGGATTGGCGACATAGTCATGTCTCCGGAAACACAGATGTTGCAACCGATGCACTCCCTAATGTCTTCTAGCCGATCCTCAGCAATTTTTTTAGGTAAAAACGGATCCGCAATTGAAGGCCGCGCCGCGCCGATCATATCTAGTACTCCCCTGCGCACTTGGGAAACCATAGCATCCGGAGATGTGAACCTTCCCACACCCACGACGGGTTTGTTGGTAAGTTGCTTGAATCCTCTCACAAACGGCTCCTGATGACCTTCTTCACCAAAACGCGAGGTACGCGAATCAATTTCCCAACTGCAAAGCGTCAAATCCCACAAGTCCGGAAGTTCACTGATTTCACCGAAAAGTTCCAGCATTTCCTCACGGTGAATACCTTCTTCACCCAGCAGTTCTTCCACACCGATTCTGCAAGCCACTGCACAGGTATCACCGACTGCTTCCTTTGTATCCTCGATCAATTCTACGAGCAAGCGTGCTCTGTTTTTCAGGCTGCCTCCATATTCGTCTGAGCGGTGGTTGTGACGTCTGGAAAGAAAATGCTGTGGTGCTGCAAAGCTGTGCGCTCCATATACATAGACAATGTCGAATCCGGCAGATTTGGCGCGGAGGGCAGCGTTGCGATGCCAGCGCCGCAAGTTTGTAATATCACGCTTTGTCATCGCCCGAGCCTGCACAGGTTCGTTGCTGAAAGTCAAAGTGGGCAGGTCACTGGGGCCGAGCGGTACTTCACGAGAGTACAAATTCGGACCGTTCATGCCATTGTAAGCCAGTTCGATGCCTGCCAATGAGCCGTGTGTGTGGACGGCATTGGAGATTCTGGAAAGTGTGGGAAGGTCTTTATCGTCCCAAATTCGCAGTTCGATGAAGGGTGTGATTTCGGAAGTGTGGTGGATTTCCACTTGTTCAGTGCAGACCACCCCCCAGCCGCCTTCGGCCTTAATCGCACGCAATGCAGCCATGGAGGTAACGTCACGGTAACCCATACCGTTGCAGTGCGGAACCTGATAAAAACGGTTAGGTGCCACAACGGGTCCAATCTTTACAGGTTCAAATAGAATTTGGTAGCGTTCGTCAATGGCCATATATTACTTGAAAACTCATTGATGAGGTTTTATATACTGGTTTGATTGAGATGCAGGAGTTACCTGAACTTATGGAATGAATGGTGGGAGGGGGAGCGCATTGGCCCCTCCCATCAATACATAAAGTAGTTAGTCTAATTTTTGCCTAGATGATCCATCCGATGGCACCACTAATTCTTCACAGTCAGACAATCTTCCACAACCTTCCAAGTTAAACAGCCCTCCATTAAAGATAAAGGGGCTAGTTGCTCTACGATAGTTCCATTTTGAAAAACTATGTAGAGCAACCCAAAACCAATTATCAATTTTTCATCATTTTCATTCCGACCATCAGATTCCAAATTACTGCAAAAAATTGAGCAATACTGATTCCTGCAAAAGCCGGCATAATCGTGGATGGAATGTAATGATTGCCGGGATCTGCCATGTTAAAGGCGGTGTAAGCAAAAGCAAGAATTACAATTAGAAAGACAACTGCAGTTATTCTTGAGTAAAGTGCATTTATATATTCTCTGCTTGCAAGGTTTAGTGAAACTAAAGCAGCTCCTAAAAATGCAACTGGGCCAAACATAAAAAATATACTCATTTGCCCTGATGCTATGTTTGCAATTTCAATGGGATCCTGAGCATATATAATTGAAACATCCATAGTAGTTGCTAGCATAAAGCCGATCTGTCCAACAATAAACAGGAATGTACCAAGGCTAAGCATGGTATCTTTTTGCTGTTCCTGTAAGTGTCCATTTAGTACAAGGATGCCAAATGCAATCAGTACGTTACCAAACATCCACAAGAGTGTATAAATAACCGTTGCAGACCCCTTGGCAACAGTCTCATTTGCAAAATAAGAAAAAATATGCTCGTTTCCGGGCGGAGGTCCGCTGACCAATATTTGAATTATAAAGATAATGAAAGAGATTATTGCCCCCACTATTAGGCACTGGCCACCCAGCTTACTTGATGATGAATTGTTCATAGTCACTCCTTTCAGATTGTTATTTGATAGTTAAAAAACAATTTAATGACGCACCTTTGCGTATCAAGGATCTCCCCTCCTCAACGGTTATCCAATATATAGGTAAATCAAAAAGTATCAAGTACAATATTTCCTGGTTACATCACCTTTTTATAAATCAATCACAACATCTCCTGTGAGTTACCCCCACTAATTCTTCACAGTCAGACACCCTCCAAGTAAAATCCCACATTCTTGTAAAACAAACCGATTGGTGTTATATATTGGGTTCTCCTAAAACCATTGCAAGCCAAGTGATCTATCATTAGGAGAGATTACCCATAAAATGGATGTGTTTCTTGTTTCTAAACTCAAAATAAAGGAGATAAAATGTTAATTGCACGATGGAACATAGATGTACGCTTCGGTCAAAAAAATAACTTCACCTCAGCGTATAAAAAATGGAGTGAAGAAGTTGGAAATAAAGTGGGCCTCTCGCAAGATAAGTTAAGAGTTACTACAGGCTCCATAGGCGTGAATGAGTCTCGCTTCGAATGTGAGTATACTGTTGAAAGTCTGGAACAATTACAGAAAATGTGGGAAGACATGTCAACAATGGAGGCTCATCAACAATTTGGCAAAGATTTAGAACCAATAATTGTTTCTGGTTCTAATCGTTGGGAAGTTTTTAGGGTGGTTGATTTTTAATTACTATTTTCAACTACTTTGGGTAAAACTGTATATTTATGGGGAAACGGACATATCTTCACGGTCAAAAGCCATTACAAATCATTCTTTTAAATAATACAAATGATTATATATATATCTAATCAAAATAATCATGGTATTGGCCACACAAAAAAACCACTACACGCACGCACGAGGGCAAAACTTTTGTGCCAATTTTGTGCTATGAAGTTCTATTTTGATTGACCCCACTAATTCTTCACAGTCAGACACCCCCACCACAACCTAACGCCCTCGTTCTTGTAAAAAACACAAAATGATGTTATACATCAGATTAGATTGTAACTAATAGGGTTTTAGCTGGGAATCTTTCTCATTAATTTTCCGCTAACCTATGATTGAAATGTGTCAACAAAAGAACATTAAATTGGAATTCAGACTCATTAGTAAATATTTATTGGCAAGAAGGATAGCTCTATCTTTTATTGTATGTTCTTTAATAATTTTTGGAGAAAAGGGAATACATGCTCAGAAAAATAAAGCAGACAAAATATTCTTAGGAGGAGATATCATAACCGTCGATGATAAAAATCCTGAGGCCAAGGCCGTTGCTGTTCATAATGGAAAGATACAGGCGATTGGGAGTGAAACGGAGGTATCAAAATATAAAGGATCTAATACAAAAGTCATTGATCTTAAAGGAAATACGCTGATACCGGGCTTTATCGATATTCATACTCATCCAATTCTATCCGCAAAGACGGCCGAAACCATCGACATTTCAGGGTTCAATCATAAGAATCAAGTAGAGGTGATGGAAAGTCTCAAAAAAGGAATCGAAGAAAAAGATAGTGGGGAATGGGTAATTGCCTATGGTTGGGATCCGGCAATTCTCCGAAATCTGGAAGCTCCAACATTAAAGGAATTGGATCAAATGGCACCAGAGAACCCTTTGTTCATCATTTCACAAACTATCCATTCAGGTTTTGCTAACAGTTTGGTACTTGAGGCGGCCGGAATCACTAAAGATACTCCTAACCCTGTGGGAGGATATTTTGACAAAGATGAAAATGGTGAGTTGACTGGACTCATTGTGGAAGTTGGTGCAATGGCAAAAATTTCAGATGCAGTACCAAAATATCCAAGGGCTGCTTATGTCTATCTATTGACCAAGCAAATGGAAACTTACTCAAAAGCCGGTTATACCACCATTGTTGCTCCTGGTCTGCAGCCCATCATTCCCAAACACATTCAATCTCTTCAAGAAGTTGCTGAACATCCAAATGCACCGGTCAGAGTTTTCACTTATCCTCTGTTTGATAGACTGGAAAAGACCGATTTCAAACCTACTCATGGTAATCATCAATTCAAGGTTCTGGGACCAAAATTCTGGATTGATGGCTCTCCTTATGCAGGTGGGATGGCTATGAAGGAACCCTATCTCGACAACGAGTTTACCCGCAACAAATTAGGCATAAAGTCTGGTAAAAAAGGACACCTAAATTATGATGATGAAAGGCTTTTTTTCTTAATCAATAAATTTCATAAAGAGGGATGGCAAATTGCAGCTCATGTTCAAGGAGAGCGGGCTGCAAAGCAATTTTTGGATGCAGTTGAAGAGGCACAACAAAGTTTTCCCCGAAAAGATTACAGACACCGCATGGAGCACAATGCTTTAGTAACCAGTGAGCAACTAAAACGTGCGTTTCGTCTTGGAGTGACTCCAAGTTTCTATATTGATCATATCTATTATTATGGTGATGCTTTAAAAGAAGTGATTGTCGGTCCCAAAAGAGCCTCACGCTTTATGCCAATCAATTCTGCAAAAAAGGCTGGCCACCGATTTACTATACATACAGATTCTCCCTCCTCTCCGATCGGAGTCCTTAGAATGATGCGTGTTGCAGTGACTCGAAAAACACGCTCTGGTAAGTATGTACTCGGACATGACGAAGCGATCACCGTGGATGATGCGATTAAAGCGGTTACAATCAATGCCGCCTGGCAAATATTTGAAGAAGACACCAGAGGAAGCCTGGAGGTGGGTAAACTAGCTGATTTCACGGTTCTCTCTAGAAACATTAAAAAGATACCACCAGAAGAATGGAAAAGCGTTGAAATCGTAGGCACGTATCTGGCTGGAGAACCCGTCGTTAATGAAGGGTGGTCGTGGCGCAAAATCAATCTAATGATACAAACAATATGGGGAATGATCTTCGATTAAACCAACCAAATAGCAAAGACTTTAAACTGGCTTTTATTCACAAGTGTATTAAAAACTTTAAAGGGACGCCTAAAGGGGGAGTTGCCGCCAAGTAATATGACCGTTAATTGAAAGTGATAACAAAGGAATCCAAACACAACCAAAACCCGTCCAACAGGAATCGAAAATGGCGAAACTTTATCATTTCTTTTCTCATAATCTTCATAACTTTTTTGACCACCGCCGCTTTCCCCGTTGAAGAAGAATCATTAGGCGACAATGAAGTTTCCCAGAGAATCGAGTTCGTTCAACTTCATTTGGAAAAAGGATCTCAGCATGCCAAGTATTGGTATTATGGGTGGCTGGGTTTTTTTAGCTTGGGTAACATCACCCAACTTGGTGTTTATACAACAACAGAGGATAATAAAGATAAATTCGATGCTGGTGTGGGATTGATCAAAACGACTTTGGGAGTTTTCAGTATGTTAACCAATCCCATTGTCGCTCATACCGCCGCCGAGAAATTAAGTAGTCTTCCTGAGCGGACACTGGAGGAACGAAAAGTTAAACTGCTGAAAGCCGAGATGCTTCTTCATTCTACCGCCAGACGTGAGAAGCAAGAAACATCTTTGTTTTCACACGTCTTTATAGCTGTATTGAATATATTAGGCGGCTTGGCCATTGCTAATGATACTGGAGACCACAGGGAAACTCCCAAACAAGACGGCGCTATTAATGCCTCAATGGGCATTCTTACCGGTGAATTGAAAACAATTACAGCTCCAACTCAAGCAATTGACGATTGGAATGAATACACTCAAAAACATCACGCGGTGCCACGAAAAGTGAGTTACCTGAATACTAAAACTCTCTTTTATACTTTCGCTCATCCAGGAGGCCTTGGTGTGGGACTGCGTTTTAGTTTTTGAAATTCAGGGGAAATACTCACCTCATCGGATGGAACCTCGTGGTCTTCTAGGACTTCAGGCACATCAGAGCATCTTATGGGAGTTACTTACGGGGACAGTAAATTCTTGGCAGTAGGTTATAACGGTAACATCCTCACTTCATCAGATGGAATTTCTTGGGACAATAGGACTTCTGGAACATCAAATAATCTCAATGCGGTCACTTTTACAGAATAAACCCATCATCTCCAGTGAGGAACCCCCACTAATTCTTCACAGTCAGACAACCCTCCAAGTAAAATCCCCAATTCTTGTAAAACAAACCTCAGCACCAAGAGTTTAAAAGTGTTGACAACTAATAAACATAGGTATACAGTGAGCAACTTCAAGGGATTGAATCGACAATTTCTTGTGCAGATTCGGTAACTCTTGATTAGTTACTTAGAGTCTCTGAATGCAATAATTATTAGTCTGGATAAACAAATACAAAGAGATAAAAAATGACACCTAAAGAAATTGTACTGAGCGGTTATGAAGCTTTTGCAGAAGGTAACATGGCAAAGTTAGGAGCTCTTTACCATCCCGAATGCAGAATAAACATTAATGGTAAACATGCATTATCAGGAGAATATATAGGTTTTGATGCTTTCGCTTCAGAAGTGTTGGCAAATCTCGAGACTACATGGCCTGGTTTCAACCTCGAGATAACAAAGGTTGTAGCGGAAGGAGTAGATGTTTGTATTTTCCTTAAAGTAACAGCCAACAATTTAGAAAGTTATTCAATACATCACTTCGTAGTTGAAGATGGCTTGGAAACTGAGTTCACCATATATGATGATTCTCAGAGAATGGCAGAGGCAATGATGTCTATTTGAATATTTCGCAATATTAGATTCTATACTTTTAAATATTTGTATTGTACTTCATTGTAAATGCAAATAATTAATATTTTGTATTTAATTCATTAAGGCAAACCTGGCCAATTAGTGTTTTTGGGAGCCTGATTATAATTA
>Ga0257113_1000105_pt1 | contig 23225 bp, 15 predicted proteins | sample LP_taG_4_FD_191568 | JGI IMG/M metagenome (GOLD analysis project Ga0257113, IMG submission 191568) | Marine microbial communities from Northeast Subartic Pacific Ocean, Canada - LP_J_2015_P26_2000m | ecosystem: Environmental > Aquatic > Marine > Oceanic | place: Canada: Northeast Subartic... | reverse complement strand
TGTGGCTGGTTCTGCTGTTTCATCTGCATCATTTTCTTTTTCGACAGCAGCTTCTTCACCCTCTGTAGCGCCACTTTCTTGATCATCTTCCGTAGTCGCTGTATCATCCGTTTCTGGTTCAGGTTCAGGTTCTGCTTGCTCGGCAGCAGCAGGTTCATTCACTTCTGTCACCGACTCTTCCGCAACAACATCTGCCGATTCTTCCTGACCATTATCATCCGCTGCCTGTTCATGGTCCTTCGGTTTATCAGCCCCATCTTGTTCTACAATATCCACATCCGCTGCAGCTTCAATAACCGGAATTTCCATATTAAATACCTGAGCTACTTCATCCATCCGCTTAAGTGCACCATCAAGATTTTCACCTGTCTTAACCTCTATCATTTGTTCATTAAAGCGCCAGTACCCTGTCTTCTCTGATTTAACACTCTTGATGTACTTGACATAAGTGCTTAGATCTTTTTTCTTCTTTTTCGCAGCTTTTTCAGCAAAAGATTGTTGTTTAGCCATAAGTAAATTTATCCAGTATCAGTTTATATAAATTTTGCCGGCGAATTTAGTGCGCATCTGTTGGAAGTCCAACGCCAATCCAGCAGTGTTATTTACGGTGTGTACTTATACTGCATGATCTGGCCATCTTCCCAACTCTCCGGCTTTGTTTCACCCGTGATCACGTTCAAGGTTTCATTATCACCAAATTCAAAAAGACTGATGCGCCGGATTCCCGAGCGGTCCAAAGACCAGCTCAGGGTCCAGGGTTTGGACGAATAATCAAGGGTAAAGCTTCCTGTCTCCCGGTTGCTCACCTTTTTCCCCATCTGGATCCATTGTTCAAATTCACCGGTTGTACCATCACTCCCTGCAGCGGTTGTGAAGTTCCATATAACAGTAATTACTGAACCCTCAAAGATCCATTGTCCATCAATGAGTCGTACATAATCCACATTCTTCGCCAGCGCTGGATCATTTTCATTGCCTGCCGGGTCCGTGCCTAGCAGCGTGACTGTATACGTGGTACTGGACATTAGTTCAGTGCTATTCTGCAATACTATTGCATCATGATCCCCAGTCTCTTTTTCACTTTCTGTCATTTGTATAGTATGGGGTGCATTGTCATCACTATTGCCACCGCTCCGGACCCAGGTCAAAGACCCTTCTTCCAGGTCTTCAGAAATACTGTAACTTATTTTTTGTCCAATAATTACCTTTTCCGGCGCTGGGATCAGCATAGTAATGATCGGTTTGGTAATATCATATAAAATTGATTCCCTCACGTCCACATTACCAATGTTGCCCGCCCGATCATTACCAGAAAATTCTATTTTATACGTGGCACCATCAATTAAAAATGGGGCCGGCGATAAGGGGTAACGATTTACTGTATTCTCCTGTAATTTTCTTGGATCCAGATTCAAGGTATGGGGACTGCCCGGGTCTTCAGAACCGCTCAACCAGGTGTAGGTAAATGTTGCTTCTCGTAAATGCTCAGAAAGTTCATAACCAACATCCGTATTATTGATGGCCGGTCTATCTGGTGGATAAATGATTACCACCGCCGGTGCTTCTGTATCAAAATGCACATTATCCAGCACTGTAGTTACCGACATATTGCCGGCCTTGTCTGTACCATTCAATGTCAGTTGATATATTGTTCCATTCACGAGGTTCGGCGCTGCAATGGTGATGGTCTCCTGCGGACCAGATCCTAAATATTTAGCAGGTATATCCATAGTGTGAGGTGACCCACCATCGGCTTCACCGTCCGTCCGTAACCATGTAACTGATCCTGCCTGCAGTATCTCTGAATTAGTGAACTGCAGCACAGCCGAATTCACATATCCACCAGCAGCAGGTACAACATCCAGAAATACAGGCAGCGTAGTATCATAGGTTATGCTATCAGCTAATACAACGGTCAATTCATTTTCAGCGCGATCCGCAGCATCAATAAGTAAGCGGTACATTACACCATCTACCAGTGCAGACTGATTGATAAAATTTTTCTTGTTAAAAACACCCAGTGACAGTTCCATATCTTTAAGTACTACGTTATGTGTTGTATCATCTGCTACGGAAACGGGTTCCCAAATGATCGTACACCGACTTAGTATTTCGTCTAATTTATACGAGAGCACAGGTGCATTGAGAGATCCGCCAGTGACCGGTATAGTTACCACAAATTCCGGTACAATGTCATCATAGATCACACCCTTCACAGTGTGGGATGTTTTATTGCCGCCCAGGTCAGTTGCGATCAAGGTCATCGTATACACGGTATTGTTCACCAACATTGGGACCTCTGTTAGACGAATATTTTCGTATCGTCCTTGTGGTAAGAACGTCTCCGGCAATAATGCCTTATGCGGCGCATCTGGATCTTCGGTGCCTCCTGTTCTGGTCCAGAAAAGTTCAAATTCGCGCAATGATTCATTGGTAGAGTAAGATAATCCGCGGTAATTGATATAATCACCCGCGCTAGGTGCAAGTATCGCAATGGCCGGTGGAATGGTATCATAAGTAACATTTTCAATTAATATTGGTTCATTGGGATTACCGGCCCTGTCAAATACAGATATGCCTATATCATAACCTGACCCACTTTTTAACGGTAATGTTTTATCAAGATCCGCAACAGCATCTTCTAGGGTAGTGAGTTGTAAATCCTGTAATTCAATGGTATAGGGACTGGTGCTATCGTAGGTCCCTCGGGTTCGTTCCAGCGTGACTGTACCTGACCCCAATGACTCACTAAGATTATAGTTTAATACCAAATCAAAATAATACCCATTTTCCACAGGCTCAATTACGGAAAATACGGGTGGTGTGATATCATGGGTAACACCGGGAATCTCAATCGGGTCAGCAACATTATTAGCCATATCCATTGCTACAATGGTTATATCATACATAGCCCCGTCCACAAGTGTAGCCTGATCACTGAAATTCACTTCCTGATAGAAGCCCTCAAAGCGAAAGGTTGTTGGTATCTCAACAGTATGAGGACTATTTGGATCTGCAGGCCCTCCTATATGCTGTAGAGTGATGGTTGCTTCCCGGAGTTGTTCATTCGTGGAATAGGTGAATTTTGGCGCATTAAAGAAACCCTGGACTACTGGATATTCCACGATCACTATCGGTGGATTAATATCATAAAGTACGTTACCGATCGAAGTGAATTCGGCTTTGTTGCCGGCCCGGTCATTACCGTCAAATGTGATCACATACCGTGTACCATCAACAAGATTCCCCTCTAATGCCAGCACCCAATCAGTATGCATCCCCTCTTTAAGTCCTTCGTCTAATAGAGCAATGCTATGGGGGGATCCGGAATCAGAGGTGCCGCTGCCGCGTGTGAAGATAAAATCACCCCGGTGCAGGTTTTCAGAATTCATAAAACTGATATCAACCGTGTTCAATATTTCAGAATCTATAGGTCTGGTCATTGACACCACAGGCAGTGTATTATCGAATAAAACATTATCTGCCACAATTACATTCGACTCATTGTTCGCCAGGTCTACACCTTTGAATTCATAGCGGTATATCGCACCATCAATCAATACAGGAGCATTGGTGATAATGGCACTATCGACCCGCCCTGCCGCTAGTTCATACATCACTACTTCTACATTGTGGGGAGATATTGTATCTGGTGTACCGCCAATATGGGTAATCGTAAGATCAGATTGGAGCATGGTTTCACTGTAGTCATAGGTAATCAACGCTGCATTCAACGCCCCATTTTCTGCTGGTTCAATTAAGTCGATAACCGGTTTTGTAATGTCAAAATGAACGTCGGAAACCGTATATGTATCGGCAACATTTCTGGCGCTATCTATCCCATTAAATGAATAGGTGTAAACTGAACTATCAATCAAGTTAACTGTATTAATTAGTATAGTTTCAAGATAACTACCTGCTTGCATTTCATCCTTCGTCAATTGAATTTCTATAGGTGATCGCAAATCCAGTTTCCCACCCGTATTGACAATGGTTATAGAGGCCTCCCGCAAATCTTCGCTCAATGTATAGTTAACATTTTCAGAATTCGCATAGGGCCATTTAAATGAATCAAATACTGTTTCACTAGCCATTGGTTTTGTGATCACCACAAAAGGCTTTATTTCATCAAATCGCACATTTGGTATTATAAATTCAGAAACAAAATTACCGGCCGAGTCACGGCCAGTATAGGTGATGGTGTAAATACCTCCAGAGATGAGGCGTACCATACTGCGCGGTAATCGTCCACCCCCCGGGCCAGCCTTTAGTCTGCTGCCGCTGAGACGAACCAGGTATTCCCCATCTGGATCTGGCTCACCGCCAACATGGTTAAAAACAATACGACCAAAAATAAGATCTTCGCTGATGGTGTAGGCTAAATCAAGTTTATTGATCCATTCATTTGCGTCAGGTTTCAAATCAGAAAATATTGGGTAGGTAAAATCATATTTTACGCGACGAATTCGGTTAATCTCAGCCTGATTACCGGCTCTATCTATACCGGCCATAGTCAAATCATACCAGGATCCGTCAGTAATATCAGGTAAAATTGAGAAAAGTGTGGAATCATGAACTCCCGCCGTCATATCATCTTCTGCCAGTTCAATCCGGTGCGGACTCAAGGTATCAATCCCTGTTTTAATTTCCCATGTCACCGCTGCCTGTATCAGTGGCTCACTGATCGTATAACTGACTGCTTTATTATTAATATAACCACCATTTGAAGGTTTATTTATTGTCAATATTGGCAGGGTAACATCATATATAATTCCTTCTGTGATCCCGGTTTGGTTGGCATTACCAGCCAGATCTATAATATTGAGCAACAGGTCATAATGGGTGTTTTCGTCCAAGGATATAGCATACATGATCAGGCGGTTTTCACCAACAGCAAGGTCCCTGGTGCGTAGTGCAACCTGTTTCGCATCACCCTGCGGATTGATCCAGAACATTTCAGCGGCTAATAGCGGCTCACTATTACTGATAGTAACCGCATTTGTATTCACAAAAGAACTATCCAGCGGGTCCAGTATTGCGGTAATCGGTGATGTAATATCATAATGGTAATCAGTAATCAGTGTTGTATCGTTCCAGTTGTTGGCAATATCACGACCAGCCAACTGTATTGTATAAACGGCACCATCTACCAGTGGCAATTGATTTCCCAATGTGTCTCGGGGATGGAAGCCCTGTGAAAAATCCACCGAATCCATTTCAAATTCCACTTTTGTACCAGGATTCAACGAACCGGCTTGTTCGGTAAAAGTTACCTTTCCATAGTATAGATCCTCCGATAGGGTAAACTCGAAAAGGGGATTATTAGAATAGACATTTGACTGCGGAGATATATCAGAGAATACAGGCAATGTTCGATCAACGTGAAAATTATATAGACCAACTGGATTGGCAAAATTTCCTGCCAGATCCTGAGCTTCAAAACCGATCATATAGGTAGAGCTGTCTCGCAGGTCCGCCTGTGCATAATCATCCGAATTATGTACACCAGCAGTTAACCCTTCGGGAGAAATAGTCACTTCAGCGGTCAAACGTTTTCGCTCGGCACTGGTGCCAACATAAATGATCTTCGCACTGCGCAGGTCTTCCGAGGTTGAATAATTGATGTTTGTACTGGGTGTATAGTGATTATTCCCTGGTTCAATGATGGTTAGAATTGGTCGACTAATATCAAATGTCACCCGATCATTGATCACCATATTGCTCTCATTACCCGCTGGATCTATACCAAAAAATGATGCTCGATATACTGTACTGTCCTGCAGGGTCGTTTGCCCGATTAAGATCGTATCGATATAGGTACCTTTTTTTCGTTCATCCTCTGTGAATGTTATCCTGTGCGGTGCGTTAGGATCATCCGTACCAGCTATCGCTTCCCACAGTAAAGTAGCCTCTGCCAATGATTCATTGATTGAGTAACTGATCCTTGTTTCTTTTATAAAACTATCAGGCATAGGTGCATTCAAAGCCAACACCGGTGGATTTGCATCATAAACGACACCTAGTACCACTGCCGATTGAGCAGCATTGCCTGCCAGATCTGCACCGCTGACTGTCAGTGTATATTGAGTGCCTTCCATAAGTTCAGGGGTAAACTCCGGCTCAATGGTGTGGGCTCCAATTTTAAGGTCGTCACCGCTTATGCTAGAAATATGTGGTGAACCCAGATCGTAATCACCACCACTGTATTCATAACGCACCGTTATACTGCCCATATCCTCTGATAAATCATACGCAGTCTGAGTAGAGGTTATAAATACATCAGGACCGGGATTGGCTATAGTGATTACCGGCGGTGTTACGTCATATTTTACATTTTTTGCTGTGGCCAGGTTGGAAGAGTTTCCCGCTCGATCTTTCCCGTATATTGTTACATCGTAATAGGCACCATCAACAAGATCCGGTGCGTTTGTAAGCATAATAAATTGTTTTTCACCCGGTTCCCGCTCGAACGCTTCCAGCGGATGGATATGATCCTCCATATCTAATACACCGTCTACCCAGGTCCAGGTCGCTGTGGCTTCCAGCAAGAATTCGCTAATAAAATAGGATAGATTCGTGTTGTTCACCGCTGCAAGGGTCGCCGGATACTGTAATTCTATTTCTGGTGGTGTAAAATCATAAGTCACGTTGGAAATTCGTCCGGTGACAGCTTCATTTTTGGCTAGGTCATAGGCATCAAAAATCAAATCATAGCTGGCACCGTCCTTGAGTTTTACTATTGCGGCAAACGTCGTTGTATCATGAAGACCAGCAAGCAGTTCATTACCTTGCAACATAACGGTATCTGGGGTTACGCCTCTTGTATAAAGCTGTAACCAGGATACCTGACCATAAAGTAAATCTTCTGATAATTCGTAATTGAGAAACGTTTTTGCCTGATATGTATTATTTGCAGGATGAGTAAGTGTGATGATTGGCGGTGAAAAATCATAGTGCACAGAAGTAACCTTAGATGGTATACCTTCATTAGTGGCCAGATCTGCACCTTTCATTTCCAGATTATAGGTCACACTATCAATAAGATTGGTCATATTCGCTAACAATACATCCGTATATACCCCTTCGATCATTTCCTCTCTGTTTATTGATATGATCCGTGGTGATTCCGGGTCCTTTACTGGATTTAGCGCTGTCCACGTGATTGTACCTTCTCGAAGTGGTTCCGATATTTCATAGGACACAGTAAGATAATTCACAAATGCTTCATTGACCGGATCAAGAATTGCAAATACCGGTAGCGTAATATCGTAAGTTATTTCTGGGGTGGTAATGAACCCTGTTTGATTACCAGCCAAGTCCTGACCGATAAATATGAGATCATATATGGTACCGTCCGACAGTTCCGTTTGGTTTTTGAGCATCCAGTTTGTTCGTGTATCACCCTTGCGTTCATTACTTACCAGGGCTATTACTCGTGGAGCCGCTGTATCCTTCAGTCCTTCACGGTAAACCCAGGTAAATTCTCCTACAGCAAGATCTTCACTTACAATGAATGATAACCGTGGATTATTAACATGGGATCCCATGCTTGGATATATCTGTGTATAGACCGGGGGCGATATATCATAATAAATGGGTTCACGGATGGCCGGATCTGAAATATTGCTAGCAGGATCGATGCCGATGAACTTGAAACTATAGGTAGTTGTATCCATCAATGGCAATGCATCATCTAACAACGCTTTATGCATACCCAGTTGTAGTTCTTTTTTTGGCAGTTGGTACACATGTGGTGATAATGTGTCTCTAATACCAGAAAGGTCCGTTAGAATAATTTGACCGGAAGCCAAGACCTCACTTGCTTCGACCTGAACCTCTAAATGATTAACATAAGTATTACTCAATGGATAGTACATGTAAACCAGCGGCGGAGAAATGTCGTAAAGGATCAGTTCCTCTGCCTGGAAGAAGGAACTATTCCTGGCCCGATCATAGGCAGTAAGTTGCAGTGTATATTCCGCACTATCCAGCAGCGGTGTCTGATTATCCAGTGTAATAAACTGTTTGGTCCCGAGCTTTAACTCAGCGTTGGTCATGGCAATACGGTGTATCGAATCCTGGTGTGAGTGTGATGGAAAGGGTATCCATTCGACATACCCTGTAGATAATGGTTCATCTGTTGTAAAAAAGAATTCTGGTTTATTTATGGCTGGCTTCGTACCAATGGAAATGGTTGGATGTGTAATATCATACATTACGTGCCGGATAACTACCTTAATGATCTCAAATTCGAAGGCACTCTCCCCTGTGAATTCGATATCGTAGATTCCTCCGTCCGTGAGGTAATTGTCCAGTTGTAGATCATACTCGTAATATGTGCGTCGTTCAAATAAACTATCTGGCATCCTAAAAACATGCACACTATCCACATCTGGCACACCTGCGACCCAGCGCCAGGTAATAAAACCGTAATTAATACTATCCTGCAACTCAACGGATATCCTGGTATGATTCACAAAACCGCTGTCTACTGGTATAATGGGATTATAAACAGCTTCCAGTGAATCCTGGTTTAATCTGATGTCCATTACCAAGGTTTTCGAGGAATCATATTCCAGAATCCTGGTCAATTCTGTTTGCGGATCAAAATCATAAGTCCATAAACGTATTTGCTTGCCATCAGGCAGTCGTTTCCATACTTGTCTGGTCAACCATCCTTGATCATTATACTCCAGCGTTGCATTGGCATACCCAACCGCATTTACATCCAAGAAATGGTAAAAATAGGGTTTTTCATATTCATTATAATCGATGATAGTAAAGATATCATCCTTCCAGGTCTCTAACGAATCGACTCCATAAACATAGGAAATATACTTCGGTGCATTTCCCCGTAATCCGAATAATATCTTGCGCACCAAGCGATCTTCCCCCTCATAATCCTGTTTCTGAATGGGGTCATTTGTATCGGTCTCATAAGTATATGATACTTTGGTGATGACAATACTTTTGCGGTTCAAATTCGTCTTCGATATCAAACGGTTCAGCGCATCATATTCGGCGCGAATGTGCGATTTGTATCGAATTTCTGATTGGGGAGTGGGGTGTCCGCTTATAAAATCGAATTCGTTTACATAATAAAGTGTTTTTAAACCTGGCTGCTGGGCGTGGGTGAAAAAAGAAATAAAGGAGACAATTGTGATCCAGCGGCGCATCGTTCAGTTCATGGTTTGAGTACGCTGGTTATTTTCAGTCCGCTGGTTATTATTCTTGGCTTTTCAAGCGCTTTTTCCGCCAATTATCCAGCGCAAGTTTACGCATATCCACCACGGAATCGGTCTCATCAACAATCTCAACACCTAACAGTGTTTCAATTGCATCCTCAAGCGTGATCAAACCGGCAACCTGGCCAAATTGATCCTTGACCATGAAAAGGTGTTCACGACGTTTCACAAATTCATCCAAAACATCACCAACAGAATCATTTTCTTCCACAGCATGAATCGGTTTGGCCAATTCACCCATGGTAACATCAAAATGATCTTCAGCTTTGCTTTTTAATAGAACATGGCGACGCACGATACCAATGATATTATCCAGTTCCTCTTCATATACGGGAATACGTGAAAATTCAATGTCATTGTACTTGTCCAGCACTTCTCTCACGCTACTGGTATTCTCCAGCGCAAAAATCACAGATCGGGGTGTAAGCACCTCCTCTACTGGGATATCATCAAGCATGAGCACATTTTCAATCACCGTACTCTCACTCTCTTCAATCGTACCTTCATCTTCACCCAATTCTGCCATTGCGATAACTTCTTCCCGAGAAACTTTATCTTCATTTCCATCCTTAGTCAACCACTTGGAAAGCAATTCCAGCATGACCACCAATGGATAGGTCATAATGATAAGCACTTGTACCGCAAATGTAGCAGGAACAAGTATTCTTTTCCAGTATAGCGCACCGATTGTTTTTGGTATGATCTCAGAGAAGATTAATATAGATAAGGTCAAAATACCAGACATGATCGCCACCCAGTTGCTGCCAAATTCAATTAAAGCAATGGCACCGACACTAGCTGCGCCTACCGTATTGGCTATGGTATTTAAACTCAGGATGGCTGATAAAGGTCGATTAATATTTTCCTTAAAGTAGGATAACTTTTCTCCTAGCGCAGGCTGATCCTTTGACACCAAACTTATATGGGCGTGTGTTACCGAAAGAATAAAGGATTCTAGTAAGGAACATAAAAATGATATACCTAATACAGCAAAAAAATAGAGAAATAATCTGCTCATTTTGAATTGAATTTAATGATGTATTTATCGGACTGCAAATTGCACCCTTTTTCTTCGCAGAATGATCATGGGAATGTAAAACAAACCCAACACAAGAATGCCAAACATCTCAAACCCAATGAAATAAAGCGGCCATTCACCAATGATAAAAGGACTTTCACCACCAGGTTTTTGACAAATAAACCAGTAATTACCACCCAAAACGCTGTTCACAAACGATATGATAAAAACACCAGCATTGGTAATCAGGATCATATCTAAAAATGATCCTCTGCGGCAGCGCATATTTTCAATGACAATGAGCCAAAGTACATTCAAAATGATTATTCCGTGGGATAAGAAATTCCAGAAAACAGACACATCCAGTGGAAAACGACCGGGGTCAGGTGTAACAATAGCTTGCAATGCACCACCTAAACACCAAAAATAAGACAATTCAAAAGCTGATTGACTCCTTGTATAAAGCGCATATGTTGACGTGATGAGGCTAAATCCACACATGTGCAGTGGTAAGTCGTTCGCAACACGCCATACGCCTGCGTTCCAACGCAGAATATCATCGATAATTTCCTGGCCTAGTGAAAGAGTAATTAGTACGATGACCATCATGCGGCGCTGTTGTGCATCCAAAACCTTGCTACCTATAAACAATACAAGGACACAAACAAAAAGAGTTCCAGCCATATACAAGTTGTGCGTCGTGCCAAATGTAATAAAATCCATGATCTACTACGCTTTACCCCACTGACCTAGTAGTGAGGATATGGCGATATAAATATCTGAGGATTTTGCATTGAGTTATTCAAGGTTTCTCAAAAACCTTACCTAAATATACGGTATCTCCATTAACGAAAGCATCGTAGACCTTGGAATGTTTAACACCCGCAAACTGCATGAAGCTTGATTTAAGGAACCTGGGTACATAATCATCAATTACAGTCATTTTTTTATCATGGATTTCATCCAAAGCTTTAATAACATTTTCCGTGATCGTTTCTTCTCGAACCAGCTTCAAACCTGATTGTTCAAATGAATTTTTTAAATAAGCCAAGTTGCTTTTAATACGGAAATCGGTCCAACTAAACTTTCCACCACTTTTAAGTACACGTTTTACTTCTTGCAAAAATGCGACCATATCACCGTAACAATGGGATGATTCTACATTAATTACAGCATCAAAAGTATTATCATCAAACGGTAGATTTTCAGCATCACCACAAACAAATTTCAAATTAGGAATATGGTCGTGTAGTTTGTTTGCCAGTTGTACTGCTTTTTGTGAAAAATCTACTCCTATGTATTCTTCCGACTGATGATATCGGGCAACGAATGAACCACCACCACCCCGTCCTGAACCAATCTCTAACACGCGTTTATTCTGCAGCGCTAAATGATAAACTGTGAAATGATAAAGTTGTATAAAAAACCGCGATTCCTCGTCACCTTCTTCCAGCTCAGGTACCTGTTCACCATTCAGAGATGCGTATCCATAATTCATAAATGTCCAATTTAAATTTAGTCCATATTGTGCGAGTGTTTGGTACCACCACTTCCACATAGCTCTTTTAACTTTTGGAGAACTATTGAGGAGAAATTTCCAAAAGTATGTAATCATTATTATGGTCGATAATTACTATAGTAGATTGTGTGGATGATCATAAAATTTTTGCATGAATATTGAAACCCGGGTACAGATAATGCCTCTTTGATTTGGTGAATGGTTTTACCCATTAGAAGGATCATCTACATCTGGCTCATCATTTTGAACATCTGGTTCCAGTATTTTTACGGAATGCAGTGGCAGAGTCCATTCGACACCATTTTCATTAGTCGCAATGACCCGGGTGGGAAAGTGAGCTACGGATACGATTGTGAGTTGCGTTTGGGCAGCTAGATCTCTATTTACTTCATGATGATCAATAGTCGTTTCTATTTTGGTGCCGGCAGAAAACCCAGCGTGTTCATCTGCTCTTTCATCATATATATTTGCCATACTGTACTATTCCCTTTCTGGTCTAATATTTAGAATTTTTCAGTCAGTGTAAGGTTTGATTCAATTTCTGACCGTGAACGCCATATTGGTCGTAACTTTTTCTGTGAATAAAATTTCGCCTGGTCGGTTCGGTGTGGTGATCTTTTTTGAGAAGCATTCCCATAGCCAATACTGGCCATCGCTTGCAGCGGATCACCGAATTCAATAATAGCTTGAAAAGAGTCACCCCCAACAGCCGCATAACGATTATTCTCAATTGGGCGATATCCTGTCACTCGAAATAAGCCATAAGGATCGCCGGGGCCGCCATTTGCCGGTAGATCCACATCATCACGAATAATACGGAATACTTTGCCCCAGGCAATATCCAGTTTACCGTGATTATCAATAACCTTTTTTCCAGCATTGCGCAGTGCCGCTAATCCGGCAGTTATATCCGCAATTCCAATAGGTGTATTCATCGGATCTTCTTCAAGCCAAGGTAAATGAAACAGATCGGGATTATCTATATGAAAGCCAATCGCATCCACCCATTCCTTGAATAACACAGCACCACGACTTTCATTGTCTGCACAGCGATCCCATTTTTTCAATACAGCTGCTGCTTCGTGCAAAAATTTATCATCTGAACTTTCAGCTGCTTCGATTAAATCATCCACTAATCGGTCCGCCAGTTCCATGCGGGTATCCATCTTATAGGCTAATAGTTCATGGAAGGTAATTTTATCATCCTCATAAGCCATTCTGGCCGATCTCTGGGCACGAAAATGCATAAAGTTCCGGGACATATAATCTGGATAATCATGACGATCCAATTCCCGCGGTAGTGTAGTAGTCCACGGTGGATCATTGGCATTTTGCAGCCAGCCTGATTTTGCATCAATTACCTTTGGCAATTCGGCATACGTATGTGTATCCTGCCACAGCGTTTGCGGTGTATCACCGGGAACAGTACCCAACCAATCCCAATCTCCAGCAGGTCTAACCGGTGTCCTGCCTCCGAAAAGGTGCATAATGTGTCCATCACGATCGGCATACATGGTAGTAAAGAAAGGATTCTGTAAACGACTGGCTGCTTTTTGAAATTCATCAAAATTTTTCGCCAGAGCCATTTCCAAATATTGTTCGAAGATATAGGGTTGATCCTGTCCTACAACACGCAAAGCGTAGGCATAATTTTCGTCCTCACGAACTATTGGACCATGAACTGATTCTTTTATGATCAACTCTTTCTCTGATAGTACCCCATCCGACCCTTTTACTTTCAATTTCACTGTCCTGGTCGCAAATGGTTTGCTATTCTCACCCCACTTATAGCCACCATCAGTAAGAACCAATTTGTACAGGTCCTGTCCATCATGATCATTGTTGGTGTGGGCCCAGCCCAGGTAATCATTAAAACCAATACCAATAAAGGGGCTGCCCACAAGGGTTGCGCCATATATATTCAGGGTCCCACAGTTTAATTGAACTTCGAACCAGGTGAACATGTCGCCCCATGGTAAGTGCGGATTGATGATCAGCATTGCATTACCTGAGGCAGACTTTGATGGACCGACCGCCCAGGTGTTAGAACCCCGGTCTGCGCGTATTGATGTCGGATTAAATTGCGTATCCCTTGGGTTCGTGACAAAATGATAGATGATTACACGCTGATAGTGAGCCAGTAAATCCGTTGGTTTTATTGGTAGAATAGCTTTGCTATCAGAATCTATTTCATCTGGGAATTGAGCAGCATAATCATTTATACCGGCAGTAAAACTTTGAAAATACTGTTTGAATTCAGGCTTTTGCAACTCCAGCCATTCAGCGGCTCGCTGTGGAATATTATGCGTGTGCACCCATTGATCAGATAGCAGGTAAGATTCGCCAAAATATTCAGCGGCTTGGCCCCGGGCCTGTCCAAATAGCCGCAGCATCAGATTCCCATGGTTACGCATTTGCGCCCAGCCAAAAGCATAAAATAACTGATTATAATCACCGGCGAAAATGTGTGGGACGCCATAGCTGTCCCACAAGATTTCCGTGTCTTTTTTCACTACTGTAATGCAGCCGCTATACAATAATACTGCAATCAGTATTATCCGGCTTGTCTGCCTATATATTTTCATATTTGTATCACTATTCAGCGTTAATCTGTCGCTGCCTTTCAAATAGAACCGCACTCACAGCAGCAGATACATTTAAAGAATTAATTTGACCTTGCATGGGTATGGTTGCTAGAAAATCACATCTCCTGCGCACCAATTGCCGAATACCCTGCCCTTCACTACCAACAACAATAGCTACTTTACCCGAATAATCAACTTCATACCATACTTTTGCCTGTTCATCATTTTCCACACCCACAATCCAGAATCCATCGTCTTTCAATTGCTGCAATGTTTGTTGCACATTGCCGCAACTGTAGATTGGTAACGTAACAAAAGCTCCCTGACTAACCTGTAAGGAAGCATCCGTAAGTTGTGTGCCGCCTCTTTCAGGTAAAATTAAGCCATCCAAACCGGCACATTCAGCCGTGCGAATAATCTGGCCCAGGTTTTGCGGGTCCGAGATATGATCCCCCAGCAAAAATCCCATATTTGTTTTACCATTAGCAAACGAAGGTAAAGGTGTTGTCACCGGCCCTTTAAAGGATACTGCTATACCCTGGGTACGGTAGTCTTTGTATTCTCTGGTGAACTTTTCTTTGCCCCAAGATCTAGGCGCAACAGCAGTTTTCTTAATCAAAGCTGAAATAACAGGGTCTTTTTCAGCAGCGCTATTTTTACAAATGTCTATTGTAGTAATTTCAAAGCGATCAGCTTTAAGGACCTGTTTTGCGCTATTTAGTCCATATACAGTATAGGTTTGCGGTTTAGTTATCCGTGATTTCACGCATACCAAAATAGGAATTCAGGATAATGGCACCAAAGGAAATACTGTTGGGCCGTTCTCTTATTACTTTTGTTTGGCCAGATTCTTATCCGGTAAGATGAAGAACTCTATTTCTTCTAGTTCCTGGTTGTCAGGTCCACGGACTACTACCTTCCAATCCCCTTCGAAACCGTTTTTGAGAGTAATATAAGACCAGCAACGCCAAGAGCTTGAAAAACCAACCTCCATTGGTACACGAGCCATAAATTTCCCGTTACGGTACCAAAAATGACTGATATGTACTGGCCTGCCAAGATTTTGAACAACCGTAAAACAATATACGCGGTGATTGGTACTTGGAAATTCATTATTGATATTTACCGGTCGACGATTGTTTGGTTTTACATATTCCGCATTAACTATCCGGACAACATCCAGGTCGGCAGAATGTATGCTGGAGTAACGTGGCGGTACTTGCTGTAGATTTGCTATGGAATTCTTTGGTGAAAAAACTTTTTGTAAACTATTACGACCAAATTTAGTAGTTTTTTCATCTACATCAACAGCGGCTAGGTCGCCTTCTTCAATATTAGTTTCTATTTGTTCCAATACTTCTTCTACTGGTTTATTGAGCTGTGAATCTTGTATCTCGGGTTTCTCGCGTTTTGATCCATTATTACCCTTTCTTTTTAACGATGAAAAAAGACGGTTAAACATATTACCGCCAGCATCATTACTTGTTTTTTCCTCTGGATCAGACTCAACAATATCCGCTATGTCATCTCTGCTAGGTGTTGTACTTGTTAAATCCGTTTGATCTTGCGTTTTTTCATCTACATCAACAGCGACTAGGTCGCCTTCTTCAATATTAGTTTCTATTTGTTCCAATACTTCTTCTACTGGTTTATTGAGCTGTGAATCTTGTATCTCGGGTTTCTCGCGTTTTGATCCATTATTACCCTTTCTTTTTAACGATGAAAAAAGACGGTTAAACATATTACCGCCAGCATCATTACTTGTTTTTTCCTCTGGATCAGACTCAACAATATCCGCTATGTCATCTCTGCTAGGTGTTGTACTTGTTAAATCCGTTTGATCTTGCGTTTTTTCCCTAGTCTTTTTATTGGATTTTCGTAGATCTGATACTGCTAAAGGCGGCGGTCCATTCATAACCATCTTCTGTTTCAAACTTTTGCCTTCTTTTACAAGTGGAGGTACAACCTTCCTCTTAATTCCAGAAATTTTATGACTAGTAATACGTTTATTAATAAACCGTTCCATACTGAGGTCTGCATAACGACTCTCATCTTCTGGTCCAACGATAGCGCCTAGGGAGTCCATGTAAAATACTTTTTCCTTATAATTTGGCGCTGTATTCAGAATATAGAGATCAAAGTCCACCGTCGTAACTGCATCAGTACGGACAATTACATTATGAATCGCGTCCCCGATAACATTCTCACTGATTGGATCCTCATACCAACGGCTGCCATTCACAGGAACTGGCGGTATACACCAAACCTTGTGTGGGCCAACAGTCAATTCAATATTATCATTGATTGGTGTTAGTCCAACATATTCATCATCGATAAATACAGTTACATCATCAATAGTGGATGTTATCTTTAAGCGGCCCTTTTCCTGCGGCCCATCTTTCGGTAAAAAGAAATCATCTTTATACCATTTCCTCTTGGATGTGAATAATTCCCGGACAGAAGAACTGGCTGGACCTTTCAAAGCTACGTCACCCAATTTGACCATGTCATTCATAATGTTAGGGTCATTAATGCGGTGTTGTATACCTTCATTCATCCTGATAAATTCGGTTTCATTCTCAAGCTTTTTACTATTTGTAAAATCATCAACATCCGCCATATCTACCAGTAAAGCATCCAGCATTTGATCAACAGCCTGGTTAAGCGTATCAGCATTGAAACCTGTGTTCAAGTAATCAATACTGGGTCCGCGATTGGCAACATCCTGCGCTTTTTTTCGCGCTAACGGCCGGGTCCGTTCTTCAAAACGCTTTTCTTTATCTTTTTCAACTAGCGTATCTCCAAGTCGTTGTTTAATTGAACTACTTACCTCATAAACTGCTGAGACTTGCACCGCATTGGATATTTCCGATTTTAATATTTGAATGGAATGAAATGGTTTTTTTACTAAAAATGCGAGCTGGCCAGATTCATGGTTATTTTTTATAACAATATCCTTTACCTGTCCCAGGGCTGGGATTTTTCCTGGAATATCTAGGGAAAATGTTGCGCCATTGACTGTTATGTAATACCAGCCATGAGGAGACATCCAACTGGAAACATTATCAACATCAATCATCTCTTCAGAATAAAGTGTAAACAGTAATCCATTTGTAAATGGATCCACAAATATATCTGTTATTTCGGGTGAATTTGAGGCGCGGAGCACTGTCAGCAGGGCGAGCAATACTAATGCCTTGTGTTGTAGACTCCGCATATGGTTCATACTTTTAATGCAAAGTATGATTCTGGAATGTATGACATTCTTGTCATTCTGTTCAAGTAGAAGATATATGGTTTGTTACAAAACACGCGTTACCAGAGCACTTTCTTTAAATTAATGCGTTTCGACCCATTCCGGTTCAGCGCTACCAGCATGACAGACTACACAATTAAATTTCTCAAACACATCCTTTTTGGGGAATGTTTTCTTAAGGTCTGCCCGTATATCGGCTGTCATGGCAATCATCTTACGGGCAATGAGTTTATGTTCTTTATCATCCTTATGATAGGCATCGGGAACGTGACAAAAGGTACACTTCACTCCCAAGCCTTTCGCGTAGCCTTTCATAAGCAGCTTCAGTTCCGATTCTTCTATTTTTGGATCAAGGACTTTGAGGTTCTTGTAGTCAGACTGTCCATATACAATATTTGCAAGACCAAGGATAAATAATGGTAAGATAAATTTTATTTTCATGTGTTACTCCTGATAGTTCGGTTTAAATGATTTTTCAATGTGGTGGATCAGTGCCAAAATCTGCTCATAAGTTAACGATCCACCAAAATCCGGCATATCATTTCCTGTGCCATCTTTGATAATGATGCTCATTCGCTGTTCATCTGTATTAATCCAGAAATTGCTGGAGGTAAAATTTGGTGTTGGCAGATCAAACGCCTGAGACTCAGGTCCATCACCCAACCCGCCAGGACCATGGCAATCTATACATAAGCGGTTGAAATTCTTTTCTGCACCAAATGCCATCCCATCACTATAATTAGGATTGTGGTATAGATCCTGATCATCAATAATAGCCAAACCGGTAAGGACCAGCCAGACTAAACACCAGCTTACTACAATGGCAGATCGTCTTTTTTGACCATGATTCCTTAGCCAAGGAACAACAAATAAAAACCCAACACCCAATAACGGTAAAACACCACTTTGAATCCAAGGTGCCCACTCCACATATTTGCCAAACTGAAATAGCCATAGGAAGTACCACTCTGGTCTGGGATTGTAATCTATATCTGCTGAATCAGCAGGTAATTCCAGTCGTGCACTGAAACTATTTATTAGAACAAAAAATAGAATAATTGAAACTAATAGTGTGACATTAAACCGTTGATCGCTGAGATATTGAATGAAAACTGATTTCCTGGATTGACTTAGGATGAAAAGGCATAGGCAGATTGCCGTAGCAAATACAGATCCATGAAGCGTAAAAAACCGCGGCAGCGTGGAACTGTTGAACGTTGCACCGCCACGGAGAAAATCAGCAATGGCTGTTCCCACTAAGGGAACCGTCTCCGTAATGCCTAAGCGCACCTTTGTACCCCAATACGCATTCTGGTCCATGGGCAGTACATACCCGGTGAATGCACTTCCTATAATTAACAGATAGAGCACAACACCCAGTATCCAGATTTTGCAGTATTTGGCAGCGAACCCGCTAATATAAAAACAACATAGGAACACAAAGCCGCTGAACACGAGACCAGAAGATGAATAATAATGTATGCTGCGCAGCAGATGACCCCCACTACTATATTTTTCAATGTACAGTGTGGATGGGAACGCATCCGTCAATGATGGTACATATGACCCGGCCAAACCCCAGCCACTTAGGATCACCAGCCCCAGGAATAGCAGGCTGGTGATAGCACTGACGGTTATTATCCATCGCAGAGGTCCCATTAGCCGATCACCTCTTTGGCATTGGTTCCTGATCTGAATTTTTCGTATTTCACATAAAGCCGCCCGTCCTGCACTTTTGTATCCAGACGATCCAGTGAGCGCGGGGACGGCCCTGTAAGTACATTGCCGTCACTGGAAAAACTACTTTTATGGCAAGGACAACCAAACCCTTCATCATTTTTCCGAATCAAGCAAGCAGCATGGGGGCAAATAGCACTGAAAACGGTAAAATCCTGATCGTTGCGATAGATATAGATAAGTTCTTTCCGTTCAAATGAAGCCCAGCGATCTTGTCGCTGAAAAAGCAGCATTTCTTTTCGCCATTGATCTATTGGTAAATCCTCTACCCTGCCAGCATCGATCCAGCGATCATCTATTTCATTAGCCCCTGATCTATCTGTTCGCCAAAAATAAATTGCCGGCGCACTGATGAAGGATACGATCATACCCGTAGCGACTTGCCAAACTTTTAGAAATTTTCGCCTGGTCATTTACCAAAGATTCTAGTGTACGCAAGCAATTACAATCAAGTATACTAATGAATTATTTGGTAGATAATCTAAAAGTATGTTTAGAGTAAAATAATTCACTTTATTATCTATAAAAAAAGGGGCGGTTACATCGCCCTTTTTTATCTTCAGAAAGTTATTTTGTACCCGGGGCCGGACTCGAACCGGCACAGCCTAATGGCCGAGGGATTTTAAGTCCCTTGTGTCTACCAAATTCCACCACCCGGGCCAATATGAGGCGTCGATCGGATTCGAACCGATGAATGACAGTTTTGCAAACTGCTCCCTTAGACCACTTGGGTACGACGCCAAACAAAAAACTTTATCGTTCATAAAGCGGGCGAATATACACTTACCAACTATGCTGAACCAATTCGGAAGAGTAGTTCCCTCACAGCCTCCACTTTTACTTTCATTGTTTCGACATCCTCGCGTAATTCATTTATAGCGCGAGCCTGATACCACAATTGCATAGATAAGGATAAAAAACCAACGATCAGCACAATTATGATGATTTTAATATATTTTTCCAATTCAATCCTCCCTTTAGACTAGATATGAACAGGTGTAATTTTGGGCATGGAAATTGAAAAATTAAACATTTATAAACGATTACGGGATTTTAATGTACCGGCATCTGTTTTAGATGATATCTTCGCCAATGAACAAGATCTGGATGTTTTAATAAAGGGCTGGCATAATCTACAAGAATCCGGATTCAAAGATGACGAGATCGCGAGCAAGATATCTGAACTGATATTTAAAGAAATAGATTTCGACCCCACTCATGAACCTGTGGAGAAATAATAATAGGTGATCTTTTTGGGCTTTTTCTGCGGCAGATTGATAGTATCACGAATAGGTTTTCTCAATTGATCCCGCAGTTTGATCCCCTGATACCAAACCCGGCCAGTATGAACTGGTTTTTCATTTAATACGTTTAACACATTATCGCAATAACTCTGAAGTACCAATTCACTTGATGATCTAGGGCCGGTTATATAGTGCTCTGGATAAAAGGTAAATCGTGATTTTATTTTTGTTACAGTTTTCCTCATTTCACGTACACCCTTGCTCTGATATTTTTCATCTGCCATGAGGAATACGCTCCCCATAAAAATTAATAATACAAAATATTGAATGATCTTCAATTAAATACCCATACTGCGCAAAAAAGCTTCCGAATTCGGCTCTCTGCCTAAAAATTCCTTAACTAATTCATAAGGATCTACTGTTCCACCTTTTTCTAAAATTATTCTCCGATATTTTAACCCTATATCTTGGTTTAGGATACCATTAGCTTCAAATACGGAAAACATATCTTGCGCATACACCTCAGACCACTTGTACCCATAATATGCAGCGCCATACCCATTTAAATGCCCAAAAGAAGCTTGCTGATGGGTTTCTTCCTGATATGGATAAAACGTGATTTCATTTTTTAATTCTTTAATCAGGTCAGTTGTGGATTTATTTCCATCAGGATCAAAACCGTCATTCAGTGTGAAATCATATATGCCATAGAATATCTGTTGCAAGGCCTTCGTACCTGAATTTATATTTTTTGCAGCGATCATTCTATCCAGTAATTCCTCTGGAATTACTTCCCCTGTTTCATAATGCTTTGCAAATAATGATAGTGATTCTTTCTGCCACACCCAGTTTTCTAGCATCTGGGATGGAGCTTCTACAAAATCTCTTGCTACAGATGTACCTGCATAACTAATAAGTTGTGAGGTGGTGAGTACACCATGGACTAAATGTCCAAATTCATGAAAATATGTTTCTACATTTTCATGCGTTAATAACGATGGCTGGAAGTCAGTAGGTTTTGGAAAATTGCAGACCAATGCAGTGGCCGGTTTTTGATAACCATTTTCTGTCATTTTTCCCATAATTACACTAAAAGCTGCTGCATGGCCGTATTTATTAGCCCTAGGAAACATATCAAGATAAAAATTTCCTATTAGAGCACCGGATGTTTTATCATATATAGAGAACATTTGGACATCTTCATGCCAAACTGAAGGATTCTGTACCTTTTCAAAACGAACATTAAATAGCTGTTGATAAATAGTAAATAGTCCTTCTGTCACATTGTTGAACTCAAAATATTGCCGAACTTCTTCTCTATCCAAATTGTATTTTTTTAATTTTACCTGGTTTTCGTAAAAACCAGCTTCCCAAGGATGGATGGTCTTTGTATTCTTCCCTAAACGTACCGATTTTATTGTAAGCATTTCCGCAACATCATTTTCAGCTTTCTCTCTCAATTGTTGCTTTAGGTCATTCTCAAAATCCCATACATTTTTTGGATTCCTCGCCATACGGTCTTCTGTCCTGTATTCAGCATAGGAATTATAACCCAGTAATTTGACCAATTTCATCCGGTTTCGAAGAATATCGTTTAAAACACCAATATTTTCCGCTCTGGCGCGATTATTAAATTTAAAACGCAATGCTTCTCTGGCTTCATCGGATTCTGCTTGATCCATGAATGGCACATAACTCGGATAGGTCATATCTATGGCATATTTTCCATTATTTTGAAGACGTTCTTTCTTGTAATTATCGGGTAAACCGACAAGGTCTTTTGGATCGAGAAATAATGTATCCTGAGCAGACCTAATATTCTTATCAAATTCTAAGCCAAGATCAGTTAGTACATCTAAAACAGTCTTCACCTTTTCCCGCTCATCTTTAGACAGGTTAAAACCAATACGTTTATAGTCCAGCAATAAATCGTCCAGGAATTTTTTTCTAAAGCCTTTAAGACTCTTCGCCTCTGCAGTAGTTACATAGGCTACGACAGCATTGTAAAGATCTTCATTCAAAGACAATTCTGTGATATAGTTTTCAATATTCTTGCTGGCTTCTAGCCCCTCATTACGAATTTCTTCACTGGTGTGGACTGAACCCATCAGGTATCCAGGACTCCAAACAGATTCGATTACACTGTAAATATCATCGATTCGTACTAGTGTATTTTCATAAGTCCTTTCGGTACCAGCAATTTGGATGATCTCATTCTTGATAAAATCAGCCTGTGAAATAACATAATCCGTACCTTCATCGATATGTCCAGGTTTAATATTTTTAAAATCAAAATTGTTATTAAAAGGAATAATTAGTGGATTATTCTCTGGTTTTTTTGGCGGGTCTTCTTTATTCGGTTTTGACACACAGCACGGGATTAGAAGCAGTCCGGCTATCATTATTAAACTGGATATTCGCATTTTCATTCCTTTGATTATTCGTCTATGTTGCAGTTCTGTTTCAAGAATTTAGTTAAAATATACTGCTTAGGTAAAATACAACAACCATAACTGTGGCACAATACGCACAAGTGGATGAAAAACTTTTAAATTGTTGTGCATCTTTATAGGTCATATTTGTTGTACGCAAATCCCGTATATTAGCTGCATTTTTACCCC
>Ga0257113_1000100_pt1 | contig 23859 bp, 20 predicted proteins | sample LP_taG_4_FD_191568 | JGI IMG/M metagenome (GOLD analysis project Ga0257113, IMG submission 191568) | Marine microbial communities from Northeast Subartic Pacific Ocean, Canada - LP_J_2015_P26_2000m | ecosystem: Environmental > Aquatic > Marine > Oceanic | place: Canada: Northeast Subartic... | reverse complement strand
AGCCAATTTCACAAAATAATTGCCGCCTTCATTCCTGAATTTTACCATGTTATCAGGATTTGATCCATCCGGGTTTCCATTTTGTGTGATATTCTGATTGCTGATCCAATGGGATATTTCTCTTTTGAAACCGGGCAGCCGCATGTACTCTGATTCCCATAACCTCCAGACAGCAGCAACAGTGATCCAGTCTATTGGTTTTTCACATTTTAGAAAGATAGGCACCAGGTCGTTGGCCCCATTATTCGTACCTTCATTAGGTTCAGGCAGTGGCTGGTTTTTCATTGTTTGCAAAATACATTGTACAAATGACCAGACACGTTCCTTTTCTGGTTTAAATGCGAAGGCACGCAAACAATGAAAAATAAATCCACCATTACCTTCTACATTTTGCAGGGCCAGTTCAGCTAAAATCTCCAAAATGGCTGGACTCCCATCAGCCGCAAGATAGACCCGCGCAGCTTCTTCCTGCACTTGCACAGCATCACCTTGTTGGCAAGCATCTTCCAAATCGCTAATAAATATTGATAGCCCAATGCCATCTTCTGGCATATCCTCCAAAACTTTTTGGTCTTTTTCCCGAGGTTTTAATCCTGCAATATAATTGCCAGCATAAGTCAAGAGTATCTCCGAAGGACTATCCCGCACATCACCTAAAATATTCTTTATAGCATTCATGCAGACAACTGGATGAACAATTGGCGCATCATTATAAATAGTCGATGCCGATTGAAGTAGGAGAGTTGCCAAGTTCTTTTCTAGAGAACCAGCTGTTTTGGAATTATTGAGAGAACTTGATCCAGCCACTTGAAAAGTAAAATTTTATAAAAACAGATTACTGTATATTTTATCGCCTGGCTGGAAGAGCAGGCTACTGGTAAGACCGGATCCTCCGGGATTGGAAAGGAACAATATACCTGGTATCAGCAAAATGTCCATCTATTGCCCTTTACCTGGGAAGTAAAAGCACAGTTGTATCTCGTTCAGCGGGAACTGGATCGAGCCTGTCTGTTTCAGGCGCAACAGCTTCAGGTTCTTTCTTTTCAGCACGACTATATCCGAGGTTAAAAAACACTTGCAATGAAAAGCCAGTGATGCGCGAATTTTCTGAGGGAAGACCAAATTTAGTAGTGTGAGGAAATTCTGAAAAACGATCCCCCTCTTCAGCTTCAAAATCACTTTTAAATAAATAACTAATAGGCATGCTAGAAAAATCATGGAAATAGCCTATTTCATAACTCAATTTTGAACCTGGTTTCCCACCAAATAAAAAACCAATCCGTGTACTAGTTTTATCACTTATGCCTTTGGGTATGTGCATGAACCTTATACCTGTCCAAGCCGTACCTCCAAGTGCACCTGTTTTTTTATTCTTGCGCTGTCTGAATTTGTAATACGTAAAATCAAAATTATAATTTGGGTTTAAACTCCAGGCAAAGTTTAGCATATCCCATTTATTCTCTTTTTCATACAATAACCGACTATAATCAAGACCACTGCCATAAATTGGTAAACCAACTCGAACACCAATATCTGAACGTTTGCTTATCCCTTTACGATACCATAAGTAAGGGAAAACGTTTTCTACTGAAAAGGCATATCCATATTCAACATCGCCCTCTGCCATTCGCTGGGAGCCAACTCGTGGATGGGATGCGCAACCATTTAAAATGATACAGATTAATAGCGTAGAAGCAACCCGAACCATATTGTAAAGTCGTTTAAATATTAAATTAAAGTCAAGGGTTAGAGGATATAATTAAACCCTCGGCTAAATGGATTATATTATATTAACCGCCTTCGGGACGGTCGAGTGCTTTTCGAGTTGGCTCCGGCGGAAGATTTACAATTTCTTCACCAAAATAGTTCCCTATATGAGCAATAATGTCTTTAACGGAAATCAGACCCCAGATCGCACCACTTTCTTCTATGATCGGGATATGTCGTATACCAAAGACATGCATCTTATTTAAGGCATAGGAAATTGGATCATCCGGATGCAAAGTTTCTGGATTTTTGGTCATATAATCATCAATGGTTACAGCGGTCATATCCAATCCCTTGGCGATAGCACGGAGTAAAAAATCACGCTCGGTCATAACACCAATGATCTGGTTATCTTTTTCTACCATAACACAGCCAACTTTTTCATTACGTAATATATCAATAACAGATTGAAGTGTAGAACCTGACTGAACTGTTGGATGATGCCGCAGTGTTAATCCTTTGATCGGATCATCAAGCAAAAGAGCCTCAAAAATAGCGGAATCCGCCTGTTCTTCCAGTTCATCCATGCGGGCTAATTCATCATCGAAGTTCTCTGTCATAATTATTTATGTAGATTTGTACTCAAATATAACACCCTACTTTAAATAAATCATCTTGCGACTATAAACAACCGGTAAATAATCATCAATCTGGGCTTGAATTGTCATGAAATATACCCCGCTGGAATAACTTCCTCCACTCCAGGAGTAACTGTACAACCCCTTACCCATTTGACTTTCTTCAAAAAAGAGATGAATAATACGGCCAGCGGCATCATTGATATATAGACTTACACGGGCAGGCTCTAGTAAATCAAAAGAAATGGTGGTCTGAGCATTAAAGGGATTGGGATAATTCTGATATAATGCAAAGATTTCCGGTATTATCAACTTAGCTGCTCCAGACCGAGTTAGATCATTTGGTGCGCCAAGTGTGGAAAATGAATACGTCTTCCAGCGTTGGTGATCCGGTATACGACCTTCGGTTATTTGTCGTTCTGTAAAAATTGCCCTGGTATCAATTAATTGCCAATTACCAAACTCATCTACCTCTTTCAAATCCAGCCACATAAATGGCTGATCAGTATTCCACGTAAATGCTGAGTCATTGAATACGGGCTCGAAGCTAAGCGTTGGTGTGAATTCCCAGACTAAATAATCATCAATGAATAAACCTAATACATGGGTCTCAGTGACATTACCGTGGACTTCAACGGCAATCTGTTGACTTTCCGGACTATTTGCAATTTCATTTAAACAAAATTGAGTTACTGGTATGGATACAATGAGCGGAGGAGCAGTCAATGAATCTGCCAACATGAAGAACTGATTATCGATGGTCAGACCATAACCATTCGCTTCTTGTGGATAAGGAATTATCTGCTGTAGGACACCATTTATTACTAACTCAATTTTTTCCATACTATCGTCCAATTCCACATCAATGATTTCTGCATCTGCGTAGGTCTGCTGGTCAAGGACAAATTCATTCTGGTCATCCCGCAAAACAATTGTTTGGACCAGCTCTGCATCGATAATGCCAAGTCTGATAAAACTGATCCCATCTGTATTCACCCAGGATCCCAAGGGCAATACTGGGTGGGAACTATTGAGTATATCTGTTTCTTGATGCAATAAATCTTGTACTGTAGATAGGCGACGCATTATACGATCGGTAAATTTTATTGCCTGGTTTTTCCATTCCGCTGAAGTTAAAAGAAATTGATTTTTTACTGAAAATCCAACCCGCACCATTGCATCCTCAAGTTCAATACGTAAAGCGCTGAAAGATTCATCAGAGAAAACACCTTCAAATTCACTGACACCATTAAAGCCTGCATAGGAAATCCAAGATCTGGGTCTAGGATCTATCGGAAAAAGCATGGCCCGTATTATGTCAACCTGATTGCTGTCCATTGTTGTTAATAGTTTGATTAATACATTACCAAGTATTTGATCATGAAATTGATCTATGGTTTTATAATCATAATTAGCTATCATTTTTTCAGATTGACTCAGTGTTTGGTGCAGGCCATAATCAAGCACAGGTTTCGCGAAAGGAGGCGCATCGGCAACGCTAGAAAACAATTCTCCTACAGTGGATTCTATTTCAATGCTGTAAAAATATGGTCGTGTTCCTGCAACTTCTTTATCGAGATAGCGGTCTGTAGCTCTATTAGCTTCAAAAACTAATATGGCATTTGAAAAAGAATTCTTGGTCCGGTATAACCTCACCGATTGTACTTCTATCTTCTCTGGCACTTCCCAGACAACCAGAATGGATCCATTACCGCTATGAGCTTCAAGATCAATTAATTGCCTATAAACATTATCTTCAGACTGGACGGGTGCAAAGACAAATAGCCCAGATAATACCGTTAAATACGTAATTCTTTTCATGAGATTAACAACCCGGCGAGATGAAATTTGGAGGAATTTTTAACGGAAGGCAAGTAAATTTACCGTAAATGCTCTAATTATTTTATTAGCGTAATTTTCTGGCTCAAGGCTGTTTGCCCTGCGGTAGACCTAACGATATAAATACCATTTGTTTGGGTAGTAGCATCCCAAATGAATTGATGATTGCCGACATCCAATACTTCATTACAGATAGTTGTGATAAGACGGCCTTTTATATCAAGTATAGTTATGTTTACCATAGATAATCTTGCCACTGAAACCGCAAGGGTAACTGCTGGATTAAAAGGATTCGGATAAGCTGTATGTAATGAAAAGGATGCTGGATGTTGCGTGGTAATGGTTGATTCACTGTAATTATAGAATAAGGCCGACCAAATATTTACTAGACCATACCCATAATCATTATTTGGTATATCTGCCTGGGATGCGGTCATCATTAATGCTTCTCTTATTTCCATATTGGTCCATTGCGGATTTGCACTTAACAAAACCGCAGCAGCACCGGCAACAAGAGGCGATGAAGCCGATGTGCCACTATAAAATACTGAATATCCACCTGCTGGATTTGCAGCTGCTACACCCACACCCAAAGCACATACTTCCGGTTTAATACGCCCATCATAACTCGGCCCTCTAGAACTAAAATAAGCAAGCAAACTATCCGCACTTACTGCACCTACGGCAATAACCGAATCTGCATCAGCCGGTGCACTAATATAATAACTCAGTGATTCACAGGGATCTTCAGGTGGTTCTTCACTACCCCAATTCCCAGCAGAAGTAACACACGTCAATCCCAAGCTTGCGGCAATATCAACACCAATAGTGGTGATAGCAGTATTGCCGTCCATATCGCAATATGAATACCAATCTAAATACCCTAAGGATGAATTGACTACATCGGCACCATTTGCTTCACCCCATTCTAGTGCAGCTACATAATTATCTTCTTCCTGCTGAATTTCTTCAGCAACGATTTCAGTCTTCGCTAGTAAATATTCCGAACGAAAAGCAGGACCGATAAGTGTTCCAGGGACATAAGCACCGATGATGGAAAGAATAGATGTACCATGGTTATGCTGATTATAATGTATTTCCGATTCGGTTTCATTTGCTGTGTTGTTATCGTCATTGATAAAATCCCACTGATCAATAACATGCAATGAATCGAAAGCTTCATGGGTAAGATCAAATCCAGTATCGATCATTAAAATGCGAACACCCTGGCCAAAATAACCGATATCATGAACTAGATCACAATTCATCATTTCAATCTGTGTCTGTGCTAGTCCATAATCCATTAAGGAAGAATTCCGGCGCCCAGTGTATGTCATATTATTGATTGTTTTATGTTTTCCTCTATGCAACTTTTCCACTGGTTGAATACGTTTAACAAAATTCATAGCTGCTATTTTTTGGATCTGATCCATACTGGCAAATACAGATAATGCATTTAACCATTTTGACTCACGGCGTACTTCTGCCCCAACAGATATGATACGGTTAATATATTCCTGGTACACTGACACATCATACCAGGTCACTGGTTCAGAGAATAATTTTTTTCGTCGCTCTAACGTTTTTGGATGCAAGTTTACATTTTGTTTTCTTGCGGCAACATTTGGTCCCTTATCCTTAAACATTATCCAAGTATGGATTTTATCATCCTCACGCACAGCTTCATTTAGTTTTTGGAAGTCCACATCAGCTGCAACTGCAATACAGGCAGCTAAAAATGAAATGATAAAATATCTTCTCACTAATAACCCATTATCAAGGCAATCAGCGATCCAATATCATCAGCATTAACAAACCCATCTGCATTCATGTCTCCAATAGGTATAAGATTGGCAGGTATTGTGTTGTTAAATATTGTGTATTCAATTAATACTAGTAGATCATAGACATTTAGTATTTGATCCTGATAGAGATCGCCCTTGAGAAATCTCTGATATCCGTTTATGGAAAAATCATCAAAATAAAACCCGTCCTCTTCTACAGAACCGTCAGAACTCAATATAAACCGAATATTTACCTCAGGTTCATGGGCAAATATTGCAAGGTCGATAAATTCGTTTACCCAATCTTCTTGATAACCATCATAACCAGGTTCGCTGCTGGGCTGCGCAGTTTGACCGCTACCAATTGTGGTGTAATTCCCGCTTAATGGATGCCAGGAAATACCATCAGTTGATATTTGAAATTGAACAAAATCATAATTTTTTTCGATACTCCATTTCGATTCAAAGGTTACATAAGGATAAACCACACCTGCAAAACTCAATGGATTAATAAATTGGGTAATACTCGTTCCCCAATCACCAACATAATCACCAATTGGACTATCTGTAATGCTGTACATACCTTCCGCGGCATCTTGCACTGTTCCCCATTCATCATCATCAGTCCAAAATGTCATACCATTCTCTCCACCATCTTGAAATATTACCTCCGGAGTCCCAAAAATAACTGACACACTATCTAATTTTGCCAAACTGCTGGTATCCTGAATTGTAATTACAAGCCCCGCTTTGGTACCATTAATACTGCCAGCAGGAACGGAAAGAAATATAATCGTAGTATCTGTAGTTCTTGAAGGTATTGTTTGGATAATGACTGTTTGGCTATTAATAAGACTGACATCATTCAAGGGATTAATAGTTAATGATACTGATCCGTCAGAATCTGCAAGACCACGGTTTTGAATCACCAATGATATTGCAACCGTATCTTCTAGTGTAGGAAATTGGTTATCAAATAGTCTGTCATAAACGATGTAATCGCTGCCAGCCACCAATGCAAAGATTTTATTACTATGTACCTGATCCTGACAAAGTGGGACCACCCGATCTTCTGATGGCCAGAAATTATCGGCATAGGAACCAACCTCCGGAGTATAGGATATCAAACCAGCAGTACCATAAGTCCAATCAACTGCATCACCATTTACCCCATAACCAATTGTTTCCGTACCCGTTCCGACTGCATAACCATTTTCACGTGTCATCTCAGCGCCAATCTCGCGCAATGTTGAAAGATCCGGCTCATCAGGAAATGTGCCATCTCCCCAGCTATGAATGAGTACATTGGAATAGGTATGATAATGAAGCACATTCTTGAATTGCCTTGCTAATATGAAATTACTGATTGCTTCTGTTTCAGGTTCTGAAAAAGCTGAAGCACCTCGGTATACAGCGCTACAAGGGTTACCGGACGAACCAGAATTATCTGCACCCCAGTTATAACTATAATTTCGATTCAAATCAATTCCCTGTTGAGTACCGTTATTACAGTTCGAATTATCTGGATTAGGCCTACGGTTTTTTCGATGCATCCCACCGCCGTTGGGTGCAATAGTTTCATTATATACATAACCATCAGGATTAATGATCGGGACAAACCACATTTCTCTATGATTAACCAAAAATTCTGCGGTTGGATCAGAACTGTAATTCTCACAAAGCCAGCGTACGAAGAAAAATAAATTCATCATACTGACTGGCTCCCGGGCATGGGTGAGTCCTGTATACAATACTTCCGGTTCGTCCTCATCTACACTTGGATAATCAGAAACCTTGAAGGCCCATATTGTTCTTCCTTCTATGCTGGTACCTATTGAATCCTTCTCACTTATAAAATCAGGGTACATATTACGAAGTGTATCCATCTGCGCTATCGCTTCTAGTAATGTATAGTTACCCAGCATAGACCCTAGAGGAAAGTCACGTTCTATACCTGGCATAGACCTGGTAACGAAATATTCCGTAAGGTCATGCTGCCGCACATCAAACGGAATGCCTATTTCCAAAAGAACATGGGCTTCTTCCATTGTTACCACGACATCTAAAGATTCATCTTTATTTTTACGTACATGATCAAGCGGTATTCCCAGATTATTCAAAGACTGCAAGGTACTGGGATCTGCATGAAATACACGAATTTCCTGGTAAATATTATCTGCTGCTGATAAGAGATGGATCGTAATAATAAAATAGACTGATAAAGTGCGAATGATAATCATTTAGGGAAAATATAACATAGAAATTTTCACAACAAAAGGAGTACCCTAAAAAGTAACGCTTTAATCGTTTATTTTATTCTTTATGTAATCAGCAGTTGTCTTTTAGCCATTTCGTTGTTACCGACTTCGGCCGCATAATGGGGATACCCAGAGCACGGTTGATAACGATTTGACTAATTATTCCCATGGAACGGGAAATACTAAATAAAACAGTGTAATAACTGAATTCTGTAAGACCATAGTGATACAGTAATGCACCGGAAGCTGCGTCAACATTCGGCCATGGATTTTTGGCTTTGCCATGCTTTCTCAAAACCTCTGGGACTACATCAAAGAGTGTTTCAACTATATGAAATACATCGTCATTTTCTATATGTTCTTTGCCAAAATTCATAAAAGCGGTGAATCGCGGATCGGGACAGCGCAATACGGCATGACCATAACCAGGAATAACTCTTCCGTTTTTTAACCGATCCCAGCACAATTGCTCCAATTCATCTCGGGAAGGAGTCCCGCCAAACTTATCTCTGACCTCAAGAACAAATTTCAAACACTCCTGATTTGCTAAGCCATGCAGCGGTCCAGCCAATGCATTTAATCCGCCAGATACAGCATAATATAAATCAGAGAGAGTTGAACCAATGGTTAAAGATGTAAATGCACTGGCATTACCTCCTTCGTGGTCACAATGGATCATCAAATACAAGCGCATAAGTTTTTTTATATTCCCATCAGGATCATTAAGTCCAAGCATATGGGAAAAATTCGATCCCCAATCCAAGGATCCATCAGGTTCGATTAACCCGCCTTTTTGAAAGCGGATTCTATATACTCCAGCACCAATAGCTGGTAATTTTGCAATGAGCTTAAGCCCATCTTCCAACATAGGTTTCCAAAAGTCCTCCTTGCTCAGTCCTTTATCATAATTTCTCCTAAAAACCGATTCTTTTTCCATCGCTAGTATTGCAGTGTTAAACATAGCCATTGGATGAGAATCTTCAGGCATACTGTTAAGTATAGTCCAAATATAATCCGGGACAGCAGCATACTCACTGAGTTGCGATTGCAAATCTGCAAGGGCGTCTTCATCGGGCATTTCATCAGCAAGCAAAAGAAATAATACCTGCTCGGGTAAAATATCAATTATATCTAATAATGGTTTACCCCTGATGATTAAACCAGTATCTGGTGAAACGGATGATGTGTCACAAACAAGTCCCTTTACACCACGCATGCCACCATAGGCTTGGGTTAAGGTAACATCACTTATAACAGATGAACCATTATTCTTAAGCAGTGACCCGGCATCATCACGCCAGACAGGAATTTTTTCTTCCAAAGTATTATATAAGCTAGCCATCAGTGTCTAATTAAATTTACAAATACTGTTGCAGTTCCACTAAAAATAATACCATTAGAATTTAATTTAATGTTCAATTTTGCAAGCGTTTAATCATTATTCATCAATCCCCGATACCAGCCGTTACTAAACCTGAATAAACCTTTGGATAAAAATAGGTGGACTTTTGCGGCATCGTTTCACCTGTTTCAGCCACGTCAAATATCTGATCAAGATCAGGCGGGTTAACAAAAAATACAAAATCATAGTCGGGGACATTCTTGATCATTTCTAACGGTGGTTCATTCCCCCGGACATAAGCTAGATGCCCAAGATCATGTTGGTTCCTTGTATCAATTCCACACGCCGGTTTCAAGATCAACTGATGCAGGACATTTACATCCAATGCCTGTGATGCAGTTGATAAATCACTAGACCAATTATCTTCCCCCTTATATCTCAATAAATAGGCGTTGCCAACCCGTGTAAGGACTCCTAGGTTTATTGTATTTGAAGCGCGACGCTGATCCAACTCATTTAACAGTTTCGCCGCTGATGGTTTTTTTTCAATATCGAACAGTCCCTTTATTTTTTCAATAAACCGATCATCGTCAATTGGTTTCCCGCAAACGATACGATGTGTTGGCAGAACATGCATACCATCATTATATGCATTCACCAATGTAACCATCACCCGGTCACTTCCATTTATTTCAGGATGATCTTGTGCGTATTGATAAGCGGTTTTATAGCGATGATGACCATCTGCTATTATGGCTTTTGTACCTGCCACCACATTCTGGATCGTATTTATCTGTCTCTCATCTGTCAAACACCACAGTCTATATTGAATCCCGTCCAACACTGCATCAATCAGCGGAATCTCATTTTTATAGGCTCCCAGAATAGATTCTACTGTTCGTGTTTGATCACGATAACTCATGAATATCTGACCGGTATTCGCTTTAGTCGCTTTCATCAAATTGTACCGATCATTGATATGTTTAGATATAGTTTGTTCATGGGGTAACACATCCCCACCCAATTTTGTTATTTTCAATTTGGTGATAAATCCTGTACGTTCAATTTGTTGATCATCCTGGAAAAAAGATTGGCACAATAAATAAACAGAAGGATCCGTGTCCTGTATTAGTATTTCATTCTTTTTCCATTCAGAAAATGTTTTTGCTGCTTTTGAATACCGTTCCATTCCTGCAGAACGGTTTAATATTATTCTAACATAATTGTAAGGAGATCGATCATATAATACACCTTGATCAGCATCGTTAATTACATCATATGGAGGTACGATTACCTGACTGATGTCGCTGACGATATTTGTATTGAACCGCCAGCCCTTAAATGGATATATATTTGGCAAAACTTAATTAAAGTTGAAACAAATCATTCTGGACCAACTCTTGTGCCTGATCCAGATCTTCTGCAAAATCAATTTCAATACAGGGCAAGTCGCTAACATCTTTATAATAAACATCATATTCATCCAATAATGGCTGAATTGCTGCTTCGAAATAATCTGATTTACCCCCAGCATCAATTAATCTTGAAAGGGAAGCCGAAAATGCAATGCAAAACGATTTAGATAGCTTTGCAACACCAATAAATTCTCCCAGTGAGTTTTCCTGAATCAATTCTTTACCAATAGCAACTAACCGGTTCCCATCACCTTCAATAACTTTTACTTCTTCTCTACCACATTCTTTCACATCCACAGCAAGAACGCTGTCAAATTGTGATTCGATTATCCGTTTTAGTAATGCAGGTGGATATAACACATCACCATTCATTAAGACAGTTTCTGTAGAAACCAGTTTTTCGGAGCATAGGTAAACTGAATAAGATGTATTGGTCTCGAAAAAATGTTCATTGGTTATAAATGTGAAATCCATATCGGGATAATTATCAATAATATAATTGACTACCATCTCTTTAAAATATCCCAAAACAATTGTTATTTCATTCACATTATATTGGCGCAGCGCATCCAGCTGACGGCTTAAGATCGGTTTACCGCCAATATCTAATAAACATTTAGGTGTTTTTTCTGTAATGGGGTATAAACGTCTTGCGACTCCTGCAGCTAAAATTAGACCTTGCATAAACTAGATAAAATTACAGGAAATGATTACAAGTTCATAATGGGATTACTGTAAAGCGAGGTAAGATTGATCCTAATTATGGAGATCGCTGTAGGTGTTCCAAACCTGAGTACTACTAATCGAATCCAGACATATCATCGGTTCTAAAGTATTACCGCATATATTATCTCCGCACGGACTGCAATGCACATTTGCGGTAACTACTTGTGTTAAATCACCCAAGGGGCGAGTCTTTTCTGGATCACCAGCCCCAAACAAAGAAATGGTAGGTATATCAAGATCTGCTGCAATATGCCCTAAGCCAGAATCTGCAGCAATAACTGCCCGGCATCGTGAAATTAGGGCAATGCTCTCGCGCAAGGTATGTTTTCCGCAAAAAGAAATAACCCTATCCTCTCCAACTTGCGCAATGATCTTTTGCGCGTTGCCCGCATCCCTCTTTTCTCCTATAATCACAAATTTGTTGTCATCCGCCGATTTATCTTTTGCGATTTCAATCCATTTTCCAATTGGAACAGAACGTGATTTTGCAACACTACCGGTTAATAGACCAATTGGATCTTGCACATTATTTTCCTGTAATATTTCATTGGCCCATTTTATTTCTTGTTCACGAAGCGTAATGCCCACATGTTGAAAATCCAGCGCATGCTCATCATTTTGTATTAGGTATATATATTTTTCAGAACGATGGATCGCTTCCTTTGGCAAGTCCATTTGATCAGTAAGAAAAGGTTCTCTCATCTGGCCAGTGAATCCTATTCTTGTGTTGGATTTTGAAAACCACGCGATAACGGCGCTACGAAACGAATCCGGTAGTACGAAAAATATATCCAAATTTAACTTCTGAAAACTTCTACCGGTTTTGATGGTATTGAATACACCTGCAAGTTCCTTTGTCGGTACCGGTAAAACTTTATTTATAAGCGGATGATTATCAAAAATAGCTGCCACCCAATCTCTGGCAATTACAATCAATTTATCATCAGCATACTGCTTACGCAACCGTCCAATAAATTTTAATGCCATAACCGCATCACCGACCCAGTTTGGGGAATACACGCCAATATTCATTTTATTTGCAACTCTTTTTCAATCGCATCCAGAAGTCTGCTGCTGGCCTTACCATCTGTTTTATAGAGATATCTCTTACAGGCGTCAACGCGTAACTGAGACATTTCATTCGGGTATTCTATAGCATGATACACTAATCCATTGAGCTGTACGGAATTGTTTATCCTGTACACAAAATCGATGGCATCAAATCTATCTAAATCCAGCTTGCGTTCAAACCGTCGTTTAAAAATGCGATGCTTCAATCGGATTGAAAAACATTCGGCTATAATAATTGGTCTGTTCAAAGGTAGGAATTCAAAAATGGTGGATGATATATCAGAAATCAATAGATCGGAGGCTAGCATATAAGGGATAACATCAATGTCAAATGGCTGGGCTAAAAAACTGTTCTTTAATTTATCTGTTACAGGTCGAATTAGCTCACTCTGATATTGATACCGTTTTTGAAACCAACTGAAGTTGTGCAATTTAATGATCAAATTAAACTCATTGGAGAACTGCGCTAACTCAGGACTGAGTTTTTCTATGGACGAAGGATAAAAAGAAGGTGCATACAATACAGTTTTCTTTGTTGGGTCTAAACCCAATCTTTCTAATATATCTGCTTGCGAACTATCGTATTCTATTAATGGATCACATTTTGAATAACCAGTTAAAACAAGATTCTTTTGTCCTTGTTTTTGCAATATATCGTATCGTTCCTTCGATTCTACAACACGGATATCAATTCGATCAGTGATATCACGATAATATGTTTGTTTTAAACCTATTCCATGGTAAACCATAATAGTTAGGGTGCTAGGATCAGCTATCTGCTCAATTTTACCAACGTTACCAACAATGATAATTTGAAATTTCCTCTCCTTGAGCATTTCCACCCTGGCTGTCTCATTGATCGCAGTTATGGTTGAGATATTATTTTCTTTACATACATCGGAAAATATTTCTCTTTCTTCCAATGGCATAGTAAGAGGTATCGAGGCATAAATTTCATACCCCACTCTATTTTTCATTTCCTTTATTATTGGGAAAAAATTAGGAAGGTAGTATAAGCGGTGACTTTCGAAAAGGACTGATGTCATTTGTTATTAACCCACTTTTTGTTCATTTTGGCCACCCGATAGCTGGTTCCATGATTATCACAATAAAAGAGGTGAATGAAATTGCTTCCCTTGCTCGACCAACTTAAACTTACGACAATTCAGAATTGAACAAAAACGTGACTATAGCACTACTAAATGTCTAAAAATAATCAGAAACCAATATTTATTATCGGGTGTGAGCGATCCGGGACCACCCTTATTCGGTTGATTCTACATAGTCATCCGAATATTGCTTTACCGCCTCAGACCAAATTCCTCAAAAAAATCTACAAACGGAGACTTCAGTGGAGAAACCTGGCTAATGAGGCAAACAGGATCAAATTGAGTCACTGGTTTACGGACCATTTTGATAATCACACCAAGCTGCCTGACCTTGGACTTGAGGCTGGAGATATTCGCAAAGAAATCGTATCGTCTGCCACGTCACTGGGTGCTGCAGCAACTGGAGTCTTCAAACTCTATTCCAGAAAATTCAACAAACCCCGTTGGGGTGATAAGAGGCCCTATTACATCAAGTACGTCAAACAGCTTCTGGCGCTTTTCCCTGATGCTCAGATTATTCATGTCGTGCGTGACGGAAGAGACTGCATTGCTTCCCTTATGAAAATGCCGTGGTGGAAGAAAGATCTAGCATACACTATTCTGAACTGGCAGGAAGCAATTCAGGAAGGTAAACGCGCTAACAGATCCCTTCCAGTAGAGCAATTTATAGAAATTCGATATGAAGATTTTGTCTCTCATCCTGAGAAGTGGGCCCGTGAGTTGTGCCGGTTTCTGGGTGAGAAATACAATTCAGATATGCTCAAATTCCAAGAAATAGCAGATATAGCCGTACCGGACTACAAAATGCCGTGGCATTCCGCTACAAGGCAACCTATCTCCTCTACTGCCATCGGAAGGTGGCAAAGGGATTTGGAAAAATGGCAGGTCAGGCTGATTGAAAAAACGACGGGCCGGGAGCTTAAAGAGTGGGGCTATGGACTTAGTGATGCAAATGCTACCATACCACTTAAAGAGCAGCTTAAATACTATAAAGGGTTTGTGGGCTATCGGTTGAATCGTTGGTTCGTTTTAGGTCTTGACCGGCTTTTATCTCTGTTGTATCCCTGGCCGCTAAGCTACAAGGCAGGCCGCAATAACAGCCCATAACGTCTCAACTAGTGAACAAAGTTTCGGCTTGATTAAAATCCTCTTCAGTATCTATTTCGTACCACGACGTGCCTGAAAACAGTACACATTCGAGTTTTAAATCCTGGTCATCAATAGCATCGGCGATGGCCTGTTCATAGTACAACTGATCCTGTCCGGATTCAATCAAATGCTGAAGTCGTGGCACAACAGCAGACGTATAATTCTTAAAGTCAAAGCTGTAAATATTGACTGTTTTATAGTATGAAGTGAGATTTGAAGGTCTACCGGGTGTGGATTTGAGATAGAATCGGTCTGTACACCCTTTTTCATCAATACTGACCACGGTTCCATCCATATACGGCTGAAAACGATCTACAGCTATTCTATTTGGGCCTAGCATTTTTTCAAAAGCTTCCCACTTAAAAATAAGATCCCCCTCTAAAAGAATAAAATCCCGTTTCAAAGAGGGAGTAGCCATGGCCAGTGATACCACGTTATTAGTCGTTTCCCACCCATCATTAAAAATATACTTGATTTCCATGCTGTTCCACTGCTGACCAATGTGATTGCGGACGAAATCAGCCTGATGACCGACAACCAGGATAGTCTCTTTAATTCCAGCTTGATGCAGATGCGTAAGCATTCGCGCTAAGAGAGATTTCCCCTGCACTTCCAGCATACACTTGGGGCGAGCCAGGGTTCGAGAACCAAAACGAGTACCTCCACCAGCGATAAGAATAACAGCTTGTTTCAGTGGGACCCTTCCTGCTCCTCAGCTACCACCCTTGAATAGATGATTGCCCCGTCGTCTCTTCTATAATCCCACTTCTCTTGCGGTGTCTTCCAATCACCGTAACGAAAAGTCAGATAATCTTCTACATGAGATGGAATAAAATAATTTTTACCCTTGAAGGTCAAACCGTCGAATTTATCGTAAAAACGAGCTGGAACACTTTTCTTAGTATAGTGGTTAATACCTCCACAAGACCAAACATATTGATCATCCAAGCGAGTTGCTATAAAACAGTCCATCATCACTTCACCCTTAGCAAAAAGGTACTTACGATTGTAAATCTTAATAATCCTAACTTCGTCGAGCTTTAACGGAGGATCTTCCTTTTCTTGATACCGCACTCGTACCAAATATCCAGCGCGCTTTATCTTGGAAATTACCTTGGTGATTTGATTCTCATCTTCCCGGAAGACACGCAGATCCATATCATTATCCCAGGGCAGTAGTCGGTTCTCTCTATAAATACCCAGAAGCGTTCCTGCCGTCAGGACATACTTTATCCCATGATCCTCGAATATGCTGGTGACTCTTTCCAACATGCGAACGGCAATATCAGCGTTTCTGCTATCTAACTTATACTTACCGCTCATCTAATTTGGAGCGGTTCGTTACTAGATGAATTAATTACTGAATTGCACATTATACAAATTCTTGTAAATACCATTTTGACCCAATAATTGTTCATGGGTTCCAGTCTCAACAATATTTCCACCATCTAGTACAATAATATTATCTGCATTGACAATTGTAGATAATCGATGCGCTATTACTAATACGGTGCGATCCTTCATTAAACGATCCATAGCTTCCTGAACTTTCTTCTCAGATTCAATATCCAGTGACGATGTAGCTTCATCCAAAATGAGAATCGGAGGATCCTTCAAAAGTGCACGTGCAATCGCAAGACGCTGACGCTGCCCTCCAGATAAACGTACTCCCTTTTCGCCGATGATGGTATCAAATCCTTCTGGTAGTTTATCTATGAATTCCAGTGCATTGGCAGCTGCGGCGGCTTTACGAATTCTTTCAATTGGTATATCTTTCTTTCCGTAAGCAATATTTCCACTGATTGTGTCATTAAATAATATTGTTTCTTGTGTTACAATGCCCATCAATTGACGCAATGCTCTTGTTTGAAATTTGCAGATATCAACACCATCTAGTTGCACAGCGCCTTCTGTTGGTTCAAAAAAACGGGGGATTAAATCGGCTGTTGTAGACTTTCCGGCACCACTAACACCCACCAGTGCAACTACAGAGCCCTTATTTAACGAGAAACTTATATCTTGTAATACTTGGACATCACCATCGTCATATTGAAAAAATACATGATCAAATGTGACGCTTTCATTAAATGCAACATCTTCAATCACTTCATCACTATCTAATATGGCGGGTTCCGTATCCAGAATTCCAAAAACTCGTTCGGCAGAGGCAGCTCCAACCTGGATTTCTGCAAATACGTTACTCAAAGATCGTATCGGTTGTAGAGCAGAAAACATAATTAAAATAAAACGGATAAAATCTTCAGATGTAAGTCCCTGCGCACTTAATACTTCTGTACCACCTACCCATAAAAGGGCAACACCGATAAATACTCCCATTATTTCTGTAATCGGGGGTGCAAGGCTCCGCAGTCGCGCCCTGCGGAATATCAAATTGTAGTAGTTTTTGGTCTCCTTGGTGAACCTGCCAACTTCATAATCTTCCATAGCAAAAGCTTTTACTACGCGCATTGAGGTTAATGTTTCAGTGATGATATTTGTGATTCCCGCAATTTTTACTGCGGTGCGTCGTGATTTCCTACGAATAGATCGACTAATATTAAAGATAACAAATCCAGCAAGAGGAATGATGGTTATAGCGATCAAGGCTAATTTCCAGCTAATGATAAATAATAAAACTGAAAATGCTATGATATTGATCGGTTCAACAAATATGCGCTGGAAACTGGTGGTTAATGCTTGGCGCATATTGGCTACATCGTTGACAACAATTGAGGTCAACTCACCACTCTTATGCTGATTAAAAAAAGAGAGTGATAATTTATGAAAATGTATATATAGTTTATTTCGCAGTTCAGTAATCAAGCGGAATTGTACGATTGTAAGCATAATATTTTTCAAATAGAGAAAAATATTCTTCAGAATAAATATGATCAAGATACTGACACATAATATCTGTAATGTGTCTTTCGCGGTATCCCTAAGAATTAATCCATTTGTCCAGTATTTTAACTTTTCATTGAGGGTTAGTGATGATGATGACGCGAACTGAAATTGTTCACCAACCAGTTTGTTGAAATCGGACAAAATATTATTAATCAGCGAGGCAGTTAGCCATATTGATATGCTATTTAATAATACGTAGATAAACGCTGTGAGCGTTGATACCACCAGAAATGGCCAGTACTTTATAACTAATTTTAACAGGCGTTTATATATAGAATTTTCCATCGGTAATAATATCTGATTTCCTGCAATCAATGGTCAATTGAAGTGAATATAAGTTTATTATTATAATACCGCTATGCTTGTTTCCAAACCATTTCTTGATGGCTGATACCACTCTCATAAAAATGATCACCAATGGTCTGAAACCCAAACTTTTTATAAAATGAAATAACATGATCTTGTGCATGCAAATATACCACAGCTTCATTTATTACTTGTTCTAGGATGAATTCTACCAATGCCCGACCCACACCGTAAGTTCTTTTTTCTTGTAATACGGCGAACCTTTCCAGCTTTATCCCTTTAGTTGTTTTGCGCCAACGGGCAGTACCAACAAACTGTCCATCCAAAGTAGCCAGTAAATATTTTGCTGATTCTTCAAACTGATCTACTTCCACATGTTGCGGTACATTTTGTTCCACAATAAATACACGATGACGGATGTCCCGAACAATATCCATTTCTTTAGCATTCGCAACGATTCGAACTTTTATATCCATAACATAATTTTACCTTATCCAATAGTTAAAAACAAAGATGGTTTGAAATTCGGTTTTTACTTTCCAAATTTGATATATGCGATATAAAAGAAAACAAATCATCATCGTTGGTGACCGAGTTCTGATTCAACCGGATACGGACGAGAAAAAATCATCTGCTGGTCTCTACCTTCCACCCAGTGTTATTGAAAAACAGGACGTACACGGAGGCGTCGTTGTTGAAGTGGGCCCTGGCATCCCCGTGGGTAAACCAGACGATAGTTCCGAGGAGCCTTGGAAAACAAACAGTAATGGAGATATCAGGTATATTCCCACACAGGCAGAAATTGGTGATTATGCATTATTCCTAAGTAAGGCTAGTATTGAAATAAAGGTAGAAGATCAAGACTACTTGATCTTGCACCAATCAGCTATCCTGGTACTTATCCGTGATGACCTAAATAGTCTTACAAAATAAACGAAATCATTAAATACGTAAAGTCAAAGGGTTCTTCGTTCCCATATTCCCAGTACAAAGCATATCCAAGGGACCAGTTTCCTTCCCACGGCAATTTCCTAGAAAAAATTAGATCCAGTTCGTCCCCCAATTTTTCATTGTAAACAGCATCTGAAAAATTATGGTAATGCAAATTCAAATTAAACCCAAGCAACCCCGATAATTTAGCTTTAACATTCCATTCCTTGAGCCCAAGGTGGATATTGTCACCATAATTTTTATGTGCGTCATAATAACCATGCCATTTATGCCCGGCACCAAATGGTTTGGCAAAGCCCTCATAGACCTTAGTAGCTTGATCATCCCCGGAAATGTATTCATTACCAAATGTAACAGCATTGACTATTGGTATAAAATCTAAGTTTATTCCAATATTAACTGCCGTTAATAGTCCGTCAACATTTCCATCGGCTAGACTTCCAGATTGCAGGGCGCCTTCTGCTTCCAAAGTAAAAATAAGGAACTTTGTATTCAAACGGGCACCATAGGTATTACGGTAATAATTTTGTACAAGATTCTTTTCTTTCTTTTCTGCTAAGCCGGTTCTGAAACCATAGATTTCTACAGTGGAACCTCCCAATTTATTCAGCAGATTCATACTGCTGTCAAAATAAAAACCATCGATAGTTTGATCATAGCGATCGCTGTCAAATATTTCATAGCCTTCGTTATTGATTAAATGAAATAGTCTTAAAATGCCTCTGGGGGTTTTTCTGTAGGTTAGAAATCCTTCAAAACTACGGCCAATATTGTTCCAATTACTTTTTGCGATCAACCGCTGCTGGCCAAGCGCCAATTCAAACCTGCCTAATTGCACAGACCAATTACGTTTGAGTATGTTATTAACATGCAAGTATACCTGGTGGAAGGAAGGGATTGTTTCATCTTCTTTGGTAAGTCCAGGATTATTAGAGGAATATCCAAGAATTCTAGAATCCTGCAACTGAAGATTCATAGAAACTGGTCCATTGATCAATTTGAAAAATATTCTACTACGCAAAAGGGAATACGTTGAGGGCTCATTATAGGTTTCTGTATTAGCAACTGAGCTAGTACGGTCCTGCATCATGCGATAACGGAATTCAGCTTGCCATTCCAATTCGGATGCGCTTAACAAGTACGGACAAATAATAATTAAGCTAAATATTGCTTTTTTCATTTTGGTCCCGTCCAGATTATGGGATAAATAGATTCGCCAAAAATACCGACGTTACTATTATAAAATAATTTCAAATCATCTTTTGTGAACGGTGTCTGTGCTGAATTCCCCTTGTTAGTATTTCCGAAATAATTTGATCCATATTCTACAATGGATGTTTCATGGCGAACGACCCTTACCGGGTGCACACCAGCCTTAATAGCGGCAATCATATCCGTATCAGCGTCCCCATAATACAAATCAAGCTTTAAGCGTTGCATCAAGCGATGTTTGGTTGTATAACGCTTCCCTTTGATAGTTTCTTTCGGTGAAAAAAAGAGATTCTTATTTACCCTAATAGAAAAGCCAAGTTCATCTGCTAAAAACTCAGCCAGAATATTACCTTTAGTACCTGACCTTGATGTAAGAAAAAATACATTATGACCATTGGTGTGGAAATAATTGATTAATTCAACGGTCGGGGTAATGAACAGCGAAAATTCTTTATCATGAGAATTGATCCAACCGTAATCTACTGGATCACGCTTATCATCGGGTAAACTCAGAAACACATCCCGTGAAAACAGAATTGTATCATCAACATCAAACCCCACATTTAATATCCCTGGCTGAGCTACAACCAACGACAAATAAAGGATATAAATCACTATACGTGTCATAATAAATATTACATGAATTATTGGCTTATTTCTAGGGATACAGGACAATGGTCTGAACCCATAACTTCATCATGTATATTCGCATCTTCTACTTTATCCACAAAGCCTTCATTAACAAAAAAATAATCAATCCGCCAGCCCACATTCCGTTCTCTAGCACCAAATCGATATGTCCACCATGAATAGCGATCCCCTTCCGGATGAAATAAACGAAATGTATCTATCCATCCGTTTTCTACATACATATCAAGCTTTTCTCTTTCAATCGGCATAAATCCAGACGTATTCACATTTTGTTTGGGACGAGCCAGATCAATGGGGTGATGGGCCGTGTTCCAATCTCCAGTAACTACCACGTTATTCCCCGATTCAACCTGTTCATTAATAATGGGAAGAAGATCATTATAAAAGTCCAGTTTATACTGCAGGCGTTCATCATCTTTCTGGCCGTTGGGGAAATAAATATTATATAGCAGAAAATTCTCGTGTTCTGTCAACAAAACCCGGCCTTCAGCATCGTATCGTTCGATGCCAAGACCTTCTTGAACATATAAGGGTTCTTCTTTACAAAATGTTGCTACACCGCTATAACCTCGCCTATCGCCTGAATGCCAATAGGTATTGTATCCATGATCAGTAAGAATCTCTGCTGTCAACTGATCAACATGGGCTTTGGTTTCCTGCAGACAAAGTATATCAGGCTGTGCCTGATCGAGCCAATCCAGAAAACCCTTTTTTACTACTGCTCGGACTCCGTTCACATTCCAGGAAATAAGTTTCATCGTTGTACTTAGTTTAGGTTAGTAATAGAAAAAATACGATCGTTTTTCCAGTTGTGAAAAGGTTACGGGATTATAGGTATCCAGTGACGATCTATAGCGACCGAGCCAAAAACACCAATTCCACCATCGATACCAAAACTGCGGCCGAACCCACCTTCACCGATGGTTGAACTGGAAAATTCCACTTCTCTAAATTTTATAAAATAATCGAAATAATTGTTATCCATACTCATTAGATTAAGCAACAATAGATCTTCATCCCATTCCTGATCATAACTTTCATCGCAAATATTCCGGCGATATGTCCATGATTCTTCCTCAGGTGTTATGATATTTTCTTGCCAAAGGCCGCAGCTGAATCCGCCACCATAGTAATCGTCATAACCAAAATAGCCCAAATAATTACCAATATTCATAATCTGGTAATTATCAGCCATGGGCTGCCAGGTGATATCCATGGTCTGGTCAAGTTGAAAGCTATCGGGCAATTCTTCATTGGATATCTGTGGTAATGGCGGAATGATCGTTTCCCCAGTAACACTAAGTCCCCCGGGTGTGGTTACATTCAATGTCCAGGTTTCACCTGGTTGGGGATAGAAATCATCTCCCTGGTATTGATAAACTTCAGATAATGATCCATTCAGATCAAAACTATAATCAGTATATTCAAAAAGAAATTCATTCTCTCCATTACTGACGATTACTTCCGCGTCCCTAATGATAAAACGGGAAGTGTAACTAATAAATATGTTACCGCCAATTGTATCCCTGGTCAGTGAATCAGCTGTTTCTTCCATATCAAGAGTGCGGTGTACTCTTACAAAACTGGTTAAAATCGAATCTGCAGAAAGAAGACCAAATACATTCAATACCGGATCGTGATCAGACATTACATCTTCCCATTCCAGTTCTGGTGCTAAACTGAGGCAACCAAATAAGGTAAAAATAAGCAAACTAATAATAATGAAACGCATTACAGTTCTATCCTATATCCAGCTGTGAAAAAGAACGGAAACATAGGAACAGCAGCCCGCTCTAGACCCAATGTTTCTCCCGTGAGCCGATTTTCCTTGGGTCGATATTGATATGTCAGGGGATTCACATGATTCGTAAAGTTAATAAGCTGGAGATATCGTTCATACGGAATCCCAAATATTGATTTTTTCTGTTTCAGACCCACGTCCAGCCTGAAATAGAAAGGCAATCGTTCTGAGTTTTTTCGCCCAACAAGAAAATTTTCATCCCAATACCAGGAAGGCATGTAGGGATCATGGTCAGCTTGCCAATGATCATATCGTCCGATCGGCGGTGTAAACGGTTGACCGCTTGATGCTTGCACTGCAGTACTAAAGTGGACGTTATTTTTTACGGATATGGTTATGTCACCAACAATATTTAATGTATGAGTACGATCATATAATGGAAAATACCAGCCATGTTTTTGAATATGTTTCATAGTTTTTGCGTATGTATATCCTATCCAACCACGACTTCGTCCTGCAGTCTTTTTGAATAATAATTCCAACCCATAGGCATATGCCCTGGTATCATAGAATTCATTGAAAGGCGTAGTGGTAACTTGATCATCATCCTCAGTAATCTGTTGGCCTTGGTTCAGGGTGATTAGGTTCTCAAAATGCTTATAATAAGTTTCCGCCCGGAATAACCAATTATCCCCAGATAAATATTCCAACCCCAGTATAGTGTGATCTGCCCAAGGGGCATCCCGATCTGCAGGTATTCCCAGCCAAAAATCGATAATGCGCAAGGTTTCATCTTCCGGATTCGCAATGGTTAAAAATTGATGATAACGACCCAGAGTGAATTTGAGTGATAGATCCTGCTGTAGCAGATATTTCAATCCAAAGCGAGGATCAAGATATAGTTTATCGTGAAGCGAATAATCCATAACCCTGGCTCCTAGCTGAACAGCAAGTTTTGGTGTAATGTCCCATTTATCCTGTAAAAATATTGAAGTCTCAACCGTTTGATCCTTCATTTCCAATGGTTTGGCATAAAAGATCGTATCCAGATTTTCG